>ENA-OQHF01000542-OQHF01000542.1-human-gut-metagenome-genome-assembly--contig:-NODE-542-length-23093-cov-6.502090_pt1 | contig 23093 bp, 24 predicted proteins | sample MGYA00242559_ERZ504709 | MGnify/ENA primary metagenome ERZ504709 (study PRJEB26092, sample SAMD00036203) | human gut metagenome | host: Homo sapiens | study: EMG produced TPA metagenomics assembly of... | reverse complement strand
TTCGTTCGACTTGCATGTGTTAAGCACGCCGCCAGCGTTCATCCTGAGCCAGGATCAAACTCTCTAAATAAATGTTTGCTCCAGGTCAAAATCAACTCTTGGCTAATTTATCCCTTTTACTGTTTTTAAGGATCTTTCGATCGTTCGTTTTTATGATTTTAAAAAGAACTTTCGAGGAATGTGTTTCACTGTTCAGTTATCAAAGATCGGTTTTGCATCGCCGTTTGTCTCAAACAGCTTTACTATTATATCATGTCGTTTCCTGCCTGTCAAGAACTTTTTTCAACTTTTTTTGAAGTTGTTTTTGTTTCTCTCTTGCAGCAACTTTGATATCTTATCACATCCAACCGGCTGTTGTCAAGAACTTTTTTCATTTCTTTTTGACAGCTTTGTGATCTCTGTGAGATCTCTCAGACGCAACTCTGATAGGATACCACCGCTGCCTGGATTTGTCAATAATTTTTTACTATTTTTCTTGTAATTTATTTATTCGTGTCAATCATTACATTTCGGACAGCTTTCTGATGTTTATAAAAAGATAAAAACAGCGTCCGCATAAGCAGACACTGTTTTTATCCAAAGATCTGTAATACGATCTTCATCAACATATTATTATCATAGATCCATGTCAGGATCGGATCCAACCGGATCTGTCCCTGAAGGTAGATTCCTGCCGGAGTGTCACATATAATTGTTATGATCAGGAAAATCACCCAGATCCAGATCAGTCCCTGTATACATCCGATACAGACACCTCCGATTCGATTCAGTGTACCGATCACCGGCAATGCCGTCAGAATATCAACCGCATACAGGATCATATACATCAATATTGTGGCAATCGCAAACGAAATCAAAAAACAGATGGCATTAATAATCCCATAAGAAAGATATTTTCCCAGATAATCCGCAAAGCTTTCTACCGCCAGCCGCTTATAGATCTCTGTATTATTATTTTCCATCAATTTGTCTTTTACTGTCTGCGGAAGCGGCAGTTCTTCTATATAAGATACCTGTCCTGTGATGCTCTGCAGATCATCTCTGCCTTCCAGCTGTTCCAGCAGTACTTCATTACATTTTTCTTCGATACTGATCTGCCAGGTGGTCTTTTCACGAACAAAATCACTGATATACGGATTCAGCCAGGACGTAACACCAAGAACCATTAAAAAGAATACCATTGATATTGCCATGCGGAGCATCCCTTTTCGGAATCCCTGAACCGCAAAGATCAGTACCAGCGCAAGTAATACAAATGTCAGCCAACTCATGTTTTCTCTCCTGTTTATTGTAATCGAATGGTTTCCGTTCCGCTGTCAAGAATCACCATATAACGGTTCCCCGAGATCCGAAAAATATTTTCTACATTTCCTTCTTTTATCGTTCCCTGATATCGGCAGTTTCCCTGTAATGTATAGATACCCACTTCTTTTTCATTGTATACAAAAATCTGTTCCTTGCTGAGTGCAACATGGTCAAATGCGAAATCTACCGTAAACTTCGCCTTTTGGGTTCCACCGATCGTATAAAGCACGATTTCATACGACTTCTTTTCTTTTCCGGTCTTATAGGCCATTCCAACATACTGATCATCGTGAAAGACACTCAGGATATCATCGTTCAGTGTAATCCGGTTACTCTCTTCCGGAATCTGTTTTCCACTATATGTCAGGAAACCATTATCCGAAAATGCCAATGTCTGAGAATCACTCAGATAATTCACCTGTGGAATCAGTGTCCCCACGTAATTATATCCACTGACCTGATTGTCCATCTGATTTTGTCCCGTATTGCCAAAATTGTAAAACGCCATAAAGCTTGCCGGCTGATTATCTTTGACACAAAGATACGAAACTGCCATCAGCTGCCCGTTATCCGAAAGCGAGAGATCCACCGGGTATCCCGGATTGTCTACACTGGTTTTGGCAGTTACCAGTTCCTCTCCCTTCTTGTCATAGACATGGATCCAGGTTATCTCTCCATCTGCCAGAACCACACCTGTGATTCCCTGCGGGTTGACGCACACTTTCTCTACCGGGAGTTTTGTCTGTATATCAGTAACTCTTCCACTGAAATTGTAAACCCCAATATCCGTTCCTTTCTTACCATAAACTACGCAATACTCACCACGCATGGCTACTACCGGATTCTCCATGGTCTGCGGTTCATCCCACACTTCTTCTCCCTGAGCATTCAGAAGTGTCACACCGTCACCGCCGTATTTTAATATATAATCACCAAATTCTGCATATTCCGCTGTCGTTGTCGTGTCTTCCAGCTCTGTTCTCGTGATCACCTTGTAATTTTTAAACTGCCAGTGATCCACCAGAATCTTACCTCCAATGACAAGACCGACAGCCACTACAAGTGCGGCACCCGCAATCGCAAGTTTCTTTTTGCTCCATTGAGATTCGGGTCGATTCAGCTTCCATTCTTTTATCTTCTGCAAAATCTTCATAATTACCCCTTATTTGTTCCTTTTTTACTGTTTTTTATCATAGCACATTGTCTTCCCTTCGGCAATTTCTATTTCTGCTCAAAGCACCGCTTATGATTCCGGCAACAAAAGTTTTCCGCCTGCATAAATAATATCTTCCGGAGAAATTCCGTTCAACTGACATATTTCATTGATCCGGCTGATCGTCCCATATTGTTTCTGACAGATACTTGTGAGGGTGTCCCCTCTCTGAATCGTATATGTGATAGTCTTAATATCAGCTGTTGCCTGCTGTTCTTCCTTTTTTTCTTCCTGCTGCATGGATTCCTGGGTGGGCGATATACTGACTTCTTCCGATGTTTCCCCGTTCGCCTGTGGATTCAGACTCTCCTGGGTGGTATCCTGTGTCGGAACCGGTGCCAGACTCTCTTCCGGCTCTTCAGTTGCCATCGGAGAAAGCAGTGGTTCTTCAGCAGCTTTCTGTGCCTCACTGGTCACTGCAACACTCTGTCCTTCTGTCTGTACCACTTCCTCAACATTCTGATACTGTCTCAGATAAGGCAGACCTACCGCAAGCATCGCCGCCGCACAGCACGCCCCGGCAAGCCAACGATTTCGCGCAGAATGTTTTTTCGCTTTTTCACTCTTCTCTGACTCCGTCGTCTCTTTTTTCTTTCCTCTCACCGTCCTCCTGAAATCGATCACTGCACGGTCCGGTACATGTTCTGTCTCCTCGATAGATTTATTCTCACTCATATCGATCATATACGCCTGCATCGGATCATTTTTTTCATAATAAATAAAATGTCCCGGCACACGTACCAGCTGGTTATTCTCATAGACATAAAACGCCTCTTCCATCTCACCCGGCTCCATCAGAAACAACACTTTGTCATTGCCGGCAAAATGATCCAGATGTGTCTTACGGATTTCTTCGGTAATTTCCATATTAAATCCCGGAAACCCGGCAAACCACCCGACAATTTCCTGCTCCGGAAAATATTTTTTACTATCTTCATACACCTGTCCCCATACTTTATCGTCAAAACGGATATGTTCCGGCGAAAGCTCCAGATCCCGGATCTGCAGGGCGCTCCGGATAAAAATATAATCTCCCTGCCCGGTCCAGTGACAGGAACCAAACAAAATCGCCGCCACCTCGTCTCCGTGAGGATTTCTTGCGATCTTTTTCAAAAAGGTGTAGACATAGTCTTCCATATATATTTTTTTCTTCCCTTTGATTTCTCCGATTTGTCTTACGTTATTTGGCAGCTTCACGTACTCTGCAGTTTCTTTTGTAGTATCGGTTTCTTCTTTATAGATGACTTCGATCATACTCTTCACCCCTTTTAGCCCACAGTATACGCCGTTTTCCATGCGGATTTTGCCGCTTTGTGCAGGAAGATACAGATTTTTTATCGACATTTTCTGCGATTTCTTTTCTGTTTGGAAAACGTACGGGCATATTTTTTCATCGCCACGGGTACAATATAGGTAAATTCCGTAACTGTTCTGTACTCTCCCAGTTACTGCATACCATAGGATCCCCAAAGAAAGGACGCGTGAGCTGAATGCGCAGAGAAGTTTCATATTATATCAGAGAAAAGAAACGCACCGCCAGCACTGAACTGGCTCATGTGCTGAAAAAATGCATCGGACAGATTGACCGGCCCTGGAAAGAAATTATCATTCTTTGCATCGGAAGTGACCGGATCACAGGCGACAGTCTTGGTCCTCTGATCGGTCAGCAGCTTTCCAGACATCGCTGGAAAAATATCCATATTTACGGAACACTGGATACGCCGGTTCATGCGCTGAATCTCGAATCCGTACTTGCAGACATCAAAAAAAGACATCCATCTGCGCTGATTCTCGCAGTGGATGCCTCTCTCGGCTCTCAAAAACATATCGGGTATATCACCGCCGGTATCGGCCCGATTCATCCCGGATCCGGAGTACACAAAAGTCTCCCGGCGGTTGGCGATCTTCATATTACCGGAATTCTTAACGCTTCCGGTTCTTTTGAACATTTTCTCTTACAGACCACACGTCTTTCTTTTGTCGTGCAGATGGCAGATACTATCACCGATGGAATCCTTCATACCTTTTCACCTGTCTATGAACGACGCGGCCTTCTTCCTGACGGATGGTTCCACCGGGAAGAACGACGAGATCTTTGCTGGGCAAAGGAGGAATCTAGGCTGGCTGCCCTCTCCATCGAAACCAGTTCCGGCAGCATCTCCTGAAGCAGGTCTGAGCGTGGCACCTTCTCAAAGATCCGTTTTAAAAACCACGCAAATGGTTTGCCCCAGTATTTGTTCTGTAATACTTTTGCATAATGATCCATGATTTCCCGGGAACCACAGTATTTGTCTGTCAGGCAGATCACATACGTTTCCGGGTATCTTGGCGGAATCACGGATACCGGCCACATATGCTTGGTAATTACTTCTTTTTCCACCTTGTTCAGATGAAAATATTTGCAGGCATTTCGATAGGCAGTGATCGGATGGGTGATGGCGTGCAGCCGGTCTCCCGTCTTTTTGCTGTGTTCTCTCCAGTCATACAGAAACAGATCGTGGAGCATGCCGCCTCTCGCCGCTGAGCGGGCATCCAGACCCAGTTTTTTGCAGATTTTATAATTATTGTATGCCACATCCAGACAGTGTTCATAACAGTCGGTATCGCAGTGCTGATAATACTTTTTCATTTCCAGAACAGCCGGATGACTGACGATATCACGAATACACTCATAGAATTCCAGATTCTCTTTTGTGCGTTCTCTCCGTTTTCTTCTGACCGTCTCCCGTGAATCTCTTGCCCGGTTTGCTGACATTTTTTCTGGCATTTTTCTGATCTCCTATATTTTCCTGCTGTACAGCTTTTTATACAGACATCTTTTTCAACTTTATAAAACAGGGAACGGAGAAACTTTCTCTCCATTCCCTGTTTTATTATACCGTAAGTGTTCTCTTACTGTAAAGTTCTGTACATTTATTTTTTTAAATAATTACATATATGCTTTGACCTGCTCGTATACACCCTGGCCATCCAGTTTGTATTTTTCCAGAAGTTTTACTGCAGGGCCGGACTCGCCAAATACATCCTGCACACCGATCTTCAGTACCGGAGTCGGAGCTTTCTCACACAGTACGTCGCAAACTGCGCTTCCCAGACCGCCGATTACGGAATGTTCTTCTACAGTAACTACTTTACCGCATTCTTTTGCCGCTGCAACGACCAGTTCCTCATCCAGTGGTTTGATGGTATGAATGTTCACAACTTTTGCCTGAATACCGTCAGCTGCAAGTTTTTCGGCTGCTTCCAGTGCAGAGTTTACGCACAGGCCGGTAGCGATGATCGCCACATCTTTGCCTTCTCTTAAAGTTACACCTTTACCGATCTCGAACTTGTAGTCCGGGCGGTCATTGATCACTGGCACTGCCAGACGACCAAAGCGCAGGTATACCGGTCCCTGATATTCGTATGCTGCTTTTACAGCCGCTCTTGCTTCCACATCATCGGACGGATTGATGACAACCATACCCGGGATCGTGCGCATCAGGGCGATATCTTCGTTACACTGATGTGTGGCACCGTCTTCTCCTACGGAGATACCGGCGTGTGTGGCACCGATCTTTACGTTCAGGTGCGGATATCCTACAGAGTTTCTTACCTGTTCAAAAGCACGGCCTGCCGCAAACATTGCGAAAGAACTTGCAAACGGAACTTTTCCTGCGGTAGAAAGACCTGCTGCGATACCAATCATGTTACACTCAGCGATACCACAGTCGATGTGACGTTCCGGAAATACTTTCTTAAACATACCGGTTTTGGTGGCAGCTGCCAGGTCTGCATCCAGAACTACCAGGTTTTCATGCTCTTTTCCCAGTTCTACCAGGGCGTTACCATAACTTTCTCTGGTTGCAATTTTCTTTACTTCTGACATAATGCTTCACCTGCCTTTTCCAGTTCTTCCATTGCTACTGCATACTGCTCGTCGTTCGGAGCTGTTCCATGCCAGCCTACCTGATTTTCCATGAAGGATACGCCTTTTCCTTTTACAGTGTGTGCGATGATTGCTGTCGGCATTCCTTTGGTTGCTTTTGCTTCTTTGAATGCTGCATCAATCTGATCAAAATCATTGCCGTCGATATTGATCACATGGAAGTTAAATGCTTCGAATTTTTTATCAATCGGATATGGAGAACAAACTTCATCAATTGCTCCGTCGATCTGCAGATTGTTGTTATCTACGATCACTACCAGGTTATCCAGTTTGCGGAATCCTGCCATCATGGAAGCTTCCCATACCTGTCCTTCCTGAATCTCACCGTCACCTAACAGCGTGTATACACGATAATCGGCATTGTCCATCTTGCCTGCGATCGCCATACCCACCGCTGCAGAGATTCCCTGTCCCAGAGAACCGCTGGACATATCTACACCCGGGATATGTTTCATATCCGGATGTCCCTGCAGGTAAGATCCAAGATGACGTAAGGTTTCCAGATCTTCTACCGGGAAATATCCCTTCTGTGCAAGTGCGCTGTAAAGACCTGGCGCTGTATGTCCTTTGGACAGTACAAAGCGGTCACGATCTGCTTTTTTCGGATCTTTCGGATCCACGTTCATCTCTTCAAAATACAAGTATGTGAAAATATCTGCTGCTGATAAAGATCCGCCCGGATGTCCTGCTTTCGCAGCATGAACTGAGGTTATGATTCCTTTGCGGACTTCATTTGCTACTTTCTGAAGCTCCAGTTTGTTCATTCTGTACTCCTTTCCGTACACTGCTTAGAATTACTGTAACTGTTCATTTTCTTCACAGTTACACATGATTGCTCATTCGTCGTCTTAGAGCGTGTCTGAAAAATCATTCCCGCAATCTGCAAGCCCCACTTTGTGGGAGATTTTGCAGAAAGCCTTTTTCAAACCCGCTCTAGTATGCCATATTTTCAAAAATATTGCAAGACTCTATACTTTTTTATGCTCGTGCTTCTTCTCAGCCCCTACTCGCCGAATACTGCCTTGTAATCATCCTGGAATTTTTTGATTCCGGCATCGGTCAGAGGATGTTTTGTCATCTGTTCGATTACTGCATATGGAACCGTTGCGATATCAGCACCTGCCAGCGCACAATCTGTTACGTGGATCGGATTTCTTACACTTGCTGCGATGATCTGTGTATCCAGACCGGCAACATCGAAGATCTCAGCAATTTCGCGGATCAGATCCACACCTCTTGTGGAAATATCATCCAGTCTTCCCAGGAACGGAGAAACGTAGGTTGCACCGGCTCTTGCAGCCAGCAGTGCCTGGTTTGCAGTAAAGATCAGTGTTACGTTTGTTTTAATGCCTTCTGCGGTCAGCACTTTGCAGGCTTTCAGACCTTCTACTGTCATAGGGATCTTTACAACCATGTTCGGATGGATCGCTGCGATCTCTCTTCCTTCCGCGATCATGCCTTCTGCGTCTACGGTAGTCGCTTTTACTTCACCGCTGATCGGTCCGTCTACAATAGAAGTGATCTCTTTGATGACCTCTTTAAAGTCTCTTCCCTCTTTTGCGATCAGGGAAGGGTTTGTGGTAACGCCACAGATCACGCCCATGTCATTTGCTTTTTTGATGTCTTCTACTTTCGCGGTGTCGATGAAAAATCTCATTGTTTTGTCCTCCTGTTTTTCCTGAAATCTGTCCGGTTATTTTCGGTGTTTTGTAACTGTTCAGTACCTTCACAGTTACGGGGTTTTTTCTTTTCTGCCCTCAGTATAGCAGATTTGTTTTTGTGGTCAACAGGCTTGCGTATTTATAAATAGTATTTTTTATTAATAATGTACCGTTATTAATTAATGTATACTGCGTTTTTCATCGTTCATTCAGGTTTTTCCCTTTATTTTCGCTGTTTTCTCATTTGTTTTATTATTAATATTTCCACAGAAACCATTTATTTTTTCTTTTTTTCATGGTTGCTTTCATCCGGCGCATATCCGGTGCTTCCGCGGACGATCAGACGCGGTTCATACTCGATATGGTAAATACTGGTAGGTTCGTCTCCCTTGCGGTAACTCTTCTGCGATTCGATCTTTCGAAGGATGATATCACAGGCATCCCGCCCTTTCTGATCCACGAAATGTTCCACTGTTGTGAGTCCAATGGTATGGAACCTGGAAAACAAAGTGTTGTCACACCCCACCACCGAGATATCTCCCGGGATCCGGTACTGACGCTCAAGAAGGGCATCCATCGCACCAAATGCCATCATATCATTCAGTGCTGCGATCGCTGTAACCGGCTGTCCTTCCCGAAGCAGTTCCACGGTCAGATCATATCCCATCCGGTACTCTGACTCAATATTCGGGATCTCTGTATCTTTGCTGTCTACCGCAGAGCGCACCAGCACATGGTCTGAAAGTCCCGCTTTCTCAAATTCCATCAGGAAGCCACCCACACGTTTCTGCCGCTGGTGCTGTCTCGCCGTCAGCGGCGGCGCGATAAATGCCACATCCCGATGCCCCAGTTCAAGTAGATGACGTGCCATCAGGATCCCCGGTTTCTGATTGTTCAAAGCCACCGCATCAATTGAAAATTCATCGTCACGGTTGCTGATCACAACCACCGGAATCTCTCCGGACAGTTCTGCCACCTGGCGGCTGAAACTTGGGTTACAGGCATAGATGATTCCCAGCGGCTGCACTTCCCGCATCATCCGCAGATAATTTTCCTCGATCTTCAGATCCCTCTGGGTGTTGCAGACAAACACGCCGTACCCGTATTCTTTTGCCATGGCTTCGATGCCCTGCAGCAGCATGACATAATAAGGGTTTGTCAGTGTCGGGCAGAACACAACCAGAAGTTTTCTGCTCTTTGCCGACCGGCGGATCCGCTGTTTTGGCAGGTGATAATCCAGCTTTTCTGCCGCCTCTGTCACCTGACGGATCGTCTCTTTGGAGAAAGATACGTTATATTTTTTATTTAGTATCATAGAAACAGTGGCCTGGGAAACTCCTGCTTCCCGGGCCACATCCATAGAAGTTGCTTTCTTCTTTGCCATCGTTTTTTCCTTATAATTCTACGCGTCCTTCCAGTGCACGCAGTAGTGTTACTTCATCGATGTACTCCAGATCACCGCCGACCGGAACACCGCTTGCGATACGGCTCACTTTGATACCGGTAGGTTTGATCAGTTTGCTGATATACATGGCTGTCGTCTCCCCTTCCAGACTGGAATTGGTGGCAATGATCACTTCATCCACATCTTTTTGCAGACGCAGCATCAGCTCTTTTAACCGGATATCTCCCGGACCGATCCCCAGCATCGGGGAAATAGCTCCGTGAAGGACATGGTACACGCCCTCGTACTTGCCGGTTTTTTCATAAGCTGCCAGATCTCTTGTATTTTCCACAACCATGATCTGTTTATGGTTTCGCTTCGGATTGGCACAGATCGGACACAGTTCCTGATCAGTCAGAGTAAAGCATTCTTTGCAATATCTGACATTCGATCTCGCGCTGGTCATCGCACCCGCAAGCTGTTCTACCTGATCCTGGGGCATATTGATGATGTGAAACGCCAGGCGCTGGGCTGATTTTGCGCCGATACCCGGAAGTCTTGACAGCTGTTCGATTAATTTGCTGATATGACTGCTGTAGTATTCCATCTTAGAACGGGAATCCTCCACCCAGACCACCGGTCAGTTTGGACATCACAGCCTGTGTCTCAGCTTCCATCTTGCGAAGTGCTTCGTTGGTAGCTGCCATGATCAGATCCTCTAACATCTCTACGTCATCCGGATCTACAACTTCTTCTGCCAGTTTGACTTTGGTCACTTCTTTTTTACCGCTTACGGTCACTTCTACGGCTCCGCCGCCTGCTGCTGCCGTAAATTCTTTCTCTTCCAGCGCTTTCTGATTCTCTTCCATCTGTTTCTGCATCTTCTGCGCCTGTTTCATCAGATTATTCATATTACCAGGCATACCCATGCCGCCTGGAAAGCCACCACGTTTTGCCACGATTGGTTCCTCCTGTTTTCTCTTAAATCATATTTTTGCATCTTTTACTCGTCTTCCGGTTCTTCTTCTACCACGATATTCATGTGAACCGTCTGTTTTAATATATCATCAACCGAGATTTCTGCCAAGTCCTGATGCATATTTGTTTTCTTTAAAAGCATCTCCACTTCCACGGTTTTTCCCGTCATCTGTAAAATCAGATCTTCCAGCAGCTGTTTTTTATCCGGATCATCTACACAGGTCTGCGCCAGGTCGTTGGAGAATTCCACATATAATTTATTCTCCCCGGTATTTCCATTATATTTCGGCACAGCGGTTGTTAAAAATGTCTTGAACATCCCCTGTGTCTGCATCACGATATTTTTCCAGTTTTCCTTGATCCGCTGCAGATCCTCCGGCGCTGCTTTTTCCGGTTTCTTCTCCGGTGCAGATGGTGCTGCCTGGGTTGGCTGTACCGGGATACCGTCGTTCATTCCCGCATAACCCGGCAAAGACTGAACTGCCGCCATCGGAATTCCCTTTTCCATCTGCTCTTCCAGCACCCGGAGCCGGTCCAGTACGGAATCCAGGTTTGTTTCCATTGCAGGTTTACATAATTTAATCAATCCCACTTCCACCAGTACACGTTTCTGTGTGGCATTTCGCAGGTTGTTGGAAAGTTCAGATAACACGCGGATATAGCGCATCAGCGTATCGGTATCGATCAGCTGACTTTCTTCCTGCAGCGCTTTCAGATTTTCCGAAGATACATCCAGAACTTCTTCCGCATCTTCCGATGTCTTGACCAGCAGGAGATTTCGCAGATACCAGGTAAAATCATTGACAAACTGTCCCAGTTCTTTTCCATTGACCAGAAGATCTTCCAGGATATGGATGCAGCTGGTGACATCCTGCTCCAGCACTTTGCGAAGCAGTTTGCTGAACACTTCCGTATCTACGGTTCCCAGCACTTCCAGCACCTTGTCAAAGGTCAGTTCCTGTCCCAGATAGAAGGCGATGCACTGATCCAGAAGACTCAGTGCGTCTCGCATGGAACCGTCTCCTGCTTTCGCCACATAGCGAAGTGCTTTCTCTTCCACCGGAATCTGTTCTTTCTCCATCAGTTCCCGCAGCCGTCCGGCGATCGTATCGATGGAAATACGGTGAAAATCATACCTCTGACATCTGGACTGGATCGTCACCGGAATCTTGTGGGATTCGGTGGTTGCCAGAATAAAGATCACATAGGACGGTGGTTCTTCCAGAGTTTTTAACAGTGCGTTAAATGCACCTGCTGACAACATATGCACCTCATCAATGATATACACCTTGTATTTTCCCTGTGTGGGACGGTAGGTAACCTCCTCCCGGATCTCACGGATGTTGTCGACACCGTTGTTGGATGCCGCATCGATCTCGATCACATTCATGGATGTTCCCGCCTGTATCGCCCTACAGGTCGGGCACTCGTTACATGGACTGCCGTCCACCGGTTGCTCACAGTTGACCGCTTTTGCAAGGATCTTTGCCACGGTCGTTTTACCGGTTCCACGGGTTCCACAGAATAAAAATGCGTGACCGATACGGTCCGCACGAATCTGATTTTTTAAAGTTGTTACGATATGATCCTGTCCTTTGACATCCTCGAAGGTGTCAGGACGGAACTTACGATATAGAGCGGTATAGCTCATATTTCTCTGCCTCTCCTCAATCTGTCATAAATTGTAACTGTTCAGTAGCCACTGTCTCTCGGGGTGTTTTTATATGAATATGACAAACTCCCGAGACACACAAGCCAAAATGCAACAAAGAGATAGGGCTGTCACAAAGACCAGCCCTTCTCCCTCCGTTACATTACTTTTTATAACTGTTTCATAATTTCACAGCTATACTTTTTCTGTATCAGTCACCGAAACTGATACCGATTCTTTTGGCATCTTTGATCTCCTGTGCATCCGGTGTTACCACCTTCAGTTTTCCTGCGCACTCTTCCAACGGAACTTTTTTTGTCTTTCCGTTGATCAGACCTACCATGTAACCATACTCATCGTTCAGGATCAGTTTTGCTGCTGCAGATCCAAGTCTGGTAGACAGTACACGGTCGTACGGACACGGGCTTCCACCTCTCTGGGTATGTCCCGGAACCGTTACGCGGATCTCCATACCGGTACGGTCTTCGATCTCTTTTGCCACTTTATAGGAAACAGATGGGTAAAGTTTTCTGTCTTCTTCCATTTTCTTTTTCAGTTCTTTTTTACCAAGTTGTGCATCTTCTTTGGAAATCGCACCTTCTGCTACTGCCAGAATCGTAAATCCGCTTCCGTTTCTCTTTCTTCTCTCGATGGCTCCCACTACTTTATCAATATCATATGGAATCTCCGGAATCAGGATAACGTCTGCGCCGCTGGCGATTCCTGCGTACAGGGTCAGCCAGCCTACTTTATGTCCCATAACTTCCACGATAAATACACGATTGTGGGAGGATGCGGTTGTATGGATGCAGTCGATGGCTTCTGTTGCAATATTCACTGCGCTGTAGAAACCGAAGGTCATGTCTGTACCCCAGATATCATTATCGATGGTTTTCGGCAGATGAATAATGTTCAGACCTTCTTCTCTTAACAGGTTTGCAGTCTTCTGAGTTCCGTTACCGCCAAGAATCACCAGACAATCCAGATTCAGTTTATGATAGTTCTGTTTCATCGCTTCTACTTTGTCCAGTCCGTTATCATCCGGTGTACGCATCAGTTTGAATGGCTGACGGGAGGTACCGAGGATCGTACCGCCACGGGTCAGAATACCGGAAAAATCTTTTGCTGTCAGCATTCGATAATCTCCGTAGATCAGACCCTTGTATCCGTTCATGAATCCATAGACCTCTAGATCATCAATATTGTGGGAAAGTCCTTTTACTACGCCTCGCATGGTCGCGTTCAGAGCCTGGCAGTCGCCGCCGCTTGTCAGTAAACCTATTCTCTTCATACCTTTTTCCGTCCTTCTTTTCAGATTTTTGCATCCGGTCTTTCACTGCCCCGGTTACAAATTTTTTCACAATCATCTGATTGTTATTATAGCCCATTTTTTCCACTCTCACAAGTAAATATCATGTAAATATCAGGATTCAGATTGACAAATAAAAAGAAACACGATATACTGAATCCTGCGCAGCCGGGGAGTTAGCGGTGCCCTGTACCTGCAATCCGCTACAGCAGGGGTGATACCAAACTGAGGGCTTTTCTTTGCAGAGCTGCCTTCTGTAAGTGGCGTTGACGTCTGGGTCTTACGCAACAGGAATCTGTGAACCGTGTCAGGTCAGGAATGGAGCAGCACTAAGCAGAACCTTCTGTGTGCCGTAAGGGTGCCTGGGCCGAGTTAACTGCAGAAGTAACGTCTGTGGAGGAAGTTCGAAGGGCGGTGCGCTTTTAAAATTGGGAAAAATAGCCTGAAGGGGGACGCCCGGAGGGAGATACATAAGGGAAGGGACAGCAGTGCGCAGAGCGATTTTAAGCTATGTGCTAACTCCGACTATGATTCACGAGTGCCAGCTGGCACTCGCGAAAGTCTACGTAAGCACAGGATCTTAAAACTCGCTCTAACCGCGCACAAAATGCTGTCCCTTCCCTTATGTATCTCCCTCCGGGCTGGGTGTTGGCTATTTTTGTAAGGGGTGGGTGTCTGACGGGAGGTTTTTCCAAGACGCTTGTATTTGTCGTTATAATCAGTCCACCGGACCATTATTGATATGCACTGCAACGTAAAAAGGCTGCGAAGTATATTTTTTTCCAAATAAACTTCGCAGCCTTCTTCTGTTGCATTGGTTACGGAGATGGAGAGATTTGAACTCTCGCGCCGGTTGCCCGACCTACCGCATTTCGAGTGCGGACCCTTCAGCCACTTGGGTACATCTCCATGGTGTTACGAATCAGCAGATTCGCTATTCATTATACTTCCTTGTTTTTCTTCCGTCAATACCCGTTTTTGCCGCTTCTTGATTTCACGCAGTTCTTTGAAGAATCCACTGAGCATCTGGGAGCACTCTTCCTGTAAAACGCCACGGGTAACTTCTACCTGATGATTGAACTGTTCCATCTCCAGAAGGTTCAGGATCGATCCGGCGCATCCCGCTTTCGGGTTCATGCTTCCGATCACCACCCGGCTCACTCTCGCCTGGACGATAGCTCCGGCGCACATCTGACACGGTTCCAGAGTGATGTACATCGTACACCCTTCCAGCCGCCAGTCGCCCAGCTTTTTACTCGCTTTTCGGATCGCATTCAGTTCCGCATGGGAGATCGTATTTTTATCTGTATTTCTCCGGTTGTATCCTCTTGCAATAATCTTTCCTTCGTAAACGATCACACACCCGATCGGCACTTCCATCAGTGCACCTGCTTTTCGTGCCTGCCGGATCGCCTCCCGCATAAACCGTTCATCCATTTTCTTCTCATCCATCATTCTTCCGCTTTCCTGTCATCATATCTTGTTTCTTCTTTGCATATGCTACCATAGAATACTCCAAAAAGGAAGTGTCCATTTTGTCTGCATACAAACGTTTTGTTTCTTATCTTTACGAATACGATAACCGGAAAAAGGGAAAAAACCGCGGATTTGTCCGTGTCGAGGTCCGAAATCACCAGTGCTGTCTGGAACTTCATATGACTCTTCCCGCCTGCCCGTTTATCCCTGTCTTCCGCGCCTACGCATTTGTCGCCCGTCCCGGCGCACTGCACGGTCTGTTTCTCGGCAATCCTTCCTGGAAACAGGGCAATGTATACGGTCAGTTCCGGATTGCAGACACCAGTATCTGCAACACCAGCTGGAATCTTGATGATATCGACGGTCTCATCGTTGTCTGCGAAACCGGACAACGTTACGCCACCTGCTGGAGTGACTGTAAGATTTCACCGGAAGATCTCCTTTTGCCGGAATCCGCGCCGATTCTTCGGGCAGCCTCGCTGGAACAGCCGGAATCCCCGGAGACAAACACTGTCAGCACACACCCGGATCCAGAGCCCGCATCGGACTCCTTCCGTTCTTCCGGCACCGCGCCTGCCCGTACACAGACTCCCTCATTTTCCTGGAAACGGCTGACCGAAAGTTATCCACATGTTACACCGTTTTTCGATGAAGAAATCCACAACTGCCTGCAATTATCCCCGAAAGATCTTTCTCTTCTTGGCTCTTTCGGAGTTTCCTGTGGCAACAACCAGTTTTTTCTCTATGGCAGCCACGCCTTCCAGCATTTTCTTCTCGGAAAGATGGAACATGAGGACACCATCTGCTACATTCTGGCTGTCCCCGGCATCTATGAGGAGCGGGAACGGCTGCTCGCCAATCTGTTCGGTTTCCCCTACTTTAAGTCCGCCCGGGCAAAAGCTGCACAGCCCGGACATTTCGGCTACTGGTACCGGACGATCCACACCGAACCGCAAAATCCCGATCCTATATCCCCCGAATCTCAACCTGTGGAATCGTTTTCCGAAGAATCTGCTGAAAATTCTCCAGCTGCTCGCGCGAGTAAGACGTGAATACCGGACGAATCACCTGCTCCGACTCTTTATAGTTCTGTAGAAAATACCGCCGGCTCCCGGAAAGCCACTGCCCTATGGCTTCGATATCTTCCCGTTTGTGAAGCTCCTTCACGACTGTGGTGCGGAATTCATAATCCACCACACCCGATTTCAGATATTCCACCATATGGGTGATGCTTTCCAGATCCGGATGGCGGATCCCGGCGGTCTCTGCATATTTTTCCTGACTGTTTTTGATATCCATCGCTACATAATCCACCAGCCCAGCGTCAACCAGTTCCCTCACCAGTGCCGGGCGGGTTCCGTTCGTATCCAATTTGACCGGATACCCCAGTTCTTTGATCTGTGCCAGCAGTCCGGTCAGTCCCGGATCCAGCGTCGGTTCCCCTCCGGTCACACAGACACCGTCCAGGATTCCTTTTCTCTTTCTGAGCACTTTCAGAACTTCCTCCGTCTCGATCAGCGGCTCACTCTCCGGTGCCAGCACCAGACCGGCATTGTGACAGAACGGACACCGGAAATTACAGGAACCGAGAAAAATGGTGGCTGCCAGCCGTCCCGGGTAATCCAGCAACGTCAGTTTGTTAAATCCGTGTATCTTCGCCATACGCTACCTTACGAAGCAAAAAATGTTTCGATTTCCTTTCTGGATGCCTGTACGGAACCCTGTACGAAAAACGGTTTTCCGCCACCCCGTCCCTGTAATTTCCGGTTCATCTCTTTTACAAATTCACGAAGATCTCCGTCTTTTTCTCCGATAATATAACGATAGCCGTTCTCATCGTTGCCGTTGAACACCGCGCAGCGACCGCCACAGCTTTCCATCACATCAGAAGCCAGCTTTCTTACGCTGTCCGGTGACATATCTTCCTCGAACAACAGCTGATCGCCGCATCCTGCTGTCTGCGCTGCGATCGTCTCGATTTTTTTCAGTTCCATTCCTACCATACGGAATTTTAACTGCTGATATTCTTTCTGTAATTTTTCCACTGTATCTGCAGTGTCATTCCATTTTGCGGACAGCAGCTGGGAGATCCTGCGATTCTGTTCTTTTAACTGATTGGTGTATTCCAGTGCCCGTCTGCCGCAGAGCATCTCGATACGCATACCACCTTTAAATTTCTGTGCGGATACCAGAGTGATCTGTCCGATCTCACCGGAAAAGTCTACATGAACACCACAGCAGGCACAGATATCCATCCCCGGCCAGGTTACGATCCGCACATCACCGGTCAGTTCTTTCTTACTTCTGTAAGGCAGCGTTTTCAGTTCTTCCTCCGACGGATGAGTGATCTCAATCGGATGATTCTCCCATACATACTGATTTGCCTTCGCCTCGATCTCTTTCAGCACCTCTTCCGGCACTTCGCCGTCCACATCCAGCGTGATCGTCTCGCTTCCCATGTGAAATCCTACGTTGTTATAACCGTATTTTTCATGGATCAGTCCGCTGATCAGATGTTCGCCGGAGTGTTGCTGCATCAGGTCAAATCTGCGCTCCCAGTCGATCCTGCAGGTCACTTCTGTCCCCTCCTGGATCGCTTCCCGCGTCCGATGCCAGATTTCTCCGTCCTTTTCCTGTACATCCATAACTTCTACCTGATTCACGGTTCCAAGATCACAGGGCTGTCCGCCCCCTTCCGGATAAAATACGGTCTGATCCAGAAGGATCTCATATCCTTTCTTCACCTCTCTGCACGCAAGCACTTTTGCCTGGCAGGTGGTCTGGTGAGAATCTTTATAAAATAAACGTTCTGTTCTCATATGTATGTCCTCTTTCTGTCTCTGTTCTGACATGATAACTGCTGAGTATCTTTACAGTTACGCTGCACTTTCTCTCTGCACCATCATAGTACGAAATCGGGAAAGTTGCAAGATTACTGTTCGTTTCGCGATGCACAGAATTCTTGCTGATTGCACAAATTCGCGCGGTATCTCTAGAGCGTGTTTGAAAAAGGCTTTTCGTGAGCTGCGAGTCCCAGTTTGTGGGAGATTTTATCCGAATGAGGGCGGCGTAGCGGGCTACGGCAACCGAATGAGGGCAAAATATACCGCAAAGTGGGGCTTGCAGATTGCGGAAATGATTTTTCAGACACGCTCTAGGGTTTTCTGTGATCTTCGCTCACAATAATACCCCACGGGATATGATCAGTGAGAAGTAACTGCATTTCTATGTGACCATGTCACAGATGATTTCTTTGCTTTTTCCTCTGTTTTTGACTATACTTATACTAAACATACAAGGAGGCGATCTTTATGCAGGATGTAGTTATCATCGGCAGTGGACCGGCTGGGCTGTCCGCCGCTCTTTATATGCTCCGGGGTGGATTTTCCACTACTGTCATCGGAAAAGACAACGGTGCTCTGGAAAAAGCAGAAAAAATCGAAAATTATTTTGGACTGGAGCGTCCCCTCTCCGGCCATGAACTGATTGAAAATGGAAGAACACAGGTACAGCGTCTTGGCGGTACTCTTTTACAGGATGAGGTTGTGGGGATCAGCTGGAACAGAAACTATCTGATTTCTACCGCCTCCACACAGATCGAAGCCCGCGCCATCATTCTCACCACCGGTACTTCCAGAAAAACCATGAAAATTAAGAATCTCGCGCAGCTCGAAGGACATGGTGTCAGCTACTGTGCCGTCTGTGATGCTTTTCTCTACCGCGGTGAATCTGTCGCCGTCCTTGGAAATGGCGAATACGCCCTTCATGAAGTCCAGGAACTTCTCCCGATCGTCGACTCCGTCACGCTTCTGACCAACGGGCTGGAACCTTCCGTTGACTTCCCACCGGAAGTTACGATCATTCAAACACCGGTTCTGGAACTTGTCGGCATAGATGCACTGGAGGCTGTCTGTCTGGAAGACGGCACGCAGATTCACCCGGCATGCCTTTTCATGGCGCTCGGCACTGCAAAGGGAAGCGATCTTGCACGGAAACTTGGTATCCGGCTCGAAGATGAACGGATCATTGTCAATGAACAGATGGATACCGGACTCCCGGGCGTTTTTGCTGCAGGCGACTGTATCGGCGGGATCCTGCAGGTTTCCGTGGCAGTCGGTGAAGGAGCGAAGGCCGCGCTTTCCTGTATCAAATATCTGCGGTCGTGACATGCTCCCACCACTTAAATCATAGATTTTGAAGTGGGGGCTTCTTGCTCAATGGCTCCACTGAGCCAAGTATCTACAAGCTATCCTCGCGTGCCCCGCGATTTTTGCCCGGACACGGGCGTATTTTCTTTCTTATTGTCCGGATACGGACAGTTTATGCCACCAGCATCCTTCTTGCCTCTTCACGGATGTTGATTGCTGCATTTCGATCTCTGTCCATTTCATTCCCACACGTACAGCGGTAAACTCTTTCGGATAGTTTCAGCTCTTTTTTTATCTTTCCGCATTTACTGCATTTTTTGCTTGAAGGGAAAAAACGGTTTACCTTTACTAATTCTTTTCCTTTCCAGGCAAGCTTATAGTCCAGCATATTCCGGAACATCCCGTATCCATTATCCTGTACACTTTTCCCAAAATGCAGGCACCGGCTCATCGCTTTCATATCAATACCCTCCACCGCAACTATATCGTACCGTTCTGTGATCCTGCGGCTCAGTTTATGCAGATAATCTCTTCTCTGATTGCGTATTTTTTCATGACACCTGGCAACTTTCTTTTTCTGCCGCACATAATTGTGGCTTCCTTTTACACATCTCGACAGTTTACGCTGCTCCCTTGCCAGCCTTTTCTCATTTTTTCTGAAGAATCCTGCTTCTTCCATCTCAATCTCTTCTGAAAACACTGCCATCCCCTGCATCGCATAATCAATCCCCAGTATTTTGGCATTACTGTAATCCTTATCTGCTGCTTGGTTTTCGCAACTGTATCCTTCATACAGCAGACTTGCAAAATACTTTCCGGATGGCTCCATACGGACTGTCACTGATTTCAGGCGGCAGTTTTCTGCAGGCTCCCTGTGTTTTTTCATGGTGATCCATTTTACTTTTGGTAGCCGGATCCGGCTACCTTCTACCAGAATATTTCCGTTGACCACATTGGTTGTATAGCTGTTCTTGGAGTGATGTTTTGACTTGAAACGTGGAAATCCAACCTTCGGATCACGGAAAAAGTTTTTATATGCTTTCTCCAGATGAAGCTGGACATTTGCCAGAGCCAGCGAATCTATTTCTTTCAGAAACGGATACTCTTTTTTATACATGGCTGGAGTATTTTTTAACATCTTCTTTGTTTTTTTATACTCCTGGATCTTATCATTTAAGCATCTGGTTGTACAGAAAACGACAGCAGCCAAATGTTTTTCCAAGGAGTATCTTCTGTTCTTCTGTTGGATAGATCCGGAAACGGTATGCTATGTTCAATGCTTTTTCTCTCCCTGAGTTTCGATATATTGACGGATTTACTTCTACCGGTGCCCTCTGCCGTCAAAAGGCAGAATCTCTGGCTCCAGAATGCTTCCTTCCAAAGTTTTTCCCGGATTTCCGGATACTCTTTTTTCAGCAGCCTGCTGCTGGCACTTTTATATGCATTGATAAATTTACTGAGTTCCGTTTTAGGCTGTGCACGAAACATTACATGCACATGGTCAATATCATGATTCCATTCCTCCAAAACAATTCCATACCGTGGGGCAATATTTTCCCATATTTCCCTTGCTCTTTCTGAAATTGGATCATTGATAACTTTTCTTCGATATTTCACCGCCATGATCAGATGATAATACATCAAGTACACTGAATGTGCATTGTGATCCATATTTTCCATAAAACCAGCCCTTTTTTGAATAATTACCTTATCTTATCGACTGATTCTATTATACCATGGATTGCGTTGCCAAACAAATGTTCTTTTTATTTTTACAATTCATCTCCCACCTGTAGAGGAAGGAGAATTCTTGCTATATATTATATTATCTTAAATAATCAAAGGTTACTTACTCTATCCGCAGCATTCGATACCCAATCCCAATGTGTGTCTGAATATATTGAATTTCATTCTTATCTGATTCAAGTTTTTTACGCAAAGTTGCCATGAAAACTCTAAGAGATGCAACATCATTTTCTGAAGACCTTCCCCATATCTGTTGTGTAATATAAGTATGTGTTAACACCTTACCTACATTACGAGATAATAAGCAAAGAAGTTTGTATTCAATAGGTGTGAGATGTAACTCCTCCCCTCTCATATAAGTACAGCCGGCAGTATAATCAATTTTCAGTTCTCCATTAATAAAAACAGCCGTCTTCTGTATCTCACCAGTCTGAATAACCGCAAGCCGTCTCTGTGTAACACGTATACGTGCAAGCAATTCTTCAACTGAAAAAGGTTTTGTAATATAATCATCCGCACCTGCGTCAAGAGCCTCAATCTTATCAGAATCCTCACTTCTGGCACTGATAACAATAATTGGCATATTGGACCAGGTACGAATTTTTTTTATCACATCTACTCCTTCCATATCCGGAAGCCCCAGATCAAGTAAAATGATATCCGGATTGTGTGAAGATGCTTCCAAAATCGCTTCTCTCCCATTTTCTGCTGTAAGATATTTGTACTCATGTGTTTTTAATGTTGTTACGATCAGATTTCGTATAGGACGATCGTCTTCTACAATAAGAATTGATGTTTTATTCATTTAGTGTTACCTCACTTAACGGTAATGTAAAAACAAAAATACAGCCATGAGGATAATTATCCTTAAGTGTTAATTCCCCTTCATGTGCTTCAATAATCGAATGGCATAATGCAAGGCCCAGCCCCAAACTACGATGACTGTCAGCAATCGTAGTTTTTCCGGTATAAAACATCTCAAATATATGTGATTTCATTTCATCCGCAATCCCCGGTCCATTATCTTCTACACTTATTTGCGCTCTGCCATCTGTTCTTAATCCACGAATACATATGGTTGAACCTTGCGGTGTATATTTTATCGCATTATCTATCAAATTAACAAGAACCTGAATGATAAGTCGAACATCCATATGTGCGAGAATCAGTTCTTCACATTCCACCTGAATCTTATAAGCATCATGTTTTCGGCTGATATGTCGCAGGGATTCTGCAATAACTTCATCGAGAAGCTGATCTGTGAATTTTATTTTCAATCTTCCATCATTTAATCTTGTGACAGATAACAGATTTTCACAACACCAATAAGCCATTCTGCATCATCATAAATATCTGTATATATCTGTTGTTTTGTTATATCATCCAAACGTCTCTCATTATTCAGCAACATATCAGCATTTCCTGAAATAGAGCAAAGCGGAGTTCTCAGATCATGAGAAATTGCTCGCAAAAGGTCTGCCCGCAGCTGTTCGTTTTTCGCCAGAATAGCAATTTTTTTCTTTTTCTATTGCATTTTGTGAATTTTCCATTGCAAGCGCACATTCATTGATCACAGAAAGTAAAATGCTATATTCAAAAGAATCCATTGCATCATTTTTTAACTGGTATTCCAATCACTCCGTAGACACTTTCTCCACTACGGATTGAAAGATACAAACATTTTGCACTGCTAAAATGAGTTGTTGTTACTCCAGCGCGCTGTCCATTCTCATATGCCCATCTTGCAACACACTGTTCTTCAGATGTCAGATATTCTCCATCTCTTTTATTAGTATTATTAAAAAACATCTTTCCTTCTGATAAATCATTATTTTTCACAATATATGCAACAATATCTCGATTCAACAAACGTACCAGCTGCTTACAGGTAACACAAAGAATCTCTTCACTGTTTTTCGCCTGTTGAAGTAATCTGTCCGTATCAAATAAGATCTGTGTACGAAATGCCTGTTGCTCAGATAACCGGGCATGATCTTTTAATTTGGCAGCAAGAGTTCCGGTAAGCACTGAAGATATCAACATTATTAAAAATGTCACCGGATAGCCAACTGCATATGTTTGAAAGGACATTCGTGGCTCCGTAAGAAAAAAAACAAAAAAGAACAACACTTAAAAACGATCCCACCAGACCGCAGAGATAACCATCCGTTACAATAGATGTGACCAGCACGCCAAGAATATACACTGTAACAATATTAATATCTGTGAAATGAAGTTTCTGAAAAAACCAGACCGAATCACCGTACAACCTACAAATATTGAAAATGATCAAC
>ENA-OQHF01000541-OQHF01000541.1-human-gut-metagenome-genome-assembly--contig:-NODE-541-length-23101-cov-11.735745_pt1 | contig 23101 bp, 24 predicted proteins | sample MGYA00242559_ERZ504709 | MGnify/ENA primary metagenome ERZ504709 (study PRJEB26092, sample SAMD00036203) | human gut metagenome | host: Homo sapiens | study: EMG produced TPA metagenomics assembly of... | reverse complement strand
AGAGTTAAAGCTCAAGATGAGAAATGGCCAAAAATTGATAGAATATTAAGGCATTTAGTATTATCGAATTCTAAATTAACCCGTAAATAAAGCAATCTCTAGCACACAAATTGTTTACTCTTAGAAATCATAATTATATTTTTTATCATCTTTTTGTATCTGCAGCTTAATCCCGGTCACTTCCTGAAGCAATCTTGCACAAATATACCCATCATCTTTGTGAGTAAAATCTACAAGAGCCAGATTTCCATCACTTAAAACATCCGTCTGCTCATAACTTGGCCATAAAACCTGCTCTTCTGTTTGCGAAGGACTCTCTTTGCATTCTGTAGGATATTTTTTTGAATCTTGACATCCACACAAAAGTGTCAATACCATCAAGATACAAATAACTTCACTTATAATCTTATTCTTTTTCATACTGATTTAATAATACACCTATTTTGTTTCAATTAAATCATTAAATGCAGATATTGAAAGAGGACGACCATAGAAATATCCTTGTCCTACATCTGCGCCTAAGTTTTTAATAAATAGATCATCCTGCTTAGATTCCACACCTTCGACGACTACTAGAATTTGTGATTTTTTCGCGATATCAATAATAGATTCCAAAATCCATTTAGTTCTTTGATTATCAACCTCTGATTTTGTATGTAAGAAGATACGATCAATTTTCAACTCATCAATCTGTAATTTTGATAAAACATTCAAAGAAGAATATCCACTGCCAAAATCATCTAAAGAAACAGAAAAGCCTAATTTTTTTACTTCTGTTAAGATAGAATTAAAAATATCAATATCTTCAATAACTGTACTCTCTAATACTTCTAACGTAATGTAAGATCCCGATACATTATATTCTTCTAATAAAGATTTTAATTCCGAAATATAATTTTCATGATAAAAAACAATTTTGGATTGATTCACTGAAATATTAACAGGATTTATTCCCATATCTATCCATTTACGAATTTGCTGTACCGCCTTTTTCAACATATAAAAATCAAGTTTTGAACAAAAACGATTCTTTTCAAATATATCTACAAAACTAGATGGAGGTAAATACGTTCCATCCTCTAAGCGCCAACGAACAAGTGCCTCTGCTGCGATTACAGAATTTGTTTGTAGATCTATTTTAGGTTGTAATACCATTTCAAAACATTGTGAATCCAGTGCCTGCTGCATATTTGATTCAATAAAGTTTTCAAATTCTTTTTTCTTATGTACTTCTTCATCAAAGAAACAAATATTCTCAGAAGAGGCTTCTTTTGATTGAGCTAACGCAAACATCACATTTGTGAGCATCTGCTCAAAAGTATATTTCTCCTGATCTTCTATATTACTTGCGACACCACAACAAAATTCATATTCATATCGAAAATCTTTTGTATTCTGGCGAATTTTCGTAAACATATCATAAATTCGTCTAGCCACCTCGTCTTCATTTGTATCATTCAACAATAAATAGAAAACATCTGCACTGTCTCGACAAATGATTTCATCTTTTTTAAGCATAGGCTGAATACATGTAACAACACGACATAAGAAATCATCCGATTTATCTCGTCCTAAAATTTCATTCATAAACTTAAAACGACGCATATTCAAAGACACTAAGGAATAGTTTACATTGCGCTGAGCATACATACTGACTAATTTTGTGAATCGAGTAAAAGATACAGCACCTGTTAATTGATCTTTATAGGCTAAATTTTCCATTTCCTTATTATTTTTTACCATCATCATATAGGCAATCCACAATAAGATCATGACAACAACCACAAAAACCATCAACACATAATTGTTTGCTCGTGACATGACATACAATGGATTGTTCAATGATTTTGCGGAATTCACATAACATAAGTACCAACCATCGAATCCCATCTCTTTGACAACAATTCCATGTTCTTCGCCATTAACTCCGATTAAACCATTGATACGTTCAGATAAATCGATACCTTTTAAAACAGCCAATACATCCTTTGATTCTTTATCCTTTTGAATCCCATAAAAATCTTTCAAATCCGTGATATAAAGATTCCCTCCATAAATGGACTTTCTCATTAGATTCGCATATGGCTTTAAACTGCTAATCGCACTTAACACACCTGTCACATTTTTAGAACTATCATATACAGGTACAATATATGTGATCACAAACTCTTTTGTGATCACATTACGTTTTCGTATAAATGCACTTTGCTTACCCAAAAAAGCAGAATCCACCTTACTCTTATACACTTTTGATAAGTCATTATATTCAACATGTGTAGATGAATTCGTAAAATGTATATCTCGTTGTGAATCAATATATAAAACTGAAGTAAAGGCATTTTCTTTTTTCATTTCTGCCAACGAAGAATCTATATCTGTATTATTTGATAGACTCTTTGCCCAAGTATTCAACAAAACAAAATCTGTGTGTTTTTGTGAAGAAATACGTTGTTTGCATAAATCAATTTCCTGATTCATCGTTGTATATGTCGCATGATTTAAACTATCATCTCCATGGTCAATGAAAAGGAATGCCATAACAAGTATTGAAAGTACCATCATGACAGAGATGATCAATAATTTATGTATCCTTTTCTGCAACATGTTTATATCCATATACAACCAACATCTTTCCTTATTACTAATTATTTCTATCTAATTCTGCCTTATGAACAGAATAATTCATTCGATAATTCTTCTTTCTAAAAATACTATAGAACTTATTTGAAATACGCTGAATAATCAAGTGCGCATTCTCTTCGGTTTGACAATCCACTAGAAGCAGTAGTTGCGTTTCACTTGTACGAGTAAACAAGTCATTGCTTCTTAAACAAGAACCTACCAATCGTTTTACACGATCAAAATCTAAACCAATCTTTTCATAATCCAAAGTACCATCTGAGAACTGCAACATAATCAAATAATAATTTTGTTCATTACGAATAGACATTTTTAACAACAACTCATAGAAATACTTGAAAATTTCATACGAACAGAAGAAGCCTTGGTTTTGTTGATCACGACTTGAAAGCTCACGCATGATTGTTTCCATATCTTTACTTTCTTCCTTGGCATGATCAGCAATAATGATATCGTACAATTGTTTAAAGCGTTTCGATAAACCCGTACCTAATTCAGATAAGAAAATATCATTCAATTCATCATAATACTTCAACGCTTCACGATAATTACGTGTAGCCACTAAGCCTTTCATATAATAGTAATGTAAACCTTCATTAAATGGTTCAATTAAAACCGCCTGATAATTCATAAGCATCATCTCATCATAGCGTTTTTGCGTATATAAGTAACAAGATGTGCGCATCATCGTTTTCACATACATTTGTCTAAAGATCTCTTGTTTCTGTAAAATCCAGTGCAATTGGCTTGGTGAAGCATAGAAACGACCTTGGTATAATCTGAAAATCTTTCTGGCCGTCTTGAACTCTTTTTCGTCTAAAAGTTCCGAACCATCGTTGATTTGGTTATACGCCTTTTCCAATTCAACAAAATCAATATTCCAATCTAAATTTGGATTTAAAATATACCCTTTTCTTGTCGTTACAATAACCTCTTTGTCTTTGAAAAATTCAATTTCATTCAATTCAGCACGCAATCTAAAAATCGAGAACTTTAATGCACTAGATGGATTCTTACTTTCTGGCCAAAGAATATCAATCAGTTCATCTTTTTGAACTGGTTTTTCACTGTGAAACAATAAGACCTGTAATAACTTCACTAGCTGCTTTCCAAATAATTCGACAATATTAACGGTTACATTATCATTTGTGATTTCCAACCCTCCAAATGTTTTTACATAATAAGTATCACTCATGTTGATCCTCCTCTCAAAAAGATTATATAGTATCTAACCTAGTTTTATTTTACAATAAATCGGCCAAACAAAAAAGCAGAGAATCACAAAAATTCTCTGCAAATGGTTATTTTAAAGTATATTCAACATGTTGATAGTGAATTCCATTCTCTTCTATGTCGGAAAGTATTGTTTTTGTATACAAAGACTTGTCAAATTCAGGAAAATAAACCTCAGCATCCGCTTGCGCATCAATCTCAGTTAACACTAGCTTATCTGCATAAGCTAACATCTCACTATAAATCATGCCTCCACCAATACAATAGATTTCCTCATCTACATCTTTATATCGCTTCAAAAATTCTTCAACACTCGAACACATTTCGACGCCTTCACCCAAATCTGAACACGAACGCGAAATCACAACATGATGACGTTTAGGTAACATACCTGGAAGACTTTCAAATGTTTTTCTTCCCATCACAATTGTATGTCCCGAAGTCTGCTTACGAAAAAACTTCAAATCCTGAGGCAAATGCCAAATCATATCATTGTTTTTTCCTAATTCACGATTTTTACCAATCGCCGCAATCAATGTTAATTTCATAATTCTCCTATTGTGCTAAAGGGAAACTAATTTTTCCCATATGCTCATAGCCAATCAACTTCACATCATTCTTTGGATCAAATGCATAGAAATCTTGAATATCTGGATTCAACCACAACTTAGGTGCTGGTAATGAACCTTTTGTTTCATAACGATTTAATTGTTCTTTAATTCCCTCAATTTGATTCACATAAATATGTGCATCTTTGATTGACCAATCAATCGTACCTGGCTCAAGTCCAGTAACCTTGGCAACCATCATCAATAAAACTGCATATTGCGTTACATTAAATGGCAACCCTAATGGAACATCACAACTTCTTTGGTGTACCCAAATATTTAACTTTCCATCCGTCACATCCCATTCTGAACTCCATACACAACTAGGAAGTACAGCTGTATCTAATTCGCTATCCTGCCATAATGAGATCACACGTCTACGATCTTCCTTATCGTTTTTTAATGAATTCAACAATTTATTCATCAAATCATATTTTTTTACAATAAATCCATAAGCCGTACCAATGGTATGAGCAAAACTTGGATCAAAATGTTTTAATACTTTTCCCGTATTCTCATCAATCCAGTCGCCATCTTCATTAATTTCCCATTTATCCCAAATGTGAACATTTCTTTCTTGAAGCCATCTAACATCATTACTTTGAGCCTGATAGATCCAAAGCATTTCTGTAACAGCTTGACGAATAAATAACTGTTTTGTCGTCAAAATAGGAAATTCTTTAGATAGATCTAAATGAAAATGTGCACTTGGAACTTTAATCGTATCAATGCCAGTACGATTATGTACTTGAACTCCATTTTCTAAAATATCTTTACATAATCCGCAATATACATCATCAAAGTATGACATCCATTTCCTCCTTAAAAACATTCTCCTCAATAAAACGACCCACTGCACTTTCATCATTTGTATAAGGACTTACAAATGCACTGCATTCTTTAACATCCTGTGAGCCATTTTTCATACATACACCCATGCCGACTTTTTCAAGCATTTCCCTATCATTTTGTTCATCCCCAAAAGCCACACAGTTTTCAAGTTTGACACCAAAATGCTTAGCTACCTTTTCAATCCCATATCCTTTATTGATTCTAGGATCTACATATTCGAATAAGTTATCTGCTGTTAAGAAACCGACACAAGCCTCATTCTTATATTGTTTAGCACGTTCTAATACAATCGGCATATACTCTTTATCACAATGTATAATCAGTTTGTTGCATGTATTATTTTCTAGATATGGTTCAAGGTCAATTTCAATTTCTGTTTCACCAAAAATTCGTGCATGTTCCTGCGTTTCAATACTTGTATGATTTGTATAACGTGTGGCACCTTCCAAAATCCAAAAATCAACATCTAAATCTTCAAAAAAATGAATCACATCTAAAACGACTTCACCATCAAGAACATGATACTCTTCTTTAGTACGTTGTCTTAAATCATATACAACGCCACCATTCATTCCCATGATAAAACTAACACTATCTTCAATTTTCCATTTTTTCAACATAGCACGAACCGTCTCTACTGGACGTCCAGATGCGATGCCAAATAAAATTCCGTGATTTTTCAATTTTGATACTGCTTTACGATTTAAATCTGATACCTGCTTTTTTGAATTCAAAAATGTACCATCTAAATCCGTCGCAATCAAAGTTACTGGTTCCATAAATTATCCTTCGTATGTTAAGAATGCAGCATATCCTTTTTTTGCTTCATAGATATCAGCTTTACTTGCCAATTCAAAAGGTGCATGCATATTATGTAAAGCTACACCACAGTCAATTACCTGCATTCCATAATTAGCCAAAATATAAGCGATTGTTCCTCCACCGCCTTGGTCTACTTTTCCAAGTTCACTTGTTTGCCAAGCTACATTGTGATCATCCATAATGCGACGAATCAATGCGATATATTCTGCATTCGCATCGTTACATCCACTCTTTCCACGAGCTCCTGTATATTTATTGAATACGATACCTTTACCAAATTCAGCTTGATTTCTTGGGCTTGATGCTGAAGCGTAAATTGGATCATGTGCAGCACTTACATCACTTGACAACATAATTGAATTCATCATTGCACGTTTCACGCTTAATGCAGAATAATCACCCATACAATCCATAACTTCTGCAACAAAGTTTTCAAAGAACATAGAGTGCATACCTGTAGCACCTTGAGATCCGACTTCTTCTTTATCCACTAACAAACAAACAGCTGTACGTTTTACATTTTCTGCTTCTAATTGAGCCATCAAACTTGTATACGCACAAATACGATCATCATGTCCATAACCTAATATCATACTTGAATCGAATCCACAGCTTCTAGCACGTCCTGCAGGAACAACTTCTAATTCAGCAGAAATGAAGTCTTCTTCTTCAAAGCCATAAGTTGATTTTAAAATTTTAGCAACATTGGCCTTTACTGCATCTTTCTCTTCATTTTCTAAAGGAATAGATCCAACAGTTACATTTAAATCTTCACCGGCAATCACTTCATTTGCCTTTTTCTGTAATTGATCTGCACTTAAGTGAATCAATAAATCACTAATCACAAATACTGGATCACTTTCTTTATCTCCAATCGCTACATCTACAGTTGTTCCATCTTTCAAACAAACAACACCATGAATTGCCAAAGGCAAAGTCACCCATTGATACTTTTTAACACCACCATAATAGTGTGTGTCCAAATAAGCAATGTTTCCATCTTCATACAATGGATTTTGTTTAAGATCCAAACGAGGACTGTCAATATGAGCACCTAAAATGTTCATACCTTTTTCCAATGGATTTGAACCAATGTGCATTAACGCAATCGACTTGTTCATCATATTTACATACACTTTGTCCTGTGCTTTTAAAATCTCTTTATTTTCGATAACCTCTTTGATATCACGATATCCATAAGATTTCGCTAATGCGATTGCATTTTTTACACAAGCTCTTTCCGTTTTAGAATCAGATAAGAAATCAATATATCCATCACTAAATTTCATTACATCATTAAATTCTTCTTTTGAATATTTATTCCAAACTACTTCACTCATAATTCTACCTCCAATTTTTTTAATAAGCATTTTGACAATTCAATTTTTGAATCCATTGTATTCATCCATGTAATTTGTCCTTCTTCACAACTTGTATTCAACAAACCTTTTTGTTCCAACAAATCTTTTGTATGTAAAGTCGTACCCACGCTTCCTTCAATAATATGAACATTTGGACAAAGCTTTTCCAAATATTTCGTATAAAAAGGAAAATGCGTACACCCTAATACAATGCTATCTAGATTTTTATAGTCACTAGCTGCTAAATACTCTTTCAAACAAGACTCTACAAGACATGCATCATCAAGTTTATTGTCTTCAACCATTCTTACAAGTTCTGGACAAGGCACCTTTATAATATGATGCTCATCTTTAAATCGATTCATCAAATTCGCAAACTTCTTTTCTGACAAAGTAAGTTGGGTTGCCCATACCGCAATACGTTGATGTTCACCTCGATCGCATGCCACCTTTAATGCCGGTTCCATACCAATAATATCCACATCATACTTTTCTCTTAGAAGCTTAACGCAAGCACTCGTTGCCGTATTGCACGCAATGACGATTGCCTTAACATCATGAGATATCAATTCATCACATATCGCAACGCAACGCTTTGTGATTTCTTCTTTTGTCTTTGTTCCATAAGGATTATATTTACTATCTCCCAAATAGATCAGATTTTCATTAGGAAGTAAACTATGCATCGTATGTAAAACACTAATTCCACCTAATCCCGAATCAAAAACACCTATTGGACTTTTTGAATTCATACAAAACGCTCCTTTTCCATCTTTACAATTATACAACGTATAAAGAAAACATCCAAGCCCTCAAACTTGGATGCATTAATGACTCATACGCTTTTTCATTTCGACTAATATTTCTAACAATTCTTTTTTTCCAATCCCATTATGTATCAGACTGTCCGGATGCACTCTATCATTATGAAATAATTGAATCAATGATGCTTGAAGCTCTTTAAATGACATAGATTGATATTCTTTATCTACTAGATACGCCTCATAATCTTTCATATCTACTAAATCTGTTGCATAAAAAGAAAGCACCATTTCCATCAATAATGACTGCACCTTCTCATGATCTTCTTCTAAATCTGAATTAGCCCAACAAATATCTTCGTCTGTTAAATCGCTTAATTTTTCGATGTATGTTTGAATAAACGAAGCATCATCCATTTTTTCTTTCGCAAAATAATTTGAAATCTTCATATACCCTCCAAAAAAAAGAGGTTTAAGGCTTTCATCACTTCCTTAAACCGCTTTTCGCAATATTTATATCCTCATATAAATATTACAATGAATTTTGTTTGTATCCATTATATTATTATGCTCTTCTTAACAAACAAAATTCTGTATAGATAAAACCACCACATTTTATCTATACCCTCTAATCCACTTTTCCTTCGCAGAGTTTACCACGCTCTGCATGTCCCTTTGGCAGCTCATCACACTGCCACTTAAATAATAGCACATATAAAAAGGGTAAGCAAGCTTACCCATTTGTCAGTCTATGACCTATAAAGGAAGTAGTCGGTAGTGTTTCAGTCATAGAACTTACATATATATTTTAGTCCTATTTTTTCTGTTGTAAAGCCTTCATAATTCTTTCAAAATGTAAAAATTCATCTTCGTTATTCATCGCAACCAATTCATCTAGACTCACACACCTACAATCAATACTTTCACGAATATTTAAGGTTACATCACTTAATTGGAAATCAAACTTAAAATGATAAATATCTACAAAATAATTATCATGTCTTTTTTGATCTTCATTAAAGTATGAATATACAACATGACCATTTATAACATCAAGCCCTGTTTCTTCTTTTACTTCACGCTTGATTGCATCTAAACTTGACTCTTTACTCTTAGCACCACCGCCAGGCATTTCCCAACCTCCAGCAGCCCATTTTTTATCCAACGCCCTTTGTGTAACCAAAAATTTTCCTTCTTCATTTTCTAAGATAGCCAAAACATACATCATGAATTCTCCAGGTTGAAATAAATATGTATTACGATCTACAACACGATTTAAAAGCTTTCGATTTCTATCATATAAATCAACGAATTCACTCATCTACACAATCTCCATTTTCATCTCTATAAAAACAAGAATAATGTCCCGTATGACAAGCCGCCCCAACTTGTTTGACCTCTAATAAAATTGTATCTTGATCGCAATCGATGCGAATTGCCTGTACATGTTGATAATGTCCACTTGTTTCGCCTTTGACCCACAAGCTTTGTCTTGAACGAGAATAATACGTTGCCAATTTTGTCTCTATTGTTTTTTTGTAAGATTCTTCATTCATATATGCCAACATCAATACTTTTTTTGTATCCACATCCTGCACAATACAAGGAATCAAGCCATTTTGTTTCTCAAAATCCAATCGCATCATATACGAACTGCCACTCCTTTTTCTTTTAAATACTTTTTCACATTTTGAACATTCGATTCTTCATAATGAAAAATACTAGCTGCTAAAGCCGCATCGCTGACTTTTAACGCATCCACAAAGTCATCCATCTTTCCACATCCACCAGACGCAATCACTGGCACTTGAACCACTTTAGATACAGCTTCATACAAGGCTAAATCAAAACCATCCCTAGTGCCATCCGCATCCATGCTCGTTAACAAGATTTCTCCAGCTCCTAAAGATACACCTTTTAAGATCCATTCAATACAATCTATACCCGTATCTTTTCTGCCACCTTCAATGTATACGTTCCAACCCGAACCATCCTTTTCTTCTGCTTGGCATCCACCGCAAGTACAATACATTGGTTTCCAAACGTTTACTTGCTTCTTTAATTAAGTCCGAATTACGAATTGTCAGCATCTATTTAAGCTTACTTTATCGGCTCCTGCCATCAACATGGCACGAACATCTTCAATCGTTGAAATGCCTCCACCAACCGTAAAAGGAATATAGATTTCTTTTGCGACCTTATTTACAATATCAACCATAGTTTTTCTTTTTTCTACTGTGGCACTAATATCCAAAAAAACCAATTCGTCAGCACCATCTAAATAATATTTCTTTGCCAGAGCTACAGGATCTCCCACTTCTTTTAAACCCAAAAAGTGGATTCCCTTCACAACGTTCCCATTTTTTACATCTAGACAAGGTATAATTCTTTTTGTCAACATATGCTTAACGCCTCTTTCAAATCTAACGTCTTTTCATAAATGGCCTTACCCGCAATTACACCATACAACCCTAATTCTTTACATGTTTGAATATGTGATAAATCACGAACACCACCAGATGCGATTAAGTTACATGATACATGATTTTTAAGTGCTTTTAACATCTCAAAGTTAGGTCCTTGTAAAGTTCCATCCTTTGAAATGTCTGTACAAATCAATGTCTTTACCCCAATCTCTTCCATTCTTTTCGCAAAATCCAAATAATATTCTTTGCTCGTTTCCAACCAGCCTGACGTACATACATATCCGTCTTTACAATCAAGTCCAACCGCAATCTTAGAACCATATTTTGAAACTGCATCTTTTAATAAACAATAATCTTGAATTGCTGAAGTTCCTAGAATAACTCTTGAAACACCATTTTCTATATAAAAATCTATAGCAGACATCGTACGAATGCCTCCACCCACTTCAACGGGTATATCACATGTCTTCACAATTTCACAAATCAAATCTTCATTGATTCGACTTCCTTCTTTTGCCCCGTTTAAATCCACAACATGTAAATAGCAAGCATTTGCCGCTTCAAAATTTTTAGCACAAACAAGTACATCATCCGCCACACATTTGGATTGGCCATAATCACCTTGGTACAAACGAACGGGTTTTCCATCTAATATATCTATTGCAGGTAATACAATCATTTAGAACTCCTTTCCAAAATATTCCAATATTTTTAATCCATCTTCTCCACTTTTTTCAGGATGAAACTGACATCCCATAATATGATCATGCATCACAAGACCTGGTATTTTCATACTTCCATACATGGAATATCCAATTAAGTCTTGATCATCCATATCTTTGGCATAATATGAATGGACATAATACACATACGTATTTTCTTTAAATATTGCCTGAGGATGATTACTTTCCAATACGTTCCAACCGATTTGGGGAATTTTTACACTTGTATCCTCCATATGACAAACATGACCTTTTAAAAAGCCAAAACCATCGCATAAGCCATTTTCTTCACTCGTTTCAAACAAAGCCTGCATACCAAGGCAAATCCCTAATAGCGCAACATCTTTATTTACTTGTTGAACAATAAAATCATAGAGTCCCATAGAATGGAGTGTGTGCATGCAGTCTTGAAAAGCTCCAACTCCTGGTAAAATCAATTTATCGCATTTAGATAAAATAGAAACATCTTTTGAAACAACACAATCTAAACCTAAATAGTCACAAGCATTTTTTACGCTGTATAAATTGGACATGCCATAATCAATAATTCCAATCATTCAATTACTCCTTTAGAACTAGGAATACGATCCGATTCTATTTTTACAGCTTGTTTCAAGGCACGGCCAAACGCTTTAAATATGGCCTCTACTTTATGATGATCATTCTTTCCATAGTACACATTGATATGTAACGTTACCCCAGCTGCCACACAAAAGGCTCTAAAAAATTCTTCAACCATTTCACAAGACATCGTTCCAATGTTTTCTCTTATCAATTCGCAATTAAAAACCAAATAAGGTCGTCCACTAATATCTAATGTGACATTACATAAAACTTCATCCATAGGAAGATTCATACTTCCATAGCGGGCAATTCCTTTTTTATCCCCTAAAGCTTCTAAGAATAATTTTCCTAATAAAATTCCACAATCTTCTATTGTATGATGATCACACACTTCAAGATCGCCATCCGCTTTTACAACTAAATCAAAATTTGAGTGAAACGCAAACAATGTCAACATATGATCAAAAAAACCAATTCCTGTATCAATGTCGCTATTTCCATTTCCATCTAAGTTGATCTTTTCATATATTTTTGTTTCTTTTGTATCCCTGTTTTTTTCAGCTATTCGCATACTCAAATCTCCTTAGAATATCTAATACCATTTCATTTTCTTCGCTTGTCCCAATCGTTATACGAAAACTAGCATCCGCATAATTTCGAATTGTGATGTTCTTTTCTTTAAACATATCCATTAAAATATCTTTTTTATCTGTTCTTCCATACAAGAAATTCGCATTTGAAGGATAGAAACTAATTGTTTTATAATCCTTCACTTCTCGATACATTCTTTCTCTTTCTGAAATAATAGTCGCAATATTCGATTTATATGCATCGGCATGTCTTAATACAACACTTGCTATCGTTTGAGTGACACTACTTAGTGCATAAGGAATAAAAAGTGGAGCTAATTTTTCAACTTGTGAAGAAATCATAAACCCACAACGAATTCCTGCAAGTCCATACGCCTTGGATAGAGTTCGACAAACAAAAACCATTGGATATGTTTTTAATAAATCGATGGCGCTTTCATTACCAAACTCCATATAGGCTTCATCAAAAATAACTGGAATATTCGAAAAGGCTTCGCAAATTTGAATCATTTCTGATTTCGAAATCGCATGTCCTGTTGGATTATTTGGATTTGAGAATAAGATCATATCCACTTTTTTATTTTTTCCATTTGAAATAAACGTATCGACATCAAAAGATCCATCTAAAGACGTTTCAAATTTTTCAATTTTTGCATGATTCAATTCTACATAATAGTCATACATCGAAAAATCTGGTGCTAATGTATACAGTGTTTTATTTCCTTGTACATAATACTGAATCAAAAATCCCAACATTTGATCCGATCCATTTCCCGATAAGATCCATGATGATGGAACATTCATAATATTGGCATATAAATCATGTAATTCATGACAAGTTGTATCTGGATATCGATTGAATGCAAGGTTTGAAATCGCATCTAAAATTTCTTGTTTAACATTATCATCTACGTTTTGACTTGCCTCATTGGCATTCAATAAAATTCCTGTTTGTGTATGTGTTTGATAACCCTTCATTATTTCACCCTCACTTTAGCTGCATTGGCATGTGCTTGTAAGTGCTCTTCACTGGCAATTGTTTCAATATATTTTCCATAGGCTTCGATTGCTTGTTTTGAATAATACAAATAAGAAGATTTTTTAATAAAACTATCTACGGATAAAGCACTTGAGAAGCGTGCCGTTCCACTAGTTGGTAAAACATGGTTTGTTCCACCAAAATAATCACCTATGCTTTCGCATGTGTAGTAGCCCAAGAAAACACTACCTGCATTTTTTACTTCTTGTAGGTGTTCCATTGGATTTTGAATCATCAATTCTAAGTGTTCTGGTGCAATCTCATTACTAATGGAAATGCATTCTTCAACCGAATCACAGACAATGGCTTTACCATAGTTCTTTAGGGATTGTTCCACTATTTCTTTTTTAGGTAATACAGCACTTTGTTTTAAAAGCTCTTGATTCACCAAATCCAAAAGTTCTTCGTTTGTAGTCAACAAAATCGCACTTGCCATTGGATCATGTTCGGCTTGTGATAATAGATCGGCTGCTACATATTCTGCATTTGCCTTTTCATCGGCAACAACTAAAATTTCACTTGGCCCTGCGATCATATCAATATCGACCGTTCCATACACTAATTTTTTAGCGGCTGCAACATAAATATTTCCTGGACCTACGATTTTATCTACTCGATCAATGGTTTGTGTACCATAGGCCAAAGCAGCAATAGCTTGAGCTCCACCAATCTTATAGATTTTATCTACACCGGCAAGTTTAGCCGCATACGCAATATTAGGGTGAATAGTTCCATTTTTATCCGGTGGAGTTACCATAACAACATTTTTAACACCGGCAATTTTTGCGGGTAATGCATTCATTAAAACACTGCTTGGATATTGTGCACGTCCTCCTGGAACATAGATTCCTACTGCTTCAAGAGGTAGTACTCTTTGGCCTAAATAGATTCCCTTTTCTTTCTGCAACAAATATCCATTTTGTTTTTGAAGTTTATGAAAATCTTCGATATTTTTTTTAGCAAGTTTCATTGCTTCTACAAACGAATCATCACATTTTAATATTTGTGCATCCCATTCTTCTTGAGATACTTCCATTGTATCTAAGCTTACCTTATCAAATTGTTGTGTATATTTTAGACATGCTCCATCTTTATTTTCTTTTACGTCTTGAATAATATTTGACACTGTAACCAAGACATCTGTACTTAAATCTTGTGTTCGTGACATCAAATATTCTTTCAATGCATCTTTATCTTCTTTATAAATTCTAGTCAACATCTTCATTCACCCTCTTACTTAAATCATGGATTACTTTCATCACTTCTTCGTGTTTTAACTTAAAGCTCGCTTTATTCACAATAACACGTGCACTAATGTCACAGACTGTATCTAGCACAACTAAACCATTTTCTTTTAAGGTTGTTCCTGTTTCCATAATATCTACGATTCCATCGCATAAACCTAAAATAGGTGCTAATTCTACAGATCCATCAATCTTAATAATTTCAACATCCATACCTTTGGACAAAAAATATTGTTTAGCTACACGAGGATATTTGGTTCCAATCTTAATGTGTCCTACTTTTGAAAACAACTGATTTTGAGGTAGGCTAGCCACAATGAATTTACACTTGCCAATCTTCAAATCTAACAATTCATAGTTATCATTCTTATTTTCTAAAATGGTATCTTTTCCAACAACCCCAATATCAGCAACACCATGATTAACATAGGTAATACAATCGTTGGATTTCACTAAAAAATATTGAATGTCATGTACAGAATCTTTAAACACCAAGGCACGACCTTTGTCTTTTAAAGCTTCTACTCCATAACCAAGTTCTTCTAACATAGCAACGGTTTGTTTTTCTAAACGTCCCTTTGTGAGCGCAATCGATAAGCTCATGCTTGTACCTCCTCTACAAAAATAGATTCATTTGTTGATGGTTCTAAAATGACGATTCCTTCTTTTCTCAATTTTTTTGCTTGTTTCATAGCTTCAATTTGTTTGTCTTGTGGATAATACAATTTATATTTCTTTTTCGATTGTACATCCACATGATCAATGAGTGGATCTAGCTTTACACTAAAGCCACAAGCTGGAAGATCACGACCAAACTTCTTTAATAAACAGTCATATCGACCGCCACTTAAGATACTTGTTCCAACACCTGAAACATATCCTTCAAAAATAATTCCGGTATAGTAATCCAAATGGGCAACTTTTCCTAAATCGACGGTTACATTTTCTAAATATCCTAATTCTTTTAAAGATTGGATACATTCTTTCATAGAATCTAAGACATCCTTTAATGAATCATCGAAACAATACGTATATGCTTCATCTAATATATTCACGTCTCCACATAGGAATGGAAGGTGCATAAAGAAATCCACAATTTTTTCACTGAGATACAATGAATCCAAGTAAACTTTCAGATCGACCATGCTTTTCTTATCAATTAAATTGGCTAGAGTATTGACTTCTTCTGTACTCAAACGAACAACTTTGCAAGCCGCCTGAAAAAACTGCACATTTCCAATTTCGAGCGTATAGTTTTTAAAGTTTTTCATGACTTCTAAAGCGCAGCACAAGACTTGTACATCACTTTTTGAATCCAATCCAATCAATTCAATGCCACAATCTGTGACTTCACTTCTTTTGCCTGCAAATTTTTGACGTACTTTAAATACATTTGAAGTATAGCGATAGCGAAATGGAGGTTTTGAATCTTTAAATTTCGATGCACAAACACGTGCAATTGGAACGGTCATATCCGTTCTTAATGTTAGAATTCTTCCATTTTCATCAAAGAATTTATACATATCTGTTGTTTGAATGTTTTTAAATGCATTTTCATATGTTTCATAATACTCAATTGTTGGTGTAATGATTTCTTCATATCCAAAGGATTCAAAAATCTGTTCCAAAGTATTTTGTAGATATTTTTTCTTTTCGCACTCATTCAAAATCGTATCTTTCATTCCTTGTGGTAATTGTATTTGTTGCATGTAAACAAACCTCCTTATAAACAAAAAAAACTTCCGTCCTAAGGACGAAAGTTTAACTTACGTGGTTCCACCTTATTTTACTAATAAATTAGCCTCAAACCTGATAACGCCAGGAATACGTTAAAAACTACTTAGTTTCATCTTTACAGCTCAAAGACGTGTTCAAATAGCCTTACTCTTTCTTTTCACCAACCAGAAAGTCTCTTGAAGCAGTACTATTTTACTATTTCTTTTCATTGCTTTGAAAAAAATATAGTCTTAATGAAAATAAATGTCAAGTTGAAATGTAAATATTTTACATTATTTTTCCCATGAATAATAGGAACCTCCAAACACAAACAGATGCTCAAACGGTAATAAAGAACGAATCCATTCATTGAAGCCTTTTGGATTCTTTTCATCTTGGACAATTGTTTTCACTAAGCGATTCTTTCCACCGACATTTTTATACATCCTTAATTGCCACCCATTTTCTTCTACTTCTTTGGTCTCTAGATCCAAACTTGCCATAGCTTCTAAAATGGCATAGGCATCTTCTTTAGAAATCGTAGCTTGTTGCGTTTTTAAAGCCTGTACACCTTCTTTTGACATAACATACCTTGTTAGATAGACTCTTCCATTAGCACTGATTGTCAAATTCTGTGCCACCTCTTCAGAGATGCTCGCATAATGCCACTTACTTAATAAGTTACGATTTAACTTAACACATTGAAGTGTATCTGATTCTTTTAAAGATAAATATCTCAACAATAATTCTTTAAACATCCCAGATTCAATAACACTTTTTAAAAAGGAAGGAACATAATTCTCTTTTTCAAAAACATATGTAATATAGGTATATACTTCCGTTTCATTCAGATCATGAATACTTTTATTTAACACAGAATCAATGTGCAGCATATATTGTTCATCATTTAAATTTTCCATTTTTAAACAATGATACACATTTAATATAATCGGATCATATGCACCTTTTACGCGATATCCCACGTGTAATAAATCTACACATGCATGAATGCTTTCAATCATTGAATCACCTACTTCGTATTTGAAACGGCCCAAGAAGCATCTACAATATAATCTTGTTTAATATCTGATAAGAAGACTTCTTCCACTTGTTTATATACACCTTCATGAAATGGCATAAAATGCATCTTATCACTTTCTTTTTCATCCAATACCATAACGTAATGTGGATTTTCAAAATTTTGAATATTCCAATAATAAAGACCATTTACATTATCGGCATCTTCATATTGAGATAGTACAAGGAGTTTATAAAGTTCCATAATACGATCATCATATCCACTATCTGAAATCAAAATCTTCTCGATCCAGTCTCGCTCATTATCTACGATTCGTACTGTATAATCTTCGCCTACATTGGCATGATCTAATATTTTTTTAATGGGTTCCAGTTCTTTTTCTTCTGTAAATTGAATCAATAACTTTTTTTCCATATCGTGATACAAAACTGGATACGGAATATGGAATTTAGAATGGCAATGTGCACATTCCATATCAAAGAGTTTTCCACTTAACACTCTATTTTTCATATCTTTGTCCATTTGAACGTTGATCGACGTAAAAATATCAACATTAAACTTTTCATTACATTCAGGACATACTAATTCTATTTTATTTTCCATTCCAAATTACTCCTATTTATTCGCTAATACATTGGGAACAAGTTCGACAAAACAATCTTCATATTCTTTTTGAAGTGCTATTTTCAATTCTCGATTGGCTACTTCCAATTCGGTATACGACATCATATCAATTCGTGTTGTGAAATAGATGGATATCCACATTTTTCTTCCTGTTGTCGTAATATCATAAAATACCGGATCATATGGATAATTATCCAACACAGAAGAGGATATGTTTTTGATTTTTGTGACTTCTTTTTCATCTGGACTCAACAACATCAAACTACGAAAACTTTCTCCTATCATTTGAATCGGTTCTTTCATCATGCCTAAGGCAAGGACGATTGCGACAATCTGATCAAAATAGACAGATATACAAGAGAGTGGTGTGTGCACTAAAAATGAAGATAGAAAAAACGCAAGTGATACACCTATGCTTGAAAACACATCGATTTTCCATCCATAAATTTCTACATCTACAGTTGGTGATGTTACTTTTTTATTAATTCGCATTAAAATCAATAAAATCAGTGCAGAAAAGCATGTTAATATCGTTTCAAACAAAGATACCTGCATGTGGTCAATTTCATTACCACCATTCAACATGATTTGAACATTATTCATGATCAGAACCATCATAACCGCAATAAACATGAATCCTTTTAAAAGAATCAAAATACTTTCAAGTTGTGCATAGCCAAAGGGATGTTTTTCCGTAACTGGCTTATAAAATAAAGGAATAATATAAATCGTTAAACCAATCACGACAAGTTCAGTTGAATCATAGACTGTATCTGCCAATACAGATTGCGATTTAGAAAAGATTGCCATGATAAGTTCTGCAAGCGCAAATACAACACCGGACCAAAATGAAATACGCATCACAATTTGTTCCTGTTTTTCTTTCATTTTCTCACCTAATTTCCTCATTATTATATCACAAGAAAAAGGAACGCTTAATAAAACGTCCCTATTGTTGATTACGAATGTAGTTTAATGCGCCACCCGCCATAAGAATATCAATATCTTCTTGACTGATTGGTGCATGTACTTTGTATGTTTCATTCTTTGTCACATTTTCAACGATCAAATCTAATGAATCATATAATGCGTTTACATTTTCTATCTTTAATTCATCCATTTCATCGATTTTATCGTAGTCTGATTTATCTGTAAATATCAGTGGCAACAAGCCAAAATTGACTAAATTAGCCAAGTGAATACGGGCAAATGATTTTGTCAAAACAGCTTTAATGCCTAAATACATAGGTGCAAGTGCTGCATGTTCTCTACTTGATCCTTGTCCATAGTTTTCTCCAGCTACAATGATTCCACCATTATTTTCTTTACATACTTCATCAAAATGAGGTTTATTATTTTCAAATACAAATGTGGATAGCTTTTCAATATTTGAACGATACGGTAAAACCTTAGCTCCTGCTGGAGCAATGTGATCCGTTGTGATATTGTCTGGTAATTTAATTACAACTTTTTTATCAATTGTTGAATCCATTGGCGTATTTACTGGTAGTGGTTTAATATTGGGTCCACGAACAATTTCTACATGTTCTGGATCCTTACTTGGAGCATAAATCAATGAATCATCGATATAGCTTTGTTCTTTTTCAAATTCATCCGCATATTCCAAAGTGGTTGGATCCGTGATGACTCCCGTAATTGCACTGGCTGCAGCTACTTCTGGTGATACTAAATAAATGCCTGCACTTAATGTGCCGCTTCGACCATAAAAGTTACGGTTAAAGGTACGTAAACTTACGGCATCACTCTTTGGACTTTGTCCCATACCAATACATGGTCCACATGTACATTCTAGAATTCTGGCTCCACAAGATACAAATGTCGCAAGTGTTCCGTTTTCAATTAATTTCATTAAAACTTGTCTAGATCCTGGTGAAACCACAAGACTTACATTGTGAGCAATCTTTTTCCCTTTTAAAATGGCTGCGGCTTTCATTAAATCTTCATAACCTGAGTTAGTGCATGATCCAATCGCAACTTGGTCCACTTTCATTCCGGCTAGTTCAGACACATTTTTTATAGCATCTGGTGAATTTGGACATGCCGCTAATGGAGTAAGTTCATCAAGATTGATTTCAACTGTTTCGTCATAATGACAACCTTCGTCTGCACTTAAAGCAATGTAGTCTGATTCTCTTTGTTGGCGCTTCAAAAATTCACGAGTTACTTCATCACTTGGAAAAATAGACGTAGTTGCACCAAGTTCTGCTCCCATATTTGTGATGGTAGCTCTTTGGTAGACACTTAAGTTTTTAACGCCTTCTCCGGTATACTCAAATACTTTTCCAACTCCGCCTTTTACGCTTAATAATTCTAACAATTTTAAAATAATATCTTTACTTGAAACACCATGTGCTAAAGTTCCCGTTAATTTTACTTCGACTACTTTAGGACATGTTAAACGGTAACCAATTCCTGCCATAGCTTTGGCGACGTCCAATCCTCCAGCACCAATGGCGATACATCCCATAGCGGAAGATGTTGGTGTGTGTGAATCGGAACCAATCAATGTCTTTCCTGGTTTGGCAAAACGTTCTAGATGAACTTGGTGACAAATTCCATTTCCGGGTTTTGAAAAATAAATCCCATATTTACTAGCTACACTTTGAAGATAAGCATGGTCATCTGCATTCATAAATCCATTCTGTAATGTATTGTGATCCACATAGCTGACAGATAATTCTGTTTTTACTTTTTTAACGCCCATAGCTTCAAACTGCATATAAGCCATAGTTCCTGTGGCATCTTGTGTTAGAGTCTGATCCATTTTGATTTCAATAGGTTGCCCCGCTTCTAATTTCCCTTTTAATAAATGTTTTTCTAGAATCTTATACGTTAAATTTTGCATAGACAATATCCTCCATTTGGAATTATAACAAAAAATGTAACATAATGAAAGTTTATGTTATAATATGAAACATATGAAGGGAGGTTTCAGAAAGTGAAGACACTTAAAGAAATCTATCAAGCTAATGAAGAACTCAATTATATCGATTCTTCCTTATACTCTAGATATCGTGTAAAAGCTGGTCTTAGAAATGATAATGGCACGGGAGTTAAGGTGGGTCTGACTAAGATTTGTGATGTTATTGGATATAAATTTGTTCATGAAAAAAAATACAACATTGATGGACAACTAATTTACAGGGGATATCCCATCAATTATTTAGTTGATAAACAACCTAAAGATCGTATTTTTGGATTTGAAGAAGTCGCATTCCTTTTGATTTTTGGCACATTACCAACAGAAGAACAGTTACAAGAATTTAAAGATTATTTATTGAACTTTAAAATGGGGCCTGTAGACTTACAGTATGAAACACCAAACATATTAAATGCACTTCAAATCGAAGTGTTGAAGTTATACGCAAAAGATCCAAGCGCTGATACAGATGACTTGGAAGAACGAATGATGAAAGGATTAAACATTCTAGCGAGTATTCCACTTTTCACATTTTCATATGCCCGCAACAAAGTCTTTAAATCCTATCCTTATCCCGACAAAAGCCTAGCCGAAAATATCTTATGTATGGCTAGAGGGAATGATCAATATACTTTAGAAGAGGCAAGAATCTTGGATACTTTATTAATGGTTCATGCCGATCATGGTGGTGGAAACAACTCAACCTTTGCCAATGTCGTAATATCGAGCACAGGAACAGATATCTATTCTTGTATTTCGGCTGCCATTGGTTCTTTAAAAGGACCTAAGCATGGGGGTGCCAACTGTAAAGTTACCAATATGTTTAAAGCTATCTTCCATGAGGTTGGATTTACAACGGATAAATTAACACTAAAAAAGATTGCGAATCGTTTGTTAGATAAAGACTTCTTTGATCATAGTGGATTAATTTATGGAATTGGACATGCGATTTATACGAAGAGTGATCCTCGTGCATTATTGATTCAGCAACAATGTGAAATGCTCGCAAAATCAAAAGGACAAGAAGATATCTACAATTGTATCCATGCATTTGAAAAAGTTGCCGTTGAAGTCATGAAAGAAAGAAAAGGCATCGATGTATGTGCCAATGTTGATTATTATTCCGGCTATGTTTATTCATTGCTGGGGATTGAAAACGACTTGTTTACACCACTATTCGCAATCAGTCGTACAGCCGGATGGGTTAGCCATCATTTGGAGAATCGTCAATCAAACCGAAAATTAATACGACCTGCCAATGTATATGTAGGAGAAATGGAGGAAAACGAATGACTACAATAACAGTTTTTAAAGGGGACGGGATTGGTCCTGAAATTACGGATGCGGTAATCAAAGTATTAAATGCTGCAGGGGCAGATTTAGAATATGAATTCTTTAACGTAGGTGCAAAGATATATGAAGAAACAAAAGAATATATTCCAGAAAAGCATTTGAATCTTACGAAAAGAATAAAATTCTATTGAAGTCTCCTATCACAACTCCAGTTGGTAAAGGTTTTCGTTCATTGAATGTCACTTTGAGAAACAAATATGACTTGTGGGCAAATATTCGTCCAGCTAAATCGAATCCTTGTATTCCTACTCGTTTTGAAAATGTAGATATCGTAACTTTTTAGAGAAAACACGGAAGATCTATATGTAGGAAAAGAAGAACAAATTGATGAGAATCAGTATATGCATATAAATCAATCACAAAAAATGCGAGCACAAAGAATTATCAAGGCTGCTTTTGAATATTGTAGTAAAACATAATCGCAAAAAATTAACTTGATGTACATAAAGCTAACATCATTAAAAATGAGTGATGGTTTATTCCTTCATATTTTTAGAAGATATTGCAAGGATTATCCTCAAATTGAAGTCCAATTCTTTGATTGTAGATAATACTTGTATGCAGTT
>ENA-OQHF01000540-OQHF01000540.1-human-gut-metagenome-genome-assembly--contig:-NODE-540-length-23158-cov-3.318788_pt1 | contig 23158 bp, 14 predicted proteins | sample MGYA00242559_ERZ504709 | MGnify/ENA primary metagenome ERZ504709 (study PRJEB26092, sample SAMD00036203) | human gut metagenome | host: Homo sapiens | study: EMG produced TPA metagenomics assembly of... | reverse complement strand
CAAGGCTGAGGAAGTTCTTCTCAGCGCCTGACGCGTCGAGAGTTCCGTAGATGTAAATCTCACCTGTGCCGTCGTTCAGATAGAGGTTTCCGTAGGTTGTATTGGCGATAGCTGTCACCGTACCTGTTACCTGATAAGTCTTGTTGTCAGGTCCGGCAATAACCTCGGCGCAAGTGGCGTTTGTGATGCTTACTTCACCCTGTACGACATTGATGTGCTGCGTTTTTCCGTTGCAGTGGATGGTCATGGCGTCAGAGCTGCGTCCGCCGCTGTAAGCCTCGGCTGTGAATGTAAGCTCGGTTTCACCGGCTGTGCCTGTTTCGGCAGAAGGAGTAATCCATTCTGGCACGTTTTCAAGTTTCCAGTCAGCTTTTGCCGTAACTGTTATTGAGGCGCTTCCGCCTTCCTCTGGGATAGATATGTATGACTGTGACACCTGAATGTCGTCAAGCAGAGTGATGTCATCGTCGTTTGCGCAGCTTGTGAACAAAGCCACAACACTCAGCAGAAGCAGGGAAAATATATTTTTTAGTTTCATAATTATACTTCCGTTTTAAAAATTAGTTGAATGTGTACTTGATGCCGATAGACATATACCAGCACTGACCGATTGCATGGTTTGCTGTCCATGTCTTTGTTGATCCGTTGATAGATGACGGAGTAGAGAACACAGCATAGCCGTCAGCGTCGGCTCCTTCATATTTCAGGATCTTTGCTTCTGTGCCGATAGCCGGGTTGAGAGTCTTGGCCACACCCCATGAAGAGTTGAAGAGGTTGCCGACGTTCTTGATGTCGAAGCTCAGGGTCAGCATGTGTTTGCATGCGCCAGTGTTGAAACACGAGTCGTGCTTGTAGCTGAAGTCGAAGCGGTGAACCCATGGAGAGTAAACGCTGTAAGCCTCTGCATATTCGCCCTGATGATTCTTCAGGTGGCTGTTGTTGTGTACATAAGCCATGAAGCGGTCGCGGTCGTCAGCTGTCTTGAAGCGGAACTGGTTCTTCTCAACCTGCTCGTCGGTCGGGATGAAGATCGGGTCGTAAGCCTGTCCGTCGCCGTTCATATCGTTCTGCAGCATGTATGTGTAGTTGTAAGAGCCGCGCCATCCCTCGTAGATGAGGCTGAAGTGGTTATGGCTGTTGTCGTGAGCAGTGATCTGTGCTATCACGCGGTCTGGCTCAACATACTGTGAGTTGTGCAGCTTGATGTTGTTAGGACCTTCTACTGAAGGCAGATATGCTATTGTAGAAGAAGCGTTAGAGCCGGGCATACCTGTAAGCTCCTTAGAGCAGGTGTGTGTATAGGCAGCCATGATGTCGATGTTCTTTGTAGGAGATGCGTATGCTGACAAACTTGCGCTCCATCCGTAGCCCTTGTGTGTGTTAGACAGCACATAAGCAGGCACAACATCTTTGTTGTATCCGGTAGGGAATATCGGGCGGTTGTCAACACCGTTGAAGCGTGCAAATCCGCCTACATCTGGAATTGACCAGTCTTGCATTGTAACGCCATATATTGTCTTGTTAAAGATACCTTCGGCTGTGATTGTCAGAGGGAAGCCTACTGGTACAACATAGTCAATAGCCAAAGAAGTCTTCCATACCTCAGGCATCTTGAAGTCGGGGTCTACGGCTGATATCTGTGAAGGCAGAGTACCGTCCTCAGGTCTGATTGTCTTAGGATAGCCCAGCTCGAAGAGTTTGTTCTGCAGGGCGTCGATAGTGGGATAGCCGTTCTCGTTTGTAACAAGTCCTCCGGCAAATTCTTCCATTGTAAATCCTTTCTTTGCAGCGTTTGCGGCATTGATGATTGCCTGATACTGCACCATACCTGAGTTTGTAGGCATATTGGTGAAGAATACAAAAGGAATACGTCCGGTGAAAAGTCCGCTGCCACCACGCAGGCGCAGTGTATTGTCTTTTAATACATCCCAGTTGAATCCAATACGTGGAGAAACCATTACTTTTGTCGAAGGCCATTGGCTAGTATTGATTTTAGCTCCTCCTGCAAATGTCATTCCTGATACAACTTTGTTTTCCTGCAAATCGTTTAAGTAAGAAGGTACATCAATACGTATACCACCTGTCACTTTCAGATAAGGAGTGATGCTCCACATATCTTGTAAATAAGCTGAGAACTGTCCGAAAGAAAGCTCTGCTACTGGTTTATCTTCACCTCCATAACCGTAGGTCAGAGAGTATACAGTAGGTGCTGCTCCATTTCTGAAGTCCTCAAGGCTGTTGTAACGGTAATATCCCAGACCGCAAGCCATGAATGAGTTGCCTACATACTGATGTTCGTAAGAAAGACCAGCTGTCAGTACATGCTTGTCGAGATTCATGGTAAAGTTATCAGTAATAGTCCAAATATCGTTGTGTACTGCATTGTTATAAGTGTAAAGTTCATAACCGGCAGTCATGAACATATCTCCGTCTTTCAAAATATCTACCATTGGGAATATAGATGAATCAGAGCCACGTTCATCGGCGATTTTTGTATAGGTACCCAAAATCTGGTTTGACATTTTCCCTCCGAAGTTACTGTTTAATTCGGCTGTTAACGAATGAACCAGATTATTCATATCGTAGCAGCTATTGCGGAAAGGCATAGAAGCAACCCCATAGTGTCCGTGTGAGACATTTTTATAAGGCATACTTTGGCTGGTAGGGTTGGTGTATTTGTTTTTTGTGTAGTTGTAACGTATTGTAAACTTGTTATTCATATTGATGTTCCAATCTACACGTGCCAGTATTTTGTTTGTAAATGTACCTGCATCATAGTCGGTATACGAACCTGGTTCATAATTATACTGGTTACGCAGAATACTGGCAAATTCTTCCATATCGGCTGCTGTAACTCGTGAAATCATATCAGCGTCACTTCCTACACCGTCCTCAGATAAACGCCATTTGAATATAGGACTTGGAGATTCTTCATATTCACCGTTTACAAAGAAGAACAGTTTGTTTTTTACGATAGGACCTCCTAACGTAAAACCATATGTTCGGTGAGCTTCTATTGGACGTTCTCCCAAATCTTCACCGTCAATCTTGTTTCCTCTCATGTTTTCGTTCTTGAAATACGTATAGGCAGTACCTTTGAAAGTATTTGTACCACTTTTGGTGATAGCATTGATTCCGGCACCGATGAAGTTTGCCTGACGTACGTCAAAAGGAGCAATATTTACCTGAAGTTCTTCGATTGCATCCAGTGAGATTGGGTTGGAACCTCCCGGCATTGGAGCAGATGAAAGTCCGAAGTTATTGTTTAAGTTTGCACCGTCAATCGTAATGTTGTTCATACGTGCATCTCTACCACCAAAAGAGTTTCCACTTCCTGCATAGGGAGAAAGTTTGGTTATGTCAGACAGAGAACGGCTGATTGATGGTAATGTAGTCATATCCCTATTATTGATATTTGTAGAAGCTCCTGTTTTAGTTCCAGAGAGTTTTGAACGAGTAGCTACCACTACAACCTCATCGAGTTCTCCGAGATCTTCTTTCAAATCAACATTCAATACGAAATTATCACCTAACGAAAGAGTGATATCTTCGTAAACTGAAGTTTTGAATCCTATATAGGAAACATCAATTTTGTAAGGTCCACCGGTACGCATTCCTTGTAAAATAAAACGTCCGTCCATATTGGTTACTGTTCCGTAACTTGTTCCAGATGGAATGTGGACCGCTACGATTGTGGCTCCAATTAATGGTTCATTTCCCCCTTTAACTAAGCCGTTCATACCTGAAGTGGTTACTTGTGCTAGTGCATACAAGTGAACCATTAGCATAAGTAAAAATGTTAAACTAATTCTTTTCATTTAAAAACAATCTTTTTTATGAGTTAGAAAACTTGTGCAAAACTATCTTTGAAGTGTTACAAAAACATAACGATTGTGATAAAAGCTTTTTGCTTGATATTTGTTTCCCGAAATGATTTTCTGAAAAGAACTAGTTTAAAAGTAATAAAAAAGACGTATTCCAGTAATAATGTATTTCTGGTATACGTCTTTGTGTTATGTGTGTTATGCTTCTGATTGTATCAGAAAGCTTCTGTCATATTGAAATAGAACAAATTCTGTCGGTTGATGAAATTACGTCCGAAGTCCAGTCGGACATTCATGCGAGGTTGCACCTCTATGCGCAGACCTACTCCGGCGTTAGGCAATACTCCTTCAATTTTTCCGGGAGTTGGTCCCATGAATCCGGCTCCTCCCCAGGCCACGAATCCCAGGTGATGAATAATCTTCTTTATCCAGTTACTTTGATCTGTATTGAACATTTGGCGGTATTCCATCAAAGCGATGTGCGAGCTTTTATCACGGTATTGTCCCATGTAGTAACCGCGCAGGTCGAAAGGTGTACCGCTAAGCACATATTTATTTAAAGGTATGTTGTTTCCAAAAACATTTTTGGTCTGCACCGTCCATGCCAGCACTTTTCGCTGACCAACTGATTTGTACTGCCGGTAGTCGAACTCGAAGCGATAAAAGTTGTCATCACCTCCCAGCCATTTCTGATACATGATTCCACGGAAGTCCAGATAAACTCCCTTGTACGGATTGGCGGGAACATCGCGTGTATCGTAAGTCAGCAAGAATCCCAGTCCGGAGCTGAAATTGCTGTATCCGCTTGTACCTCCTCCAGCTCTTTTGTAATCTTCCTGTTCTGTCAGATACTTGGCGGGATCGGTTATCTTGTCGTAGTTCAAGTCGATTTGCGGACCGACGAAGAAATTACTTTCTCCTATACGGAACAGAAACCATGGGTTTATCTGTATACCGCTGTACCGGTATTGACTGGTAGTATCGCTGCGCACATAGTCCTTGTTTGTGCTGTATCCTACTCCGTAGAAATTCTCCTGAGTATTTTATAGCTGAACTGTCCGAAGATGCGGAACTTGTCATCCTTGAAGAAAAGCTGAGGCTTAACCATGATGTTCAGCCCTCCCTTAAACATGAATGCCATTGCGACGGGCAGTACAGAGCGCCGCATGATTGTGTCTTGTGGATTCATGCGGAATGTCATCAGCGCACTACCTCCCACCAGAAGACCGAAGTCTGGGCTAAAGCTCGGACCTCCCAGAATGTTATAGTGTAAATTGCGTTCTGCTGATTTTTTTCCTGATGCTTCTTTTTCGATGTTTGAAGATGGAGTGGAAAGCGTATCGCTTGCAAAGGATGCCTGTGGGTTCTTGAGCAAGACAGGCAATGGTAAGCAAGCATGCGGTGCACAGTAGAATTATTTTTTTGCATAATTATAAATTTCGATGACAAAAGTAAGAAAAAAGGCGTTATAGCCCCCGTCTTTTTATAAGACTTTGTGGTATGGTACGTGTTTTTAACTGCTTTATGCTAAAACGGGAGTATCGTTTATAAATAACGGCTAAAAATTGGTAATGCGTTTGGCTGTTCAAAAGCTATTTCCTATTTTTACACAACAGAATTATTAACAACGAAAGAATTAATGACAGTAATAGAACGTTTTTTAGAAGTATGTTAACTTTCGACACACAGTCTGACGAGTCAACCGGTGTAACTCCTAGTACGCCCCAACAAATGGTTTTTGGCCAAATATCTGAAAACAGAACTTGAGGCATTGGGACTGGAGGAAATCTCGTTGGATGACAATGGTTATCTGTTTGCCACTCTTCCTGCAAATGTAGATAGAGATATACCTACAATCGGTTTCATAGCTCATATGGATACCAGCCCCGACATGTCGGGAGAAAATGTAAATCCTAATATCGTCCGTAATTATGGAGGCGAGGATATTACACTGTGTAAGGAAGAGGGAATCATTCTTTCTCCCAAGCAGTTTCCAGAACTGCTCGATCATGTAGGAGAGGATCTGATTGTAACCGACGGCCGTACATTGCTGGGAGCTGATGATAAGGCTGGTATTGCCGAAATCATTGCTGCTGTGGCATATCTGAAAGAACATCCTGAAATAGAACACGGAAAAATTCGCATAGGCTTCAATCCGGATGAAGAAATCGGACTGGGAGCACATAAGTTTGATGTAGAAAAATTCGGATGTAAATGGGCATATACAATGGATGGAGGTGAAGTAGGTGAACTGGAGTTTGAAAACTTCAATGCAGCTGCTGCCAAGGTACATGTAAAGGGTAGAAATGTACATCCGGGTTATGCTAAAGGAAAGATGATTAATGCGCTGCTGGTAGCTAACGAGTTTGTAGGTATGCTGCCTGAAAACGAAACACCGGCTACAACCGAAGGATATGAGGGATTCTATCACCTGATCGGTATGGAAGGTGAGGTAGAGCAGGCTACTGTATCTTATATCATCCGCGATCACGACCGCCAGAAGTTTGAGGCACGTAAGATTTTTATGCAGAAATGTGCTGAAAAGGTTAACGAAAAATATGGCGAGGTACGGTTAGGGTAGATATTAAAGATCAGTATTACAATATGCGCCAGCAGGTAGAGCCGTTGATGCATATCATCGATATTGCTTTTGCCGCCATGCAGGAAGCCGGAGTGGAACCGAAAGTGAAGGCTATCCGTGGAGGAACAGACGGTGCTCAGTTGTCGTTCAAGGGACTGCCTTGTCCGAATATCTTTGCCGGCGGACTGAATTTCCACGGTCGCTACGAATTTGTTCCTATTCAGTCTATCGAAAAGGCTATGAACGTGATTGTCAAGATAGCCGAACTGACTGCCAAGAGATACTAAGAAAGCTGATCCGATAAAGAAATTTATCACAATCTCACCACAGATTGTTGGCTTTTCCAGATGAACCGTCGGTTTTTACAGAAAAGCGAAGAATCTGTGGTGATTATATAAAATATTAACCTTAAACATTCTATCTGATGAAAACTACTCCTTTTACCGAGAAGCATATTGCTCTCGGTGCCAAAATGCATGAATTTGCTGGTTATAACATGCCTATCGAGTATTCGGGTATTCTTGATGAACACCATACAGTCTGTCAGTCGGTAGGAGTATTCGATGTTTCCCATATGGGAGAATTTTGGGTGAAGGGACCGCATGCACTCGAGTTTATTCAGCAGGTTACATCCAATAATGCGGCTGTACTTACTCCGGGAAAAGTGCAGTACACTTGTTTCCCGAATGAAACCGGAGGTATCGTCGATGACTTGCTTGTCTATTTTTATGAACCCGATAAATATATGCTGGTGGTCAATGCAGCTAATATAGAAAAAGACTGGAACTGGTGTGTGGCTCATAATACGGTAGGGGCGGAACTCGAAAATTCATCCGACCGTATTGCTCAGTTGGCTGTTCAGGGACCAAAGGCTATTGATACTTTACAGAAACTCACTTCTCTTAATCTTTCGGAAATACCTTATTATACCTTCCGTGTAGGTGATTTTGCCGGAGTACCGAATGTGATAATCTCGAATACAGGTTATACCGGTGCGGGTGGTTTTGAATTATATTTTTATCCTCAGGATGCCGATCGTATCTGGGATGCTATATTTGAAGCCGGAGCTGAATATGGTATTAAACCTGTCGGACTGGGAGCACGTGATACGCTTCGTCTGGAAATGGGATTCTGTCTGTATGGCAATGATATAGACGACACAACTTCTCCTTTGGAGGCCGGTTTGGGATGGATTACCAAATTTGTCGGCGGCAAGAATTTTACCAATCGTCAGGCACTGGAGAAACAGAAGGCAGAAGGTGTAACTCGCAGGTTGGTAGGCTTTGAGATGATAGACCGTGGTATTCCTCGTCATGGATATGCACTGACCGACGGAGAGGGAAATGTTATCGGAAATGTAACATCCGGAACGATGTCGCCAACCCGTAAAATCGGAATCGGATTAGGATATGTACAGATTGCATTTGCCAAACCGGATACAGAGATTTATCTGGATAATCGCGGACGTCATCTGAAAGCGAAAGTGGTGAAGCCTCCTTTCCGGAACATGATTTGATACCTCGATGCAATAATCATAGAAAAGTCGTTTCTGCCTGTTTTAATCTAAAAAGGAAGAAACGATTTTTATTTTCTGAAATGAGAAGCTTATAATTTATCAGGTTTTGTGGATGTCATTATTTTGTTGTTAAATTAGATCTTTTCATACATAGCTGATTTATAAATATATCGCTTATTGACTTTTGTTTGATTTATTTTCACATACAGATTGTTTGTTATAAAATGACATCTGTTATTTATTATTTTTTTTGTTTCTTTTGGTAGTTATATAAAAAATTTATTATATTTGCTCGATATTTTAAAGAAAGGAGTCTTTAATGGCTTTTCTCTTTATTTGTTTAACCTTATAAATACCTTGTTAATTTTTTGTTTAAAAAATCAATTGAAACTTTTTAGTGCTTTCAATATTTCTATTTGAAAGTTTGAAATCTTATTGTGTAAGTTTTGTAAAAAAGAAGGAATGGTCTCTACGTTTATTTTTTGCAGGAACTGAGACAATATTGTTGACTGCTATTTTGTTATTAGACTAAACTAAATTTGATTTTTTTTATTGTAATCTTTATTCTTTACTATGGCTTTACTGAAATGCTGTGTAAAAATAAAGTTAAAAACCTTTAATTTACTAATCTTTATGAAAAAAAGTAAATTTGCGCAACTAAATGTTGCTCTTGTTGTTAACTCCAGGAGCTGTTGCGTGGGCAGGTTCGAATGATGTTTCTAGTAATAGGACATCCCTGTCCCAGCAAACAAACAATGTGAAAACTGAAGGTGTCGTTGTCGATGTAAAAGGTGAACCATTGATTGGTGTAAGTATTCTCGAACAGGGAACTACGAATGGAACCATCACTGATATTGATGGTGTATTCTCTTTGCAGGTTTCTCCCAATGCTGTATTGGAAATTTCCTACATTGGTTATAAAACACAGAAGTTGGCTGTGAAACCTAATTTAGGCCAGATTGTCATGCATGAAGATACAGAAGTGCTTGAAGAGGTTGTTGTGACCGCACTTGGTATCAAACGTTCGGAAAAGGCATTGAGCTACAATGTACAGCAGGTAAAAGGAGATGAATTAACTACTGTAAAGGATGCTAACTTTATGAATGCTTTAGCAGGTAAGGTGGCCGGCGTCAATATCAATGCTTCTGCTTCGGGTGTTGGTGGTGCAACTCGTGTAGTTATGCGTGGTGTTAAATCTATTGCCAATAATAATAATGCTTTGTACGTAATTGATGGTGTACCTATCTTTAATACCAATAATGGTGGAACAGAAGGTGCTTATTCTGAACAGCCTAGAGGTGAAGGTATTTCGGACCTTAATCCAGATGATATAGAAAGTATGTCGGTGTTGAGTGGACCTTCTGCTGCTGCTTTGTATGGTTCTGCTGCTTCTGCCGGTGTTATCTTGATTACAACAAAGAAAGGTAAGGAAGGTAAAGTGAGTGTAACTGTCTCAAACTCTACAACTTTTTCTAAGCCGTTCTTTACTCCTAAATTTCAAAACAGTTATTTAAATGTGCCTGGAAGTTTTTCTTCTTGGGGTGAAAAGGGATCGTCTAGTTATGGTGATTATGATCCTATGGGATTTTTCCGTACAGGAACTAATATTCAGAATTCGGCTTCATTATCAGTGGGTAATGAAAAAAATCAGACATATTTGTCTGTCGGTACAACCAATGCGAACGGTATGTTGCCTAACAATGAATATGAGAGATATAACTTCTCTTCACGTAATACCACTAAGTTCCTGAACGATAAGCTGACTCTTGATGTGGGATTCAGTTTCATTATTCAGAAGGATTTGAACTTGACAGCTCAAGGCCAGTACTTTAACCCTCTTTCAGCTGTCTATCTTTTCCCGAGAGGTGAGAACTTTGGTGCAATCCAGGCTTATGAAACATTCGATATCGGACGTAATATCTATACACAAAACTGGCAATGGGGTGACCAGGGTCTGCAAATGCAGAATCCTTATTGGGTGATGAACCGTATGCCACGTACGAATAATAAGCAGCGTTATATGGCCAATGCCAGCTTGAAATACGACATTACAGACTGGTTGAACGTAACAGGACGTGTACGTATTGATAACTCTTCTATTGACTATGAAGAAAAACGCTATGCTTCTACTAATACGTTGTTTGCTAGTACGACGGGTTTCTATAAATTCCATAAGACAGATGACCGTCAGGTATATGCCGATATTATCGCAAATATCTCTAAGACTTGGGAAAGTTTTACTTTGAATGCCAACTTAGGAGCAAGTACTACTCAGTTGAATTATAAGAACTCTGGGTATCAGGGAGCTCTTGGAGATATGCCTAATGTATTTACTTATTATAATATCGATAAGAACGGACGCGATACTTATCCTTTATTCGAAGGATGGAGACAGCGTACCAATGCTTTGTTTGCAAGCGTGGAAGCTGGCTGGAGAAATATGCTGTATCTGACTGTAACCGGACGTAATGACTGGGATTCGGCTCTGGCACATACTCCTAATAAGTCATTCTTCTATCCTTCAGTGGGTCTTTCTGGAGTTATCTCAGAAATGGTGAAGCTTCCTGAATGGTTCAGCTATTTGAAGGTAAGAGGTTCTTACGCGGTTGTGGGTACTTCTATTCCTCGTAATCTTACTTCACTTTATAGTTATGAATGGGATAAGTCTACAGGTAAGTGGCAGACAATGTCATATAAGCCGCTAGGTGAACTTCTTCCAGAAAAGACTTATTCATGGGAGGCTGGTATCAATGCACGTTTCTTCGATGGAAAATTGAATTTGGATGCTACATGGTATAAATCGGATACTAAAAATCAGACTATAGAAGTGCCATTGTCTGCTACTTCCGGATATACAAAGATGTATTGCCAGTCTGGTAACGTACGTAACTGGGGTATGGAGTTTGCCTTGGGATTCAATAATACATGGGGTGATTTCTCCTGGAGTTCTAATGTAACTTATAGTTTTAATAGAAATAAGGTGACAGAATTGTTGAAAGATTATGTAGATGAAACCGGTATACATTATTCTGTAGACCGTATTGAAAAAGGTGGAATCGATGCTTGTCAGTATATTTTAACAGAAGGTGGTACAATGGGTGATTTGTATGTCAAGACTGCATTGAAACGCGACCAGAACGGTAATGTGATGATTGAAAACAACAACGTTGTACTTGAAACTTTATCAGAACCTAAGAAAGTTGGTTCGGTATTGCCTAGTGGAAATTTAGGATTTAGAAATGATTTCAATTATAAGGGAATAAATCTTGGATTTATGTTCTCTGCTCGTTTTGGTGGAGTTGTTCTTTCGCAGACTCAGGCTATTATGGATCAGTTTGGTGTGTCTGAAACAACGGCTATAGCTCGTGACAATGGCGGAGTTCCTGTTAATAATGGGGTAATCGATGCTCAAGCATATTATACAAAAGTGGGTGGTTCGAACGGTTTGTTGGAGGATTATGTGTATGATGCAACTAACCTTCGTTTGCAAGAATTGTCATTAGGATATACATTGCCTGCTAAGTGGTTTAATGACGCTGTGAAAATTAATCTTTCTGTTGTGGGACGTAATTTATGGATGATTTACTGTAAAGCTCCATTCGATCCGGAAGCTACAGCTTCAACAGGAACTTATTATCAAGGGCTTGATTATTTTATGCAGCCGAGCCAAAGAAGTTTTGGTTTTAATGTAAAAGTTCAATTCTAAACATTGATTATTATGAATAAAAATAAATTGACACTAAGTATATTTGCTTTGGGGCTTATGATGGGGGGAACTGTCATGCTGAATTCATGTATTAGCGATGACCTGAATGACCCAATACATAAAATTTCTAAAGAAGATCTGGAGGGAGATAATTATGGCTTGGGAGCATTTTTCCTGCCTATGACTGACCTCGTTGTTCCGGCACAGGAAAATCACTATCAGATGGCAGAGAATTTGGTAGGTGACATTTATGGACGTTATATGATGTATACAAATGATGGATGGAACGCGGCGAAAAATCCTCCGTTGTGTAATGTCCCTTCAGATTGGTATTCTTCTCCTTTTAATTATATGGCTGAGTTTTATGCGGCTTATAATGAGGTGAAAAAACAGACAGAAGAAAAAGGTACAAACTATGCTTGGGCACAGATTCTGAAAGTAAGTTTCATGCAGCGTTTAACTGATACTTATGGTCCTATTCCATATAAGAGTATTAATTCTACTTCACTGACAGTGGCTTACGACTCTCAAGAGGATGTGTATCGTGCAATGTTTGATGATTTGAATGCAGCTATAGAGGTTTTGACTTCTTACGTTCAGGCCAATCCGGGAGCTGCTCCGATGGCTAAGTATGATAATGTTTATGCTGGTAATTTCTCTCAATGGGTTAAATATGCCAATTCTTTGAAACTGCGTATGGCATTGCGTATTAGTAAGGCGTTGCCCGATTATGCTAGAGAACAGGCTGAAAGTGCTGTTAAGCATTCGCTCGGTGTAATAACTTCAAATTCAGATAATGCCAGCTATTATTATGAAAAAGGAAATCCAATCAATGTGATGTGGGATAGTTACGGTGATGCTCGTATGTGCGCCGATATTTTGTGCTACATGAACGGTTATAAAGATAAGCGCCTGGAGAAATATATGCAGAAGCATACAGGAGATTGGAGTACTGTAGAATATGCGGCAATTCCTTCAGGAGTGTATGTTGATTTGCAGACTAATACAAAAAAATATTCAGCTCCTAATATTATGAAGACCGACCGCTTGATGTGGCTGAATGCAGCGGAAGTTGCTTTTTGTAGAGCTGAAGGCGGTTTATTAGGATGGAATGTTGGCGATGGTGGAAGTGTTGCTGATCCTGAAACTTTTTATAATCAAGGTATACAGCTTTCGTTTGAGCAGTGGAATGCTTCTGGGGTTGCCGATTATATTGAAGATGCTACTTCGGTTCCTGATAAATATGTTGATCCTGCAGGAAAGCATAGAACGATGGATCCACCTAGTACAATGACTGTCAAGTGGAGTGAATCTGCTAATGCTAGCGAAAAGCTGGAACGGATAATGATTCAGAAATGGATTGCATTGTATCCGCTGGGGCAGGAAGCTTGGAGTGAAATCAGACGTACAGGATTCCCTAAAGTATTTAACTTGCCAAATCAGGCAAATGACAATATCGAAACGGTTCCAAATCGTTTGCCATTCTCTTACAATGAATATCTGAACAACAAGACTAATACAGAAAATGCTGTTGGATTGTTGGGTGGAGAAGATAATTTTGCTACTAAACTTTGGTGGCAGAAAGGTAACTAATGGTAGAATTTTAAATGAATAAATATATGAAAAGTTTATTGAATAAAATAATTATTCCGTTTTTTGGACTGGGACTTATGATTACTGCATGTAGTGACTGGACAGAACTGGAACCTAAATATGCAAAAGATTTGACTCAGACAGATAAATCTGAGGAATATTACGAGGCACTTAGAGCTTATAAGCAATCGGATCATGCGGTAGCTTTTGGTTGGTATGGTAATGCTACAGGTATTGGAGTCAGTCTCGAAAACTGTCTGGCAGGTTTGCCTGATAGTGTCGACTTTGTTTCTCTTTGGGGAGGCTGGAAGGGTATGACTCCCGAAGTGCAGAGAGACCTGAAATATGTACAGACTGTAAAGGGTACAAAGGCTTTGGCTTGCTGTATCATCATGGAAATGGGTGACCAGATTACTCCGGAAGAATATAATGCTACTCGCGAAGACCGTCATAAGTTCTGGGGATGGGTTGATGGTGATGAAGAGGCTATCAAGGCTTCTATCGTGAAATTTGCTAATGCTTTTGCTGATACTATCGATAAGTATAATCTGGATGGATTTGATCTGGATTGGGAGCCTTCATATGATCAGCCTTTCGAAACTAACAAGGAGATGTGCAAGAATGGCCGAATAGCTATTTTCCTGCAAACATTGATTGACCGGGGAATGGGTGCTCGTGCTGGAAAAGGCAAACTGCTCGTAATCGATGGAGAGCCCGAACATTCAGAAATACCGGCTGAAATGGGTAAAGACTTCAATTATTTCATCGGACAGGCGTATAGTTCATGGGGTGATAGCGACCTGGATGGACGTTTGGCTAGAATTATTAACCATTATGACGGTGTCCTTACCCCGGAAGAATGTGCTAAGAAATTCATCGTTTGTGAGAATTTTGAGAATTATGCACAAACAGGAGGAGTATCATATTATTACGACCGTGAGGGAAATAATTATAAGTCGCTCGAAGGTATGGCACGTTGGAAACCGCAATATAATGGTGAAACTTTCTCCAGAAGTGGAGGCGTAGGTACTTTCCACATGGAATATGAATATAAAGTAAGTGGTATGTCTGGAAACTATCCGTTCCTGCGCAATGCCATACAGATTATGAATCCTGCAAAAAAATAAATGGCTATGAAATCATTATATAGAAAATTAGGACTACTGTCCGTTGTTTTGATGGGCTTATCTTTCAGTGCTTGTGATGATGCTAAATATAAACCTGTAGATACTGGACTTTATTTGGCAGAGACTAGTACAAAATCTTTGGTTGGAAAGAAAATCATTTCAGCAGATGATGGACATTATAATTTTACAATTACTCCACGTCTGATATCTCCAATGGATCAGGATGTAACTATGTCTTTAGGCATTGATAAGGATTTTTAAATCAATATAATGCTCGTTATGGTACAAGTTTAGAGGTTGTTCCATGATGAATATGTAGAATTCTCGAATAAGGAAATCACATTGAAAGCTGGTGAGGTTTTATCTTCAACTGTTGAAGTAACTATAAAGCCTTTGTCGAAAGAAATGGTGGATAGTGGAAAAAAATATGCACTTCCTGTTGGGATTATAGGAGCTAACACAACTTTGCTGGCAGGTGCTTCTTCTATTCTTTATCAGTTGGAAAAAACTCCTATTGTTACAGTTCCGATTCTTAACAGTGGGAATAACGCTAAGTTCAACATGATAAACGATTATTCATTAACTCAATGGTCTGTTGAGTTCTGTGTTAATATAGACAGGCTAGGCACTGGCATTGGACAGTTGAATAATCAGGCTATGTTTAGTGCTTTTGCTCCTGGTGGTATGGATGGTGAGATTTATACCCGTTTTGGTGATGCTCCTATAAAGGGGAATATCTTCCAGATAAAGAATCAGGGTACTCAGATTAACTCTAACATGGAGTTTAGTACTAATACATGGTATCATTTGGCTGTTGTTTGTGATGGTGTTACTCTTTCTTTGTATGTGAATGGCGAATTGGATAATCAGATTGCAGTGACTGGTAAGGTTACTAATCTTGGAAAGGATAAATTTGGATTTGGTAATACTGATTATTTGGAAGCAAATGTAAAGGTTTCAGAATTAAGATTCTGGACTAAGGCTATATCTCAGACTCAGATTAAAGAGAATATGTATTCTATTGACCCGACAACAGAAGGGTTGGAAGCCTATTGGAAAATGGATGAAGGTTCAGGAAATGACTTTAAAGATTATACAGGACACGGTAATAACGGATATTCAGTTGGTACAACAGTGTGGTCACCAAATGAACGTCTGGATGGAAAACAATAAATGATGTTTTTAAAATTTACAACATTTATTTTAATAGGTAAAAATATTATATAGAAGGCGTTACCAGTAAGATGGTTTGGCGCCTTCTTTTTTCTTATTTAATAAAATATATTATGAAAACACTAGGACAATTTTCAAAATTGGCTTTTTGTGCCTTGCTGGCTTCTTCCTGCCTGCAAGCAGAAGCACAAGTTGATTTAGTCAGGGGTGGTAAGACTAAATCGGTAATTATTCTACAAGATAACACCAGAGAGAACCGTACAGCAGCAAATATCCTGCAACTTTTTGTAGGACGTATTTCGGGAGCTGATATTCCAGTTGTAGCAAACCGTAAAGTAAAGAAAGGGGATATACTGATTGGTGGACAGGTTCCTGCCGGAGTGAAAGAAGACGGCTATGCTTTGTCTACTGCCGGTGGTATCTTAAAAATATCCGGTGAGGCTAATGGAGTAGTTTATGGAGCGGTTTCTCTGCTCGAAGATTATCTGGAAGTAGATTATTGGGGAGAAAACGAGTATTCACTGAAGCAGTCGCCTGATATTTCCCTGCCCATGATAGAGAAAGTGGACAACCCGGCTTTCCGCTATCGTCAGAGTCAGTGTTATGCCATGCGGAGCGATTCCATTTATAAATGGTGGAACCGCCTGGAAGAACCTCAGGAAACATTTGCAGCCGGATATTGGGTACATACTTTCGACAAGTTGCTTCCGGCTGAAGTATATGGCGAGAAACATCCCGAGTATTATGCATATTTCAACGGAAAAAGACATCCGGGAAAAGCCAGTCAGTGGTGTCTGACCAATCCGGACGTATTCGAAATAGTATCGCAGCGTATAGATTCTATTTTTAAGGCGAATCCTGACAAGAAGCTGATTTGTGTAAGTCAGAATGATGGAAATTATACAAACTGTACATGTGAAAACTGCCGGAAAATAGACGAGGAAGAAGGAGCTTTGTCTGGCTCTATGATTTATTTCTTGAATAAGTTGGCTGCACGTTTCCCCGACAAGGAGTTTGCTACACTTGCTTATTTGTATACGATGAATCCTCCCAAGCATATCAAACCTTTGCCTAATGTAACGGTGATGTTGTGTGATATTGATTGCGAGAGAGAAGTTTCGTTGACCGAAAATGCCAGTGGACGTCAGTTTATGAAAGCCCTCGAAGGCTGGTCGCAGATATCAGACAATCTCTTTGTATGGGATTATGGAATTAATTTCGACAATTATTTGTCACCTTTCCCGAATTTTCATATTCTGCAGGATAATATACGTACCTTCCGTGATCATCATGTAAAGATGCATTTCTCTCAGATAGCAGGTAGCTGGTGTGGCGATTTTGCCGAATTGAGAGCTTATCTTGTTGCCAAACTGATGTGGAATCCGGATGCTGATGTTGATAAGCTGATGAAGCATTTTCTGAACGGTTATTATGGTGCAGCAGGAGATTATTTATACCGTTATATCAAAGTGATGGAAGGGGCTTTACTGGGAAGTGGATTGCGTCTGTGGATTTACGACTCTCCGGTATCACATAAAAACGGTATGCTTCGTCCGGCTTTGATGAAGCGCTATCAGCAGCTTTTCGATGAGGCTGAAGCTTCGGTAAGCAATGATCCGGTGCTGTTGGAACGTGTAAAGAGAGCACGTCTTCCGCTGCTCTATTCTGAGTTGGAACTTTTGCGTACTGAACAGGAAAAAGACTTTACTGCTGTTGTTCAGAAACTGGATTATTTTGAAAAAGAGGTAGAACGTATGGGTGATCCGGCTTTAAACGAACGTAATAATCATGCAATGGATTACTGTAAACTGTACCGCGAGCGTTATTTGCCAAGAAAAGAAGTCAATCTGGCTAAAGGTGCCAAAGTAACCTGGCTGGAGAAACCTCATGACCGTTATATGAAATTAGGTGAAACAGCACTGACCGACGGACTGTTTGGTGGTTCCAGTTTTGTTGAGAGCTGGGTAGGCTGGGAAGGAACCGATGGAGCTTTCGTTCTTGATATGGGCGAGGTGAAAGAGGTGAGAAGTATTGAAACTGACTTCCTGCATCAGATAGGGCAGTGGATTCTCTTCCCGCTGAGTGTGTCATACAGCTATTCAACCGACGGAAAAGAATATCATTTGTGGAAGACCATCGATATGCCTGAAGAGCGTTCGGGTATGGTGCTTTTCAGAGGTGTAAAAGCCGATTCGGAAGTACCTTTGCAGGCTCGTTATCTGAAAGTAGAGGTTACCGGAACAAAGGTATGTCCTCACTGGCATTACGGAGTAGGACATCCTTCTTGGTTCTTTATCGATGAAGTTACTGTACAATGAGTTTTATTTCTTTAAAATATATTTTTGCTTCATAGTTTTTTAAGATAGACTGAGTTCTAAAGATGGCATGTTGCCTCTTGGAACTCAGTTTTCTTTTGTGGCTGTGTCTGTTTTCTTGGCTCTAAGGAGTCATTTATTTGTGAATCACTGTTACAAACAGAGTCTGTTTTCTTAATTTATGTTGTAAAACACAGTTTTTTGACCTGGTTATTTGCTAATTCCCAGATACTCCGTATCTTTGCACTGTGTTTTTCATAGTATTAGATTTAAGGTTAACAAAGGTTGGAGTACAGCGGTACTCCTTTTTTTTATGTCCGTACTTTGGGAAGTACCGGATATAAAAAAAGAGAAACCCGACAAAAAGCCAAGGTTTCTCTTGAAATTTTAAAAAAGCTGACAATTAATTTTTTTCCAAATTCATTAATACACGTCCCAGCATCATGATAGTTGATCCACGGAGCTCAGGAAGCGAAGTTCTGATGTAACTGATAATTTCCGGTGTCAATTCCGGTGAGTTGGGGAACAGACGAGTTACATTGAGCAGGATAAGCTCGAAATCTTTTTGGTCTAATTCTCCTTTCTTGTTTTTTACCATTTCGAAAAATTGTTTTTTGTCTCCTTTGGCATAACATTCTATCAGTTCGAACATTGGTGCGAAAGGATACTTTTTGTCAAGTTTCAGTGAACGGATATCCTTTTTTCGTCTGCTGATATTCTGCTTCATTATATTTGTTTTCTTCGAACGTATAGCCTGACAGGTAAGTAGAAAGAGCCGAATGATATAGCTTCTGGATATGGCTCAATGCTTCTTCTTTTACTTTTGCGTCAGCCTGATTGATATGTTTTACCCAATATTGACATTTCGGGTCGGAGATGTCAAAAGTGTATCGTGAGAAAACAAACAGATTTTCTGCCGAAAGTTTCTGTTTGTCAGTCAGTGAGTTGAAATAGTCATTAATGATTTTATACCCTTCATCGTATTTCTTCTTTTCCATGAAATCCATGGCATAAGCGTTAACGAGCTCCGGAGTTCTTTCACCACTTTCGTAACGTTGTTTCATACGCTCAGGAGTCAGCTCCGGATTTAGTTCGTTCTTTACCTTCGTGATGAAAGCATCGGCGGGGAAAGCACCGGTAATGGTTACTTTTGCATTACCTTGCTGGTCGGCAATGATAAAAGTCGGATAAGCCTTTATATTGAATTGCTGTGCAAGTGCTTTTCCTTCTTTTTCTGCGTTCAGTTTAATGCAGACAAACTGTGCATTAAAGAAATCGCCTACTTGTTTTTGCGGGAATACTTCTTTAGACATCTTCCGGCAAGGACCGCACCAGTCCGTATAGAAATCGATGAATACAAGTTTGTTTTCTGCTTGTGACTGTTTAAGCGCTTCATTGAAATCAATGTTGCGGAAATTGGTCTGAGCTGTTACGGTACCTGTTGCCAGTGTCAGACCAAATAAAAGTGTTATAAGTGTTTTTTTCATACTACTATGATTTATAATTTAGAAACGAACTCCTATAGAGGCTGATATTTTTCTGGAGAACGGATAATCGATACCACGTTCTTCTTTGATGGTAGATAAGCGGAAGAGGTTATTACCATAGATGCGCACATTGAATGAAGAAGCACCGATGGATTGCAGCCATTTTCCGGTAGTGGTTTCATATCCCACAGACAGAGTAGACAATTCCAGTGTGTTGTCGTCGGCAATGAAGCGGGAAGACATGTTGGTTACAGTGGTATCGTCGATACGTTTGAACTTGGCAATATCACCCGGTTTCTGCCATCTGCCGTAAAGTGCTCGTTTGTCCTGATTGTATTTTACTTGAACGTCGCTGATATTTTCTACTTTGTTGAACAGGGTAGACAAGAATGCTTGTCCGCCATAGCGATAGCTGAATATAGCATTGATAGAGAATCCTTTCCAGTAGAAGCTGGAACCAAATGCTCCTTCAATATCCGGAGTAGAGTCACCACAGATTACTTCGTCGGCAGAATCCCACTTAAAGGTATACGAACCGTCTTTACGGATGAATATTTCATTACCGGTCATCGGGTCAATACCTGCTGAGCGTACTGCATAAAGAGCTGTCGGGCTGGCTCCGTCGTAGTAACGGATCAGACTCTGGCTGGTACGTCCTTTTTCGTTGTATTTCTCCAGCAGATTACCTATGTTGTAATATTCCGATGTAATATGACGCAGGTTGGCATTTACTGTCCAGTTCATATCCGGTTTTCTGATGATGATGTAACTTCCTGTAAAAGTGACACCCTGGTTTCTCATGGCACCAATGTTCATCGGAACAGATGTAATACCAGAAGAGGGCGGGAAGTCGATGTTCAGCAATAACGGGTCGGTTTTCTTTCTGAAATAGTCTACGTTCAGGCGCAGGCGGTTCTGGAACATTTCTACATCAAGACCCCAGTTCTGTTCATTGGTACGTTGCCATTGCAGTCCACTGTTACCCCATGTCTTGACTAAAGCTGACAGACCGAACATATTCGGATAGCTGGTATAATAAGTATATACGCTGTTAGCCATTTTAGCATTCAGGTTGGCATTTCCCGGATTACCGACTGAGTATCTCAGCTTCATGTAGTTGAGGATGTTGTTCTGACGGAAGAACGATTCGTTGTGAATGTTCCATCCTAAACCTAATGACCAGATGGTAGAGAACGGATTATCTACTCCATATACAGACGAACCGTCGGAACGAAGGTTGAAGTCCAGCAAGTAGCGCAACTGATATCCGTAGTTGAAGTTAGCATAATAGCTGGCATGTCTGATTCTGGAAATCGAAGAACTTGGTTTACCGCCTTCTGGATATCCGTTTGAGAAGTTCGGATTCGAGAACATGTCGCTGAATAACCTATTGCTTGGAAGATAGATAAGTTAGATTGGTTTTCGCTGATTTGCATACTTCCGATGGCGTTGACAGTATGTTTACCGAAAGTCTTACCATAAGAAACGTCTAAGCTTCCGTCGTATGAAGAAGATTTTGTGTTCGATTCGTTATAGCTTCCTTTTTTCAGAACTTCGGTAGTCAGAAACTCACTCATTTCCGGTGATTTGAATACCTGGGCATTATAGCGTCCTACAGTAAGACCGAACTTTCCTCTGATGCGGAGTTCCGATATCGGACGGTATTCAATCTGGAAGTTGTTGACAAAGGTCAGCTGGTTGCTCTTGTCATAGCTGCTCTGATTGAAGTCCCACAGAGGATTGGTGATGTACTGGGTTCCGGAAGTGGCAGATATAATCTCTTCCATGACTTGCTCTACTTCTCCATATTCATTGTATTTGTCGTAAAATGGGTTAGTTTGTGCAAACTTACTGAACGAAACTGTTGGATTTTCTACATCAGTATTAGTGATGTTGGTCTGGTTGGTAAATGCAAACTTATCAATACGGTAAGTCAATTGTACGTTTCCGTTCAGAATGTCACGGCTGGAGTTTTTCATTGCACCGTTTGTCTGTGTGTAAGTCATACCGACACCGTAGCGGAAAGCGGCATCACCTCCTTCGGCAAAGATGTTATGGCTTTGAGTGAAACCTGTTTGCAAAGGCTCGTTCAGCCAGTATGAATCAATTCCCTGCTTACTTCTCAGCAAACGCAGGTTATAAAGACTCCTGTAATACTCATCGATGATATTACCGTTTGAGTCGAGTGAACCATAATAGCCGGCTAGTCTTTCATATTCAAGTTTTTCGGAAGAGTTCATCAGGTTATAGTCAGTCAAATCTGCCCATTCGATACCGAAGTTACCGTTATAGTTAAATTTCAGTCTTCAGGCCTCTGGCTTTTTGGTTTCCACAACTACTACACCATTGGCTGCTTTCGAACCGTAAATAGCAGTAGATGAAGCATCTTTCAAGATCGTGATACTTGCTACTCGGTCCATACTCAGGTCAGTAATGGTCGATAGAGTGGTTTCAAATCCATCTAGAATGAAAAGAGGCTGGTTAGGGTTAGTGCTATATTCTGTTTCCAGACCTACGATGTTGGTGTTACCTCCGATATTGAGGTTCATGGTTGCATTCGGGTCAGATCCGGCAAGATTATTTTCCAGAATGATGAAAGATGGGGCAAGTACTTTCAAACTTTGCAGAACATTCTGGTTGCCGACTGTTTTCAATTCTTTTTCCGAATAAGTAGCCATAGATCCGGTAAAGCTTTCAGCCTTTCGGGTATAGATGCCGGTAATTACGGTTTCCTGTAAGGATACGGCATCCGGTTCCAGGCGGACTTTTAATTTCTCGGAAGGATTGGAAACACGAACCGTCTGTGTTTTCATTCCGACATATGAGAATATGAGCGAGTGGATGTTTGAGGGGATGGTAAAAGTAAATTTACCGTCTATATCTGTTATGACTCCTACTCCATGAGCATTTTTATAGGTAATGTTTACACCCGGTAAAGGATTGCCGTTTTCATTGATGACAACGCCTTGGTAGGTAACTTTATCGCTTTGAGCAGATTGAAAGTTTGGTTAAGATTGTTTTCCGTGGCTGCATGTATCTGTGGGCTAGCGATTGGAAAAAACACTTACGGCCAGAGCCAGATAGTTAAGCTTGTTGCCATGTAGCCAACTTTTGATTGGGGGGATGGCTTGCGACAAGCAATTAGAATGCTTCTTTAAATTCATAGTTATTAGTTATTGTAAGATTACGGATGCAAACGTATGGAAAATATATTAACGAATCAATATTTTGTGTATTTTTTTTGAAAAAGATGAATTTTAAGCATTTGTTTTCTGTGTTTTAGTTTCTATTTGTAATACTTTTATGTGTGTAGACCTTTAATTTATATCCTGCATGTATATGATAGGGAATTTAACCTGCTAGCTTGATCTGGATTTATGTCAGAAACTGATAGCAAAATTCAGTATATAGTCCTTTTTCCGTCATTGCTGATAATCAGTCTGTTCGTTATGCTGAAAAAAATATGCTGTAATTTTAAAAAAAGAAGGTGTATTTCAGGTGAAAACATGCCGTTGTTTTAATGAAGAGAAGGCGTTGTTTTTCCATTGTGCCGCTTTTTGCGGATAATGCGGTGTGTTTTCCTTCGCGCACATGCGCCCGCCCGCGCAATAAATATTATTGTGCATGTTTTCCTCCTCCTTCTGCGTCCGGTAAAAAAATATGCCGCGTAACATAGCTGTTTTCCAGTGTCTTACGAAAAAACTTTGGGAAACGGTCAAAAAAAAGTCGTGTAAAAGTTGGAGTTTGCGAAAAAGTGCGTAATTTTGCACCCGCTTTCGAGAGAGAAACGCAGTAAAGCATTGACAGAGTGAACGTGAGGTTTCCGGTTTTTCGGG
>ENA-OQHF01000538-OQHF01000538.1-human-gut-metagenome-genome-assembly--contig:-NODE-538-length-23170-cov-4.413705_pt1 | contig 23170 bp, 23 predicted proteins | sample MGYA00242559_ERZ504709 | MGnify/ENA primary metagenome ERZ504709 (study PRJEB26092, sample SAMD00036203) | human gut metagenome | host: Homo sapiens | study: EMG produced TPA metagenomics assembly of... | reverse complement strand
ACTTTTTGTATGCCGCCTGTTACGGATTCTTATGTATTAACACATACCGACATCGCCCCAGTCAATCGCATCATAAGGCTGGTGTCCGATACGCTCCCAGTTCGGATAGCGGTTGCCGTTATCAACATCGTAGCTTCCCCAGTATTTTTCAAGCTGGAGTCCGCAGCCGTTGTAACGGAAAGCCGGACATCCGTTACAGCCGAAACGCTGGATATAAGAAGTTGTATTATTATAGTCCGGTGCATGCCATACACCATTCATGTATTTGCTGTCGCATTTCGGTGCGGAAACCCCGCTGTCTGTATTGTCACCGCTGGCAGCATATACCCCTTCATAATGCTCCTCTGTGTCGATAATGACAGGTTTTCATAGTTTGCCATAACTGATAAACCTCCAATTCATTACATTTCTGTATTAGAATAATCCTTTTATTTAGTCAGTCAATACTTTGACCTATTTTCAAAAAGTTTTAAATCCCGCAAAAGACGGCTGCGCTGGGAAGCCTTTTTAAAAATGGACAAGGTACTTGTCTTGCGGATTCTGCGGTTGTTTCTCAAAAAACGGATAAGTGTTGTGCACCACAGATATGGCCATAAAAGGATACAGTCGGAATGGCTGTTTCCCAGTTTCATCTGATGGTGGAATTCACAAAGAAACCCTGTCAGACTGCTGTTTTTTAAAAATACCATACGGTTAGTGCTGGAATGTCCGAATTCTTCCGCTTCCAGTATTTCATCCATTAAGGCTGCATAGTGCTTGCGGTTGTGGGAAAGAGCCTCCTTTTCAGAAACATTTCCAAATAAAAATGAAATCTGCGTGTAAGGCAGTCCCAGATACAGTACACACAGCGCCGTAACCGCTTTCGCAAAATTTTCAAGCCGTGTTTTTTTTAGAAGCTGTAAAAAGACCTCTTTTGTGTCCTGTGAAAGGTCGCGTTTCCAAAAGACTGTCCAGTCACATAACAGCTTTACACCAAAACCCGCACGCACAAAGTGCTGTAACATATGCAAAAGCAGATAGTACGCATCGTAGGGGTCAGTGGCGGCACAGATGGGATATCCCAGTATGGTTTTGTGAATCCTGTGACTATTATATTCAGGTAAAAGTGCCGCAATGTCTGTATTTAGTTCATTTTGTTCAAATGGTTCGGAAAGCATGGCATGCAGTTCAATATGAAAATGTTCCGGAGCCGTAAATACAGTATGGTGATGTGTCAGCTGTGTGGATTCTTTTTGAAATCCGTGGTTTTCCAAAACGCAGACAGCGGCTTCAAACTGTGCATGATCTGGAATCAGCAAATCGATATCTCCTGACTTGCGCGCTTCCGGGACAGGATAAAGCTGTGCAGTCTGCCAGCCTTTTAAAAGCAGGACAGAAATGCCGGCTTCTTCTAAAAGGGTAATTAAAAACTGCTGTAATATAACAGTCGGTAATTTTGCAGGACAATCTGCGTGCTTTTTATCTGTACCTGTTGCATTAGGTCTTGCGGGATTTGCGGTATCTGCAAAGTCTGTGCCGGTATAAAATTGCCGGTTTGATTCTGTATCGGCGTGGAATTTTGCGTTTCACACTGCGCTGCGCAGACATTGACGGCGGTAAGCGTATCATACAGCAGGGATAAGACACTGTGTCTGTCTGCGGTATGAATCAGTTCTGTCCAGTTCATATCATCAGAGCATTTTTTAAAGAAATCCGATACAAGGCGAAGTTGTTCCCGGTCGGTGGATTCTTTGTCAAAGTCCGCAGCCGGGCTGGCTGAAAGCGCAAATTTTAAAAAATGAAGCAATATAAAATCTTCGTTTCTCATTTTCGTAATCCTCTCCATTTATGAAGTAACAGCTGCATAGCATCATTGTTTTTATAAAGTATGATAAAGACAAAATTTACTACTAACGTACAGCAGATCAGACGCAGTGTCATATCGGGAATGATGCCGGTAATATGAAATGCAGCTGTGCATTTTTCGCATAAAAAATGAGCTGTCAGCCATACAGCGCCACATTCGATACAGTAGAGCAAAAGTCTGCGGTAATACGGAAATACCGGTGTCTGGAAGTGATACTTATATAAAACAAACGGTTCAATCCAGAGTGTTGTGGTAACGGTGCTGATAAAAGTTCCCATAAAAACGCCGAATGTACCAAAGCGTTGTGCCAGTATAATGGAAACAATCAGATTAATCAGTGCTTCGGCAATGGATTTATACCGGTCATACCAGAACAATCCCAAAGAATTTCTAAAAATCAGGCAAGAACGGGTAAGCCCCCGGATATAAAAATTAATGCACAGAATCCATACGATATCGGTTGTAAACAAATATTTTTCACCGAAACTCAGCACAATAAAGGGATTGAGCAGCTCAAACAGGCAGATGGCGGCAAAAGAAAACAGCCAGTGGTTGAGTAAAAAGACGGAAGAAAAAATCGTCTGCACCCGCTCTTTGGAAGCTGTTGCACCGAGATTGCCGACACTGGCGGTAATCCCCTGAAAGGTTTCGTTTAAGACCTGCTGGACAGAGCCAATCAGCAGATAGTAATTGGAATAACAGCCGACACTGGCAATGCCGACAAAGCTTGAAATCAGCAGGTTGTCAGTGTTATTGACAATCACATCTCCGATTTTGTGCATCATCATGGCACGGATATTTTTTAAAATGTGCTTCCGCTCCTGCTTTTCAACAGGAGCAATATTTTTATCCCGCAGAAACGGGAAAATCCGCTCAGCTTTTTTTGAAATGTAAATGTTTGAAAACAGTGTCGTCAGGATATATACATATAAGTACAAAATAAAATTTTTCGTAAGCAAAAGGACCGCAATCTGGACGATATCCTGAAGTACCCATGAAACGGTTTTGGAAAGTGTTCCAATGTACATGAGCTGATGGGCATCAAGCAGGGTGCGCTTGTATACAAACAGATAAGACAGCACTGTGTTAAACAGATACAGGATATAAATATAAGTCAGGTGCGGAATATCCGGTTTGTTTTTAATTAAAATGTCCATAAACGGAATGACACAGATTCCGGCGGCGGCAACAAACACAGCCACAAAGCGGTAAAACCACTGATACAGGTGCATAATGGATTTCTGCGCTTCCGTGTTGCCGTCTGCAATTGGTTTATACAGGGCAAAGGAAATCGCCGTTTCAATGCCCATTTCCGACAGGGACAGTACATTTAAAATGTCAGTAAACAGTCCGTTGATACCGACGTAATTTTCCGACAGCACATGGGTAAAAACAACGCGCACAACATATCCCATAAGAATTGCGGCGGCTCTGGAAAACAGGGCAATGCTGGTATTGTATGCAGAATACTGTGTACGCGATTTGCTGTTCAAAAAAAGACCTCCAATCATTGTGGTTTCATAAAATTACTGACCCTTTTTCAAAAGAAGAAGGTTCAGGAAAAAGCGCGGAAAAAGCGGTATTAATCTGTGTTTTGGCACGTTCAAAATCAATGGCTGTATTGGCATCATTGATACAGATGATATCTGCTTTCTGCTTTTTAATGACAGACACAAGCTTTTTATTATCCGAAGCCGCATTAAAATAGCGGAAGCTGCGGCAGACATTTTCCGCTGTAAAATAACCGGTCAGTTTCTGCCATTCCCGCAAAAGGTACTGGTTGACATCGTCTGCATGACGGAACTTGTGTAAACAGGTTGCATCTAAAAGTGAATACTCCTTTTCCCAGAGTGTTTCATAGGTTGATCTGCAAAGCGGTGAAGCGCCGTGTACCGTATAAAAACCGGAAAACAGCGGAAAAGCCAGTTCTAGAAAGTTATAACAGAAATAAAGTGGCGGATATCCGGGTTTAAAATAATTACGCCACTGATGGCGGATATTTTCACGTTTGTTAAAATATTTTGACAGCACCAGCGTATTATTTAAAAAGATATGTGACATGACCGGATTGGCGGGATTTGCAACAACCGGCTGTAAGGCAAGCATATCACAGGGCTTTCCGCTTTTAAAAAAATGCTGCGGCGTTACCGGGCGGATTAAAAAGACATCGTCATTAAAGTAGACAAAATTTTCTGAAAGTCCTGGTATCCGGTGCAGATTTAATTCAATAGTATGCGAATTATAAGTCGGCAGATACTGCGGTGGAATAAAATCCGTGTGTTTTATGATATGCAGTTTCGGGTGTGCGGTATTCAGCCACGCAGGAAGATGTCCCCATGTTACAAAATAAATATTATGAACCCAGGGTGCATTTTTTTCAATGCCGCGGAACCAGTATTTTAAATGATCCCAGTCGCGGTAGCGTTCTTTCCGGTTATCGGCTTCACTGCCGGATGCAAAATGGCTTTTTTCATCAAGCCATGCAGGGTCACTGCCATCGACCCATGTAATTACAAAATCTAAAGTGGAAGACTGCATACTTTTTTTTGTCATAAATTGCCTGCTTTCTGTTGCCATGATATAACTTATATCATATATTTATAATGTTAGGGTCAAAAGCCTCCAACTATGATGTGAGGATATTGTATGCTGCGCCTTCTTTATCCTTACATTTATAAACATACGTTATTGCGTTTTTCGCCCTGTTTTGCAGGGCTGTTCGTTCGTTAATGGCGTTTGTGCTCATTATATCATATGTTGCAATGAATTAGAAAGGTAAATGCAATGAAAAATAAACCGGAAAATAGAAATTTGCAGATAACCCGCCGGGCAGTCTGTATTCTTGCAGTCTGTGTGACTGTGGTGATTTTAGGAACAGCTGGATTGTGTTTGTATTTTGTATACAATAAAAAGCCGGTGTGGACGCAGGCAGATTTAACGGTGACACAGGAAGTTCTGCACAATCCGTACTGTGGCTGGTATCAGATTTACGGCTATACGCTGACGGACGAAAGTCAGACAGCCGGACAGAATCCGGCATGGAGTGTCTTGGATACAAAGATTTCTGTGGCTGTTGCACAGAGTGAAAGTGCCAATGACCGGCTGGCGCTGCTTCAAATCAATTTAAAACAGTTTGCAGACCGTGACCTTACCGAAAATGCGCTGGCAGAGCTGAAACATATCCTTACCCGCTGGGAAGAAAGCTCCTGCAGCCTGATTCTGCGTTTTTTATATGACTGGGACGGTAATGCGCAAAGCACTGAGCCAAACGACATTTCACAGATTGAAAATCATATGCGGCAGTGCGTGCAAATACTGAATGAGCATAAAGACAATATCTATCTGGTGCAGGGAATTTTTATAGGAAATTACGGTGAAATGCACCACTCCCGCTTTTCATCCGAAGAGGAACAGATACAGCTTTTTACGGTTTTGCGGGGCTGTCTGGATGATGAAATTTATATGGCAGTACGTACACCGGCTCAGCTTCGTGCAGTTTTGGCGGCGGATCATCTGGATGAAGGACAGGCGGCGGTTATAAAAACAGGGCTGTTTAATGACGGTATTATGGCATCGGAGTCGGATTTGGGAACGTATACCGACAGAAGCCGTGAACTTTCTTATCAGGATGAAGTTTGTCTTACCGTGCCAAACGGCGGCGAAGTCGTATCCGATACCGTTTACAATGACGTTGAAAATGCAATGAATACATTGCAGACAATGCACGTATCGTATTTAAACCGTATGTATGATGAAAAGGTTTTAAAAAAATGGAAAAATCAGCCGTATGAAGACACGACAGGTTATGATTATATCGGCGCGCATTTAGGTTACCGCTATGAAATCAGCGGGACGGCATTTTCTTATAAAATGTTTGGACAGACGGCACAGCTTACGCTTTCAGTAAAAAATACCGGCTTTGCACCGGCATATTATGATTTTACGACAGAACTGCGGATATGTGACATGGAGGGAAATATCATACAGACACAGAAGCTGGGTGAACAGTTCTCAACCACAGCATTACAGCCGGACAGCATAGTTACACTCTCCTGTCCGGTGTTTTTGCACATTGCAAAGGGAACTTATCAGGTTTATCTGAAAATGAGCAGTCCAAAGAGCGGTGAACAAATCCGATTTGCACTCACAGAAGAACCGACGGAAAACGGATACCTGTGTGGTACCTTTATATTTGAGTAAATAGAGTTCCGATATGGAATCAAACAGACAACAAAATACAGGCGTAAATTTATATGACCGTCAGGATTCCTACTGTATCACAGTTATCAAAAAAGACTTTTTTTTGACTGCGTTTCAGTGCCATGGAAACAGTTAGTTTATACTGACCGGAAGAAAGCGCTATAAGCGGGCAGTCAACGGATACGATACACTGCTCTCCCGCCGGGAGTTTTGCAATCTCACTCCTGCCAAGTACGGTGTTTTCTGACGACAGACAGGGTGCATTATTTATATTATCAGCCGTACAGCAGACAGCAGACAGTGTTAAAATGACCGGCTCATACAGGGCGGCAAAGCCGGTATTTTTTTATGGTAATTATAAATTTGGAACAGTTTTTATCTGCCGCTTTGACAGCGGATAAAACCAGACAATACCCCAGACGGCGGTCGATTTGTTCAAAGACGGATTCAGTTTTGTCTGTCTTTTGTTCTTTCCATTTTTGAAGTACGGTGCCGTCATACTGGCTGTTCAGGTAAGAAACGTGCATTTTGGTGAGCGTTTCAATTGCGGTATCCCCGTCATTGTATGGATTCGGCATGATAACCTCCCCACCGTTATAAACCTGCATACACCGTTCCTGTTGAAAAGAAAGCTCTGCGCTCCTGCTCCACTTTCCGTCACCGGAGTTTACGTTCCCCAAAGACACATTATCAGAGGGAATATTACCGGAGACGGTATCCCCGGCGGCATAAGTGCCGTAGTCGGTTTCAGAGCCGGTGATGGCATCGTTATACAGTCCGGTCAGGGAAAGAATCTGTCTGCGTGTGCCGGTATCCGTATATTCAGAAAGTCCCGTTTCAAGACTGCGCAGCTGTGCGGGCGTGCGCACTGCCATGGCGACAGCGCCTTTTGTGGCATGATAAAAGCTGTCTATCAGACGACAGAGGCTTTGTCTGTCGCAGAATTTGGAAGTATGCATTTCTCCCCAGCTTCCGATAAAAAGTCCCTGCGTAGTGTAGATATGTTCAGCATATTTGTAAATGATACTGCTAAGCTGGTTCATATGGGACTGGATTTGTGAAAGTCCAGCAGGTTCGTGTTCCATGCCTTTTCCTTCATCATCATAGATAATCCGCAAGATTATGTCTTTGTTATGACGGGCAAAAAAAGACAAAATTTTCTTCAAAAACCGTAAGTGCCGGTGCATCGAAATTCTGTGCGGCATAATTTCCAATACAGACACGCACCAGACACAGGGATTCCTCCGCTTTCAGACACCACTGCAATTCTTTAAAATCAGGACAGTCCGGCAGTGTAAACGGATAAATGCTGTACCACCCTCTTTTGGGATTAGCCGTGCGTTCATCTGCTTTTTCAATGGATAGATACGGCTTAAATTTATTGTGTTTTTTGAATATCATTGTTATAACGCTCCGCTTTCGGTACATTTTTAAAGATTTTCTGCCGGATTAAAACGGCAAGAATACTAAAAAACATATGAAACATATAGCCGATTGGTTTTAAACCGGAGTGCATACTCTTTCCGTGTTCTCTTAAATGCATGACCGCCGGAATTTCCACAATATTAAAATCTGATAAAACCATATTGGTAATCATATTTGCATCCGGGTACTTTTCATCAAAATTGCCGAATTTTGAATAGCACAAGGCGGCACGGCGGCTTAATCCCTGTAATCCTGTTGTCGGGTCCATGATGGTACGTCCTGTTGACCACTTGATAATATGGCGGAATAAGAAAAATGCAAAACGTTTTAAAGCCGAGGTTTCAAAGTACGGACTGTCGTTTAAATAGCGTGACCCCAGTACAATATCGGGATAGACAGCGTTTTCATCAGGGGTCTTTAACGCACGGTACAGATTGATTAAATTACCGGCATCGTGCTGTCCGTCTGCATCCATCTGAATGACATAGCGGTAATTACAGCGGATTGCATACTTATAACCGAGCTGTAAGGCACTGCCGTAGCCGAGGTTAAATACATGCGTGACAACGGCGTGGTGTCTTGCTTTGACGATCCAGTTGGTGTTATCCGAAGAAGCATCATTCATAACCAGAATATCAGCAAATTCAGCAATTTCAGGCTGCTCCAGACGGTCTAAGACCTTGGAAATATTTTTTTCTTCATTATAAGCAGGTATAATAATTAAAACTTCTTTCTGCATTAATTTGTCCTCCGCAATTATCCCTGTAAGATTTGCATTATAGCTTAAGGTGAGTAAAGTAAATCACGAATCATATGAATATCGTTTTCAAAATGGCAGGCTTTTTGTGCTGCCGCCCTGCCAAAACTTTCGGCAGTCTGCGGATGCTCTATCAGATATTCCACCGCATTTGCAATGCCTTCCGGTGAAAACGGACAAAGCAGACCGTCTACACCTGAAACAATCTGTTCGCGGTTGCCGCTGCAGTCGGATGCCGCAATAGCACAGCCAAGCACCTGCGCTTCCTGTATGGCAATGCTCTTGCCTTCAAAACGGGTCGCATGAATATAAAAATCTGTCATTTTAAAATACGGATACGGATTGGTCTGCATTCCTAAAAAAATAAAATGGTCTTCTACGTGCAGTGACCGGGCAAGCTGTGTGAGTCTGCCGTATTCCGGACCTTCCCCGATAATATACCAGTACACCGGGTACTGCTTTTCTAACAGCAGTTTGAGGGCATAAACCGCACAGTCAAATCCTTTCTGTGGTGTCAGTCTGCCAACCGTCAGCAGACGGATTCCTTCATGCATGGCTTTTTCGGCAGGTAAAAGTGCCTTTTGCCGGATTGTTTCGGTGTCAATCAGGTTGTGAAACACCGAAAGCTTCTGCTGACATTCTGGATAGACACCGGCAAACACACCGGCTGTTTCATCGGAAACTGCAAAAATCCTGTCAAAATCCATATAACAGTCCTTATCCAGTCTGCGTGTATACCCTGCCTGTACATAGTCAACATGGATAAATGCCGCTTTTTTAGCGGCAGATACATGATCGTGTACATAGTAGGCAGAACCGCCCTCAATATACGAAACCGCTAAGTCAAAATGCGTGTCAAACCGTTCAGACCCGTCTGATACAATCCGCCACAGCAGCTTTTCAAGCGGTGTGTTTTTGCGGTTTAAAAACAGATAGGGCAGATTCAAAAAAAGTGCGCCGTGGCAGAAGCATTTTTTCAGCACTGTTTTTAAAAGAAGAAATTTCCCCTTTTTAGATAAGACCGATTCCCCACAGAAATGACGGTTGAGCAGGTGGACATAGGTGGGCAGTTCACGGACGAGTTCTCCCTGTCCGCACAATACATATAAAGAAATATCATATTCGTTTTCAGGCAGCTTTTTTTAACAGGGTTATCAGCGCGGTTTCCGCACCGGCGCGTCCCAGTGTATTGATTACAAATAAAAATTTTTTTCTTCATACGTACTCCAATATTAAAGTTCTGTTTTGTTTTTTCCGGTCAGCTGCTGTAATTCTGTAAGAATCCGTTCATTTTCCTGGTTTAAAAGGGAAACCTGCATGGCAAGTTCCTGATTTTTGCGGCTTAAAACAGAAACATATTCGGAAATCTTAAACAAAAACAGGACCAGAAAGGCGGATAAAATCATCTGTGCAGGACCGGAAAAAACAGCGAAAGTCCCGGTACAGAAGCTGAGTGCCGGAATAATGCCTGCAAGGATAAAAAACAGTGCAAACAGACACCACCCCAGTAAAAAGCCTTCTTTAATTTTTTTCCGGCATAAGACAGCATTGCACAGACAAACAGCAGAATTCCGAATACAATGAGTATTATGCGAAGTATTATAGGCGGCATAGTATAATTTCTCCTTTCTTAGTGCGGGGCTTCATTTTTGCGTATCCGGGTACACCTGTCCGCTTGGGCGGGTGCCGGAAACCTGTTTTAAAATCGTACCGTTGCAGAAAATATGGTTTTTCATATGCTTTTCCAGCCGGCACAGTCTGAAATATGAAAATGTCCATCCGGCAAATGCACCAATTGTCAGTCCGCCGCCATACCAGACGGGACTGGTATTTAACAGATAGATACTTGCAGCCAGTGTCATCAGACAGAAAATACAGCCGGTATACAAAGCACCGTTTAAGTCGTTAAAATAATATAAAAACAAAAAGACCGGATACATTAAAAACAGGATAAAATATCCGGCGGCAAGGCACGGGTATACCTGAATAATCGTGCCGGTATAGCCGAAGCGCTGAAGCACAATCAGGCTGACTAAAAAAAGCACGGTTGAAATAATAAACTGAATCCGCACCAAAGACATCAGTTCATCTGCAAGCAGACGGAACATACGCATGCCGGTTTTTTGAATGTCAAGCAGCCGTCCGCCGATAATGGCTTCCGAATACTGTTTGTATCTGGCATTGAATTTCATTTCAACCAAAACAATAAAAATAATGCTTGCAGAAATGTTCGTAAACATCGCCACGCATGAAGCATAATCATACGTTTCAGCACACACGAAAGAACCGGCAGTCCGGATTTGTAAATCAGATGTCCAGAATACAAAATTATGCACGAACAGTCCGAGTGTGTAAAAAGTATTGGCAAGAATCAGTTTCCGGTATTTTGCAATGTGTTTCAGTATTTTTTTATATTGGTGGCTGTATTCCGTAAAATACTGCGTAAGCAGTGCTAATCCAAGGGATGCCGTAATTAAAAAGCCGGCAGTCAGAGCAAGCAGCATGGACATACAGACACTGATACCTATATAATATACTAAAAATAACGATAAGAAAAGGCTGATTATACTTCCAACAGCATAAAAAAGTGAAATCTTTATATAGTCCTTGCAGATTGATAAATACATCATCGTATAAAAAATAAAGGACAATGCGATAAAACAGCAAAAGGATATAAAAACGTATGCCGGGCGTACTCCGCCAGAGAGCCACTCATGCAGACAGAACGGAATCCCCATCAGGCAGCAAAAAAGAGTCTGTATCAGCAGTCCGAGGTAATAGCATGGCATGATATCTGCATAAGTTTCTTCAAAAATAACATCGGAAATGTATCTTGAAAGAACGGCATTTAACGGCGCGCTTGCCAGCAGTGAAAAAATAAAAATATAAAGCACGGTGTTCTGGAACAGCTGTTTTTCATAATACGATTCTTGCGTGTAGCCCAAAAGCCGCTGCATGATAATCAGTGTTACAATGACAAGCAGCATCGGCGCAATGGTAATGACAATACTGTATCCGGCACCCGCAATGTGGCTGCTCATACATTTTTTATTAAAAAATTTATTTAATCTTAAACCAACCCCTGCCATAAATGGCTCCTTTCTTTAAGACGTTTTTTTCTTTGTTAATTCCCTGTAAATGTCGGCATAGGTGCTGCGCATCTGTTTGATGGTGTATTTATTCATCAGGCGGCGGTAGCCGTTTTCACCGTATTCGTGCCGCATTTTTTCATTGGCGGCGAGTGTCAGCATCGCATTTGCAATTTCCTCGATATTCATAATATGCGTTAAAATGCCTGCCTCACCGAAGTCATCGGATTCGCCGAGTAACAGCCCCTTACAGTTACCGACATCGGTTGCAATCACCGGGCGGTGAGCCGCAAAGCTTTCAAGAATCGTAAGCGGCTGGCCTTCGCTGACACTGGTAAGAATCGTAAAGTCCATTTTTCCGATGTAGTCTTTGACCTGTACCCTGCCGGTAAATACAATATCTTCAATCTGCATATCCCCGACAAGACGGAAACACTCTGAAGCATAAGTTTCGTCTTCATCAGCAGGTCCCATAATCCAGAGCTTTAACCGCGGGTTTTTCTGTTTTGCATAGGCAAATGCCATAATCAGTGTTTTGACATCTTTAATCGGTGTGACTCGTAAAATTGCTCCAATATGAATCATGGGGTCTGCCGGGTCTTTTTGTGGAATATTCCGGTAAAGTGCGGGACGTATGCCGTTGGGTGTCACAATCGTTTTTTCTTCGGGACAGCCCAGTTCAATCTGTAAGGTGCGGGCATGTTCAAATAAAGAAGTGACTTTATCCGCAGTCTGGTAAGCAAACAGCGACATTTTGGCAAACTGTTCAATCCACAGATTTTTTATACAGTCCCCGTATCCACGAAGCTTTAATGATTTCTTCTTCACGTTCTCTGGTATAAATGCCGTGTTCCGAGATTAACAAGGCACTTTCCGGGTGCAGCAGTTTTGCCATACTGCCAAGCACGCCGGAATAGCCGGTTGCGACACAGTGGTATAAATCTGCTTTTGGCAGATCGGACTGCATGGCAAGAAAAAGCGGCAGGTACATGGAGCGCATTGTCCATAAAAAGTCGGAAAAGACAATTTCACTGTGTTTTTCTTCGTAACATTCAATAACGGCATCTAAAAAATCCGGTCCCATCAGCAGGGCATTTAAAGAAAACTTCCGGCTTTGCAGCAGTGTTGTCAGTGTTACCCAGTCAGTATCTTTGCCAAGCAGCAGGCTTTTTAAGGCGGCAGCTTCTTTTGCAGACAGATGGCAGTGCTTCCGTGACTTTCCCTTACCGGTCCACTCACAGTCATTTAAGTAAACTTCGTGTACTTCGGTGACATTTTCCGGCAGGGTATACTGGAATTTTTTGCTGATGCTTCTGTCGGAAATAATTGCAAGGACACTAAAACTGACGCGGGGAAAAGAGCAGATCAGATTGTTAATCCAGCCGGAAACCCCGCCGACAACGTAAGGGTAACATCCTTCAGCAATAATACATATTTTCATAAACTGCTCCTTTCCTTATTTTTTAAGCGATATGGTTACGGTATCACGCTCCGGAGTGATAAGATAAGCACCATCCTCAATCTTTTCAGCAGCGGCACCGTCGATGTCTTCAATTTCTTCATTGTGTAGGCGCAGCATAAAGAAAGTGTCTTCACTGCGGTTTTTGATTTGCAGCGTAACGGTATTACCGGTGCGCATACTGCTGTAATCCACGGCTAAAAAGGCGCGGATACGGCTGGCTGCCTGAGTGACCGTACAGCTTTGATAAACCGATTTAGGCGGTAGATAGGCTGCCAGTGCTGTCGCCGTTTTCTGGTAAAATTTATCCCACAGCACATTTTCATCATCCTCCTTCGGATTACAGATTTCCGTACAGTCAACACCGATACTTGAATAAGCGAGTGCCGTATTTAAGCTTTTTTGTATAAAATCATTTTTATAACTGTAGGCGGTGCCGTCTGACAAAAGTTTCATTTGTAAAACATCATTTCCCACATACGCAAATAAACCATTCCCGTCATTGCTGCTTTTTTCGGTAACAATAGTTTGAAGTGTATTTGTCAGTTCCGGTGAGCCGTTTAAAACTTCGGAAATCTCACTTTCCTTTGCATAAAGAGAAAGAAAGCGGTAGTGCTGTAAAAAAGTGCGGTAAACAGAAGTATCTTTTTGAAGCTTTTCGCGGATGGAGGTATCCGTATCTCTTGTGGAAGACAGCCCGGCTTCAAACTGTTTTTCATGTAACAGGCGGAAAAAATACTCCAATTCCTGCGATACCGGCTCGTGTTCATCCTGATAATGAAACTGCGGTGTAAACAAAAAGGTAAAGCGGCTGTTTAAATACTCTGACAGTGTGGAAATATCCGGCCAGATGACATTTTCAAGTACCGAAGCAGTGTTGCGGCTGTAACTTGCATCCATGGCATCTTCCTGTTCAAAAGCAAGAACAGGATAATTGATAATGGAAACGGTCTGTGCATTGACAACCGGTGTAACGGCATAGTCCTTTAATTCATAAAGAATGGCATTTAAAATGCCAAATCCCCCGGTATCCGACAGGTAATCTCCGTTGACACAGAAAATGTAAGCGTTTTCAAGACTTTTCCGCCAGAATACGGCAGGACGGTCTTCTGTTTTAATCGTGCCGTATACGGAACTGTCCAGTTCTGCCGCCATATAAGTCTTGGTGGCATTTCCAGGAATATACCACGGCATATCCAGAGAAAAGTCCTGATATTTTTCTTCGCCTTCATTGTTTGCAATATACCAGGATTCACCGCCCAGTAAAAAACCGCTGTAGAGCTTATAACCGGATACGGTAAGCGATGGGGACACTGCATTTGCAATGCCTAAAAAATCCATCAGGACACTGTTGTTTTCAATCGTATTAAAATCCGGCAGGCTGCACCATACAATGGATATGCCGTAACTGGTCAGCGTGGTAAGAAGAGAAAGATCGCTGTTACAGTCTACAAAGGCGGCATCAAGCAAAACCGCATCGGGCAGCTTTTCGCGGTAGGTGCGGTAATCCGAAATCTGCCGGTACGTCAAAAGATTACGCTTGGTATAGGTACACCATTGACGGATTGTTGTACCGGATGCAGAATCCGTATCGCCGATAAAGACGACAAAAGCATGCGAATCCGACAGTACGGCGGCAGAATCTGTCTGAACCGTAAATTGTGTACCGGCATCAAAAGGAGCCGTTTCATTTGCGTAGATATTTTCATCGTAACGGTTATATTTCTGTCGTACAAGACTTGATCCCTGAAACAGAAACAGTACGAGCAGCATAATACAGCTGATGGTAAAATAAATTCTCTTTGTCAACATCTGGTGATTCATAATACTCCTATTCCTGAACAATTTGCTGCGAAGCGGTGATTTTTACTGGTTATAGTTATAGTCAATCGAAAGACTAAACGGGCTGGATTCATTCTGAATCAGCCGGTAACAGATAAACTCGTCATCTTCGTAATAGACGGTCATATCCTGTGGGAACAGCTTTCTAAACTGCTCCGCCCAGTAATACATTTTGGACATGACAATCCAGCGGTTTTCCCCTTTATAAGGATTGATACCGGCACTGGAAGGAAGTGTCTTTGCAGCGCCTGTGCGGGATATGGACTGACCGCTGTCCGCATAGGAAACGGTATAATCCAGAGGGATTTTTTCTATATAAAAGTAGACATATTTCGTCGGAATAATAATCCGCTGTCCCTGCGCGGCATATTTTAAGTAACGTAAAAATGTAATCGTTTCGTAATGCTGTCCGCGTCCTGCAAGCATCTGAAGTTCGTCATTGGCGGATACAACGGTAAATGTCGTATTTCTGCACTCGGATAAAATCTGTCCGAGGCAGGTGATGGCGCCGTTGGTTTCAAGAACACTGACACGCGGTGCGAGGATATGGCTGCGGATTGGAAATACCATACATGCGGCGGCACAGATGATTCCCAAAAGAATCAGGGAAATACCGTTTGCAGCACGCGGCTTTTTACAACTATAAAGCACAATGCCCGCCGGTAAATCAAGAACAAGTGCATACAAAACCGTAAGCATATACGTGAGGTAAATTCTTGAACGGTTCTGATCCATAAGCTGCGGCAGACCGATATTTTTTGCATTAAACAAAATCAGCAGAAACAGCAGAAAAATACCGGTGCTGATTTGAATAAAGCCATAATCGGGCTGCTTTGCGATACACATACCGATACCTGCAAGGACTATGAGGGCACACAAGGATAAAATGACCGCAGCAAATAATGCGCCGTCCTGTGCAAAAATATCTTCTTGAATATCATTTGATAAGGTCTGGTAAAAATGCTGCAAAAAATGTGTCGTTTTTTCCAACGTGGAAACAGACGGAGTCAGCACCGGTTCAGTGTCAATATCCTGTGCCAGATTTTCCGGTTCAGGTGTTACCTCTTCTTTTGTAGTGTCCGGCAGGGCAATCTGTGACGAACCGGAAGATGATGTATTTGCTTTATTTTCGTTGCTGTCCTGATTCTGGTTTGTTCCGGAGGAAGCCCTGCCGGTCAGAATATTGATGCCCCAGCCGATAGAACCCTGCATCGGTTTTCCGCAGAGTGCCGCGGTAAACATCGGAAGAACCCCGATAACAACGGCTAAAAGGACAGCCCCCATCAGCCGGAGAAAATAGCGCGGCCGGAAAAAACGCAAGCAAAAGCCTATCACGATGGCGGCACAGAACAGTCCGGCAATCATTGTGTCGTAAAAATGGACGGCAATCGTCATGCTGAAACACGCACATGCTGCCGCTAAATCGGTACAGATAATCCATTTTCCGGCATTTTCTTTCATATCCTTAAAAAATGCGAATAAAAAGTAAATACACGGCAGGATAAACAGCATGCCGTATTCCTGCGGCAGTGCGCTGATAAAACGGATCGTACAGTTGCCGTGGTATAATGATGGAACCAGATATAAAAACAGTCCACCATAGGCGGCAAAGGAAGAACGGCATATGCAGCGGATAAAGGTAAACAAAACCAGATGCAGATAAAAGGTCTGCACCACGGAAAACAGCCGCAGAATTACATAAGTATCTATATGAAAAACCGTATGGATATAATAAATGATGCAGTGAAATCCAAACGGGTAAACACCGGCGGCAAAAATATTGTTTTTAGACATTTCATTTATCCAGTAATTGTGTACCGGCAGGTCGGAAACCGTATAACCGTACTGGATAATTTCATTGCTTCCATATATATAAAGAAGCCACACGGATAAAAGGGTAAATAATACATATTCTGTTTTATGCCGTCCGATGATATGAAAAATATTTTTACAGGCATTGCACAAAATGCCTTTTATCCGTGTAAAAACAATGGCAAAGAAAGTTTTTATGCCCATCGTTTTAGAGGAAATTTTTCCAAGGAGTGCAAGTTGCCGGATTCCCCATGCCTTAAATGCTTTCCGGTACTGAATAATAATGACGGCAAAGACAGGCATAACCGTAAATATAAGCAGTGTATATATAGAAGAAATATGCAGAAGCTGCAATATAAAAACGAGGTTCATAATGTAAAAATTACTGACAGTAATATCTAACATCAGCCGTTCACCGGTTCTTCTGCCTTTATATTTTTGATGAAAACCAGTTCCGGCAGTACAACCGTAAGGACTGTATAAATTATAAAAAGGCATACTGCCTGTAAAATCGTATGTACGGTCATAATGGTTATCCTCGTTTCCAATGAAATAATGTAAGTGTCAAAAGGTTTTAAATGCGGTTAAATATACGGAACAGTTCCAAAGTATCGTTATCAATCGGAATATCCGACTGGCGCAGGGCTTCCAATACATCAAAGAACCGTTTGCGGTCTTTGGTGGTATAGTAAAGCTGAAGCAGACACTTATAAGGAATTAAAGTTCCGGCAAGTTCATGTCTTGCAGTTTCACACCAGTGTGCGGCTGCGTCATACTCTTTTACGGCAAGCAGCTGCTGGACAAGCCATTCGTAATAGACGGGACGGGCTGCGGTTCCATCTTTCTGACAGAGTGTATGCATGGCATCTTCCAGAATGTGAACATAAGTGGCATATTCTGAAAATGGAAAGACGTTCTGTTTTAAAATCGGAACCATCTGCTCAATGAGTTCTGCCGCAGTTTTTCCAGCATCTTTTTCATCTGCCAGCATTTCTTTGTGCTTTTGGGAAACACTGTTTCTGAAAGCACCCAGTTCGTCACGCAAGGCACTGGCAGCATAATGGGATACTTCGGAATCTGCACTGTTTAATGCAAGTGATATTGAACCGAGGGAATCCCTGTAATCGTTTCGTAAAACGTTCATCATGAGCGGCGCTGGTTTTTTATAATCGCTGACCGCAAATGGTCTCTTCAATCGGTGCAATGTTACGTTCACGCTCTAAGTCGCTGCGTTCAACCTGCCTGATTTTTTCCTTATTAAAAATAACATCGGACAAATCAACTTTTTTGTGAAACAGCAGTTTATGAAAAAGCATGCTGCATACAAAATACAAAATACCAATTACCGGACAGAAAAGCTCAGGAAAAAACGGATAAAAACAAGCATTTTTCCTTTTTTAGTCCGCCGGGCTGTCAGCATTCCCCAAATCAGATATGCGGCGGCAGCGGCTGTATTAAAAAGCAGCACCGCACATAGTAATAAATTGGTAGTAGACATAGTTGCTCCATTCTGCCGGATGGCAAATCCTAATCTTTAATGTCGGTTACAAGGCGGTAGCTATAGCCCGCTTCAGCGATTCGCTGCGTGACATAGCCTGCATCCTTCGGACTGGTGTTTGCAAGCAGAACATAAAGAAATCCGTCGTTAATACTGCCCAGATAATCCGAGTTACGGAACAGACGCTCCAATGCGCGGCTGGCATGTGCAATACCCTCTGCTTTCGGTGTAATCTGTATCAGTGAACAGTCCGTGAGTCCTTTTTGCTGCGCATGCAGAAATGCTTTTAACAGAGTGCGGAATGCTGCGGGTTCTAAAATCTTTGTACCGTTGATATAGCGTTCATGCTCCAGCACATCAATATAGCGGTTTGCACGCAGTACGGCATTCTGAATCAGGTACCCGATAACCTGAAAGCGGTTCATAAAGGAGAGATTTAAGCGGTCCCATGAAATATCCCACAACATAATAATAGATTGGATTTCATCATTGGATAAAATCGCAGCTGCCATAAGCGGAACATTTTCCGTTAACTGTCTGTTGACAAAAACAGTACGGTTTTTAAACGCTTCAACCATCTGCGTGTATTCTGTATAGGCAATTGAGTTGCCAAGTCGGCGGGCAGATTCCGAGGTAGAGGACATCAGCCGCGCATAATTTCTGTTGGATACATTGTAAATTGCAACGTCACGGCAGTCCATCAGCTGTGAAACAACTTCCGCTGCATGGAAGAATACGCTTTCAGGTTCATCACTGTCCAGTGAGGAAGTAATTTCAAAAATTTTCCCGATACTGTCGCTTTGGTTGACAACCTGTGTTTCAAGATCATTTTTTAGGCGGGTATTGATTGCATTAATTTCTTCAATATCCTTTAAACGGTTATTTAAATAGGTAATCTCATCCGCTTTGTCAGCCTTCATGGAAGAAAGCTGGTCACGCAGGTAGCCGACACTTAAACCCAGAATCATCAGCTGCGCAATCCATACATAAGTATTGTAATCCAGTGCGACTTCAAAACCGGTGCGGTGGTACATCTGCCGGAAAAAATATCCGCCAATTGAAAGAATGGCTGAAAAAGAAGCCTGTTGCTGGCCATATACAATCGCAAATAAAAGTACATATAATAAGTAACAGTCCAGCCGTGCAAAATAGGCACTTTCCGTTACACGGTTATTTATCATAAAAAACGGAATAAAGCAGATCATATTTTCAATAAACGGCAGCGCTGCCTGAAAAATATGAGCCAGCCATTTCTTTACATTATGTTTTGTACCGGTCGTTTCTTTATTTATTGTCAACTGCTTTTTATGTTTCTGAATATGTTTGCAAAGCATCTGGATACAGGCCTTTGCATCGTAAAAACAGGTGCAGGAAACTTCATCTGCGAGGTTATATGGCAGACGGCTGTCAATCCACAGCGTTTCATCTCCGGTATTCTGCTCACGGTGTGTCGAAAGTGCGAGGCACGAATCAATCTGCAGACAGAGTTCATTGGCAGAAATGCCGTTGTCCGCGCCCATATAGTAAAAATGGTGTTTTAAATCGTCCGCTTTTACCAGACGGTATAAAAATTCTGTCATATCTGACAGATAAAACGGCATATACAAGTCTTTGGATAAAGTGACCTTTTTTTCTGTCAGGGCTTCCATACAAAGCTTTGATAAACAAAAGTCTGCCTCGTCTGCGGATTTTGGCAGATAACAAAGTTCATTAATACGCAGTGTTAGGATATCCAGACCGGTTGTTTCCTTATAATTACAGCAGATTTCCTCTCCGTTTTTTAATGCATTTGCCTTGCAGGCTGCGGCATAGTTTTCATGGAAACTGTTTTCCGGTTCTGCCATCTGTTTTGTAATTGCAGTATATTCATCCTCTGTAATCCGGGATATTTCATCAGAAGACAGATAGATAAAACGTCCGTATTGTAAAAGGGAATATGCGGTTAAAATGTTATACAGCCCGCTGCAATAAGATGTAATTTCACGAAATCCGTTTTCCCAGTGATAGTTGCTGTCAAAAGCACCGGTAAAAATCGTTACATCCGGGCGTACACTTTCAAACACTTCCTTAATACAGTTGTTCTCATAAGAAAAATGATACTGCTCATATACGTGTTTATATTTGTTGTGATATTGATGGGAGCCGGTTAATACGTATAACTTCAGACCTTCTTTGTTGAATTTCTGAAGTAAAGCATTGACTACGGTATTACAGCCGCCAATGATGAATACTTTCATAGTCCCTCCATACAGCCGTTTTGTTTTAACAGTAAAATAAATTCTTTTGTATCCTGTAAGGCATTTTTATATGAAATATGATACAGTCCGGAAATTGCTTCTGCTGTTTCTTCTATTGAAAAGTTTTTTTTAAAATAATTCCAGATATGGTATCCGGTTTCGTTTGTCATAACAGGTGCATGATAAGAAGCATCTGTACATAGGTGGGCGTCTGTGGAAATAATCCAGTACGAACCACAGGCATATCGGATGGTTAAATCCTTACGAATCATTTTGATTTCACCTCTGTAAAAAACTGCATTTATTATAGTATATTTGCAAATGCCTGTAAAGATTGCAATCCATTATTAAAGTCATTATTACTAAGAAGTATTTTACGATTCGCGGATTTGTATAATGCTATAGTCAGCACTGCCCAATGCATCCGTGGCGTGGACAATATGCCGGTAACGGGACAGCCATTTTGTTGTGATGCCCCCGTATGCGGCTGCTTCATCTTCGGATGCGCCTCCTGCAAGCATATATTTAAAAGCACTGTGGCGTAAATCCTGAAAAGTAAAATGCTTGTGAATCTTTTGACACTCCATGCCAAGTTCAATATAGTGGTTTAAAATGCGCTGGGCATCACGGACTTTTAAACGTGTCTGATGTTTGTTATAAAAAACAGCACCTTCAATACGGTTATATTTTTCAATATATGTCTGCAAGAGGTCATTTATGTCTTTTGGAAGACGGATAATACGGCTTGTTTTGCGGGAAGGCGGAAACTGGATACAAAACCGTTCCTGCACATCAATGACAATGTGTTCTACATCCAATTTACTGATTTCACTGCTGGTTAATCCGCATTTTACAGCCAGTGAAAAGACTAAAAATGCCGTATCATCATCTGCATCTGCGGCAAGCTCTAACAAAGCATTGATTTCAGAGTCTGTAGGAAGATTTTCTTCCAAAAGTGTTTTATCCTGATCCGGCACAATGATGTCATTAAAGTAATTATAATAGGAAATGCCTTGCTGCTCACGGCGGTAACGGATATATTCACATAGACTGCGCATAACCGAAATGCGCATGACCAGTGTGTTGTAAGACAATTTTTTCTGTGTATACCGGGCATTTAATTCATTGATATAACATTCCGCAGCTTCTTTTGTAAGCTTTAACGGATCTGTTTTTGTAAGCTTTGTAAAATTTCTGATGATATTTAGGTATTCTTTTCTGGTTCTTGCGGATAAATTCGTCTGATAAAAAGTCCAGATGGAACTATTGAATTCATCACTTAATTCATCTGCTATATTTGCAGGGGTGGTTTCAGCCATTTTCAAAACGTCCTTTCTTTATTTATTTTGCAACATAAATCATTTTACTATAATTGACCACATATGTCTATATGTTTACAAAACAACTCCCCTCTCCACATATCATAAAATCCACAAACCTATAATTAAGAAAGGCTTCCAAAACGGCACTCTCCCATTTGCATTTTTTCCTCATTTTATTTATAATGTTTATTAATTATAGACACATATTGAACTTCAACAGAATGGAGATTTTATTTTTATGGAACAATACTCAAGACGTTTTATCGAAGAATTGGAAAAACATATCGATCCTACTATCATCGAATTTTTTGAAAAGAAAAGAAATTTGTTAAAATTTCCATGTAACAGCATGACGGAATTAATAGATGAAACCTTAATGAACTATCTGGAAGGTAAAACCAGTCGTGAAGATTTAATTCCCGTTATCAATAAAATTAAAAAATCGCGTTTACAAAAAAGAGCCCGCTGGTACAAATCCTACATTACGGATATCGAAACCATGACACTTGACGATCCGAAGCACCCTGTCGCTTCCATCATCAATATGGCACGCTCTCTCCCAATTGACCAGTATGTCAATATTTTTGGTGATAAAGAACTGGACGAAATTATTGAAGAATACAAAGAACGTGCGACTGTCTGGAAAAATGATACCAACAGCCTGCTGATTTCGTTTCCTGGAATTGCTTCTTTTACGAACAATTCTATCTACAACTCATTAAAAAATGATTTAATGATTAATGCATGGAAATATATCGAAACCGATTTAGCCGGAAATATTGATTCATATCTGCGTATGTTCCCGGAGGAATTACTGGAAAAACCACTTTTCAGTCCGTCTTCTTTCACCCTTATGATGGAAACAGCGTCCAACAATCTGTTAAAGGAAATCATCACTGATGATAATGGAGAAGAACTGCTGGAAGTAACTGTAAACAACGGAAAGCTCACGCCGCCAAAGTCAATGGACAGTAATGATTTAAAACTGGTAAATGCCTTTATTTCCAATATTAATATGCAGGAATTTTCAAAAGAGAAATCCGTGGTGGTCGATTTGAATACTCTCGGCAAGGAAGTGGTTGATTACCATGTCGGAAAAAATGTACTGAATAAAATTTCCAATTCCTGCCGCAAGCTGGTTGAGTACAACTTCTCTTACGAAGAAGAAGGCAGTAAAATGTATTTCAACTTATTTGATAATATTACAATCAAGGAAGATGCCGAACGCCCTTATGCAATCGCCCAGTTCGGTGAAATTTTAAGTAATGCCATTATTCAGAAAAAACTGATTTCCATTACTTCCGCTTCTTATGATATTTTAACAAATAACCTGTCCCGGATTATCTGCTATGCCATGAAACGCGAACAGATTGCAAACCAGGAAACAAAAATGAATGAATACAGCTATACTTATTTCCAAAAAATTGTCCGTTTTAAATTAAAAACAAAAAGAAAATATGCAGCTGATTCAGGAAAGTCTTCAGGAATTTGTAGAAAATCAGATTGCTATCAAACACTTTGAATTAAGAAACGGTATCTTCATTATTCAATTTCTGCCCCTGTCTGATGCCGAAATTGAAGACTTGAATTTTGACCGGACAAAGCTCATTCAATCCAATCGTGAATTATAATGTCTACATTTTTTATTTTAGCAGCCTCCTACCGTGAGGCTGCTTCTTTTTA
>ENA-OQHF01000537-OQHF01000537.1-human-gut-metagenome-genome-assembly--contig:-NODE-537-length-23173-cov-5.614467_pt1 | contig 23173 bp, 23 predicted proteins | sample MGYA00242559_ERZ504709 | MGnify/ENA primary metagenome ERZ504709 (study PRJEB26092, sample SAMD00036203) | human gut metagenome | host: Homo sapiens | study: EMG produced TPA metagenomics assembly of... | reverse complement strand
CCCCGATATGAGCATAAAAGTGGGGCGTAAGCACCATGATATGCGAATAGCGGGTAGGATTGTGGGAGTGCGTAGCACGAAACAATCCGTTGGCATCATTGTTGGGGGCTTTTGACCCCAACATCATATTATCAAAAATATCATTACTAGGAGGATTTTACTACAATGGACATAAAGGAGAAAATTCATTCATTATCAGAGGATCTGCTCAAAAATATTGAACGTCTTGTTGTAATCAATTCGCAGCTCGGTACACCGGCTGAAGGGATGCCGTTCGGTCCAGGACCGGCAAAGGCCTTAGATGAGGCTCTCAGCATCGCCAGAGAGCTTGGTTTTAAAACGGTTAATCTTGATCATTACTGCGGTTATGCCGAAATGGGGGAAGGAGATGATATCGTCGGTATTGCCGGACATCTCGACATTGTTCCTGCCGGAGGTGACTGGACTTATGATCCATTTGCCCTTACCCGCAAGGGAGATTATGTATATGGCCGTGGAACGACCGATGACAAAGGCCCTGTTCTCGAAGCACTCTATGCCATGAAACTGCTTCGGGATTCCGGTATCAGACTCAATAAAAGAGTTCGCCTGATCATGGGCTGCAATGAAGAAACTGGTTCAAGATGTATGCAGCATTATAATAAAGTAGCTGAAGAATTATCCTGTGGATTTACACCGGATGCCAATTTTCCCTGCATTCACGGAGAAAAAGGACAGGTGACCATGACAGCTCATTCCCAAAATACCCGGATCATCTCTATGAATGGAGGATTCGTCTTTAATGCAGTATGTGATTTTTGCACAACGGTTATTCCTGCCGAAGATGGATTAAAGGAAAAACTGGAAGCAGCATTCTCTGAATCAGGACTTATACAATATCATCTTCACGAATCCGATGGTCTCATCCAGATCGACGCAAAGGGAGTATCTGCTCATGCCAGTATGCCTGCTCTTGGTGTCAATGCAGCCGGAGTTACCTTTGCCTGCCTTGCAAAAGCCGGCTTTGAAGATGATTTTGTCAGATTTTATAACTCTCATATTGGAACTGCCTGTGATGGCTCCGGACTTGACCTGAAATTCCAGGATGCTTATGGAGATCTCACATTATGCAATGGTATTGTCAAGACAGAAAATGGAGAAATTTCCTGCACTATCGACATCCGCTTTCCTGTCACATTAAGCACAGAGCAGATCTGTACCATGTGTCAGAACAGACTGGAAGACTCGGATGGATACATCGAAATCCAGAATCTGACTGAACCATTATTCTTCCCAAGAGAATCTCCTTTGGTTGAAGCATTATACAAAGCCTATACCGATGTAACCGGAGATACAGCAAATGAACCACTCGTCATCGGTGGAGGAACTTACGCAAAATCGCTCAAAAATATCATTGCATTCGGTCCTGAAAAACCGGGGATGGATTATCATATCCACGGAGCAGATGAATTTCTTCTTGTCCCGGAAATGGAAGAAGCTGTTCTTATTTATATGGAAGCAATCAAAAATCTGCTCGCCATTTAACAAAGGCTCTATATTTCTGATCAACGGAGGCTGATTTATGTCTACAAAAGATTTAAAAGAAAAAGGAACTCATTTCCTTCTTCTGACGGGCAGCACATTACTCATGGCTGTCGGTACTTATTTTTTCAAATTTACCAATAACTTTACATTTGGCGGAATCACCGGTCTGGCAGTCCTTATTGCTAAAACCGGTGTAATGTCCGCCGGTGATTTCAACCTGATCGCAAGTATGATCCTTCTGCTCATCGGAATGATCATACTTGGCAGAAAATTTGCCGCAACAACTGCTTATTGCAGCATCCTGCTTTCCGTCACGCTCTCTCTTCTGGAACGGATCTGTCCCATGACCCAGCCGCTGACGGATCAGCCTATGCTTGAATTATGCTTTGCGATCGCACTTCCCGCACTTGGATCTGCCGTTCTTTTTAATATTGGTTCGTCCAGTGGTGGAACCGACATTATTGCCATGATCCTGAAAAAATACTCCAGCTTTGATATTGGTCATGCTCTGCTTGCATCCGATATCCTGATCACGATTGCAGGTTTCTTCGTCTTCGACATTAAGACCGGTCTGTATTCTCTGCTAGGTCTGACGGTCCGGTCTTTTATGGTCGACAGCTTTATAGAAAGTCTGAATCTTTCCAAATATTTTAACGTTGTCTGCGATCACCCGGAAGTAATCTGCGATTTTATTGTACATACATTAAACCGAAGTGCCAGTGTATGCCATGCCAGAGGAGCTTATTCAGGTCAGGATAAATATATTATTTTGACAGCATTGAACCGTGCCCAGGCAGTGCAGTTGCGAAACTTTATCCGTCAGAATGAACCGACAGCATTTATCCTTATTTCCAATACAAGTGAGATCATCGGAAAAGGATTCCACAGTATCTGATCACTGGACTTTTTCCTTGATTTATGATAGGATAACACATATTTTTTTTACAGGAGGGAAAGACAGATTGAATAAAAAATTGAAAGTATTACTCTCGTACCTCGCAATTGTCCTCGGAGCATTGATGGCCAGTTTTTCTGTTGCCTGTATTCTGCTCCCCAATGATGCCATTGACTATGGGACTGCCGGTATTGCAATTCTTATCAGCAAAATGACCGGTTATTCACTTTCTCTTTGCGTTCTTTTTGTCTTTCTTCCTTTTCTGATCGCCGGCATTATCATGCTGGGAAAATATTTTTTTGCCAAGGCATTGATCGGATTTGCAGTCTATACACTTGGGCTTGCCTATTTTGAAAAAATCCCGTTTGAATTAAATACAGAACATTTTCTTGCAGTCGCATTTGGCGGTGCGATCCTTGGTATTGGGCTTTCCCTTATTCTAAGGAACGGAGGCTGTATTGACGGCTCTGAAATCTTCGCCAATATTGTTGTTCATCAGATTTACAACAAAACCGGAAAAGACTACAGTATTTCCTACATATTGATCGGATTTAATCTCATTGTATACCTTGCAGTCTTCGTACTCATCAGCCGGGATTCCGCCATGCTGAGTCTTCTGGTATACATTATTGCCACAGCAATTATCGATCATTTTACAGATCATTTCGAAGCCATCAAGCAGATCACGATCATCACCAAAGACCCTGACAGAATTATCCGGCAGATCAAAGAAGACCTCAATAAGACCTGTACGATCATCAATTCTTCCGGTGTCATTGCCGGAGAAAATAAAACTCTGATCTGCTATGTAAATTACTTTGAACTTCAGAAAGTAAAGACAATTATCTCTGAAAATAAGGGAACTTTCAGTACTGTTTCCACAATTGAAGAGATTCTCAGATAGTCTTTTTATAACATGAAAGGATATTAATTATGAATATTACCGTTTATCTCGGAGCTTTTCCCGGAAATGATCCTTCCTTTGAACTTGCAGTAAAAGAACTCGGCACCTGGATCGGCAAAAGCCACAATGCACTCATCTATGGCGGTTCAAAATCCGGTCTTATGGGCTTGATCGCAGAAAGCACCCTTCTTGCCGGAGGGGAAGTGATCGGTGTAGAGCCACAATTTTTTATAGACAGTGAACTCCAGCACGATGGATTAACCAGGCTCATTGTCACACAAGATATGGAAGAGCGAAAAGCGAAAATGATCGAACTTGGGGATGCTTTTATTGCATTTCCCGGTGGAACAGGAACATTGGAAGAAATTGCAGAGATCATTTCAAAGGTATCCTTAAAACAGCTTGATGCCCCCTGTATCCTCTATAACCTGAACGGTTACTACGATCACCTGAAAGCTCTTCTCGCTCTTATGATCGAAAAGGGACTGTCTTCTGAAGAACGGCAGGAAGGAATCTTTTTTGCTGAGAACCTGGAAGAAATCCGGCAGATTCTCAGTGGGAAATGATCGTATCTTATCGTTTTTTGTATAGAACCAGCTCCGGGCTGGTTCTATCGGCTTCATATGTGCAAATAAGGATGAAATCCATACCTGCAAGAACACCAAAATACCTGTCTCCTTCAAATTCTGATTCTGACTGAGTACCTAAATAAGTGGTCTGATCATCCAGAAATTTCACATTTCTTCCATTTGGCAGAGTATATTCAAGATTCACATACTTTCCGACAAGTGCATTTAACCTCGTGATCTCAGGCAGACCTTCTACATGGAGAGCGTTAATTTCCTTCAGTAACTTTTTCTTAAATTTTTCAAATTCTCCATGATCACTGAGTTCATCATATCTCTTCCAATAATCCAGCTTTGGAAGCAGTTCCTTCATATAAGAGCGAGCCTGTTCTTCTGTAAAATTATCCGTTACCATATTTTTAACGCAGACATTGATCAAATCCTCCATATCACTGTAAGTATATGTGCCATCCGCATAACACCACTTACAATAATCCTCATTGATCGATCCATCCTTGTCACGTCCTATCATCTCGTCATCTTCCAGTGGCATTCCACAACACTGGCAAATAAGCTTTCTTGGTGTACCTAAAAGTGTATTAATAGAAACATCAAACTCCTTTGATAAAAGTTTCAGAGTTTCTGTATTAGGAACTGTCTCACCATTCTCCCAACGGGACACCGCCTGCCTGGTAACCATTACTTTTCTCGCCAGTGCATCCTGAGATAAGCCCTTTTTCACCCGAAGCCCATAAATAATATCCTTTACTTCCATCGTATCCACCTCCGTTATTCGTTGTTATTATCATAACAGAATGAAGTCAGATGAGAAAGCAACTTGCGGTTGCTGAAAATCTTAATTGACCGAGCAGAGCGAGGGATGCTTCTTGAACGGAAGTTCAAGAAGATGGGTGATTCGACAATTTGAATTTGAACATTCATTAAAAGACGGCAAAAAGCTTGCCAAAGAAAAAATCCGAAAAATAGAATCCAACATTGATTCTATTTTTCGGATTTTGTTCTTTCCTCTTGGAGTAATTTTTTACTTTTAAGGAAGACTTTTTCTACGCAGAGTCCACCCGAGGATGTCAAGTCATTGTCACAAAATTCTTTCAGTATCATTCCCATCAATTCCTGTGCAACACTTTCTGATTTAATTCTTATCAGATTATCCCACACATCTACTTTTCCTAACAGATTCATTCCTCCATCTCTTACTTCATCTGTCATATTTTTATGCCCTACCTTTCTATTCTTTATATAAGGCCTTGTATTTTTCGCGATTATTCGTTGCCTTTTGACATAGGTAATTTCAATGTCTTAAGAATAATATTTTCTCGATAGCAGAAAAATATGTCAGTTCCCAATCTACTAAAGAAGTTTTTCCAAAGCGTACTTTGCATCCTCAACCGTTGAATACAAACTTTGAACACCCGATGCATCTATCACGCTAAATTTATCTTTCGCTCTTAAATATTTAATCTTCCATTTACCAGCATTTGTGGATGATGTAAGTTCAATATGACAATCTACATCTTCCCAGCCTTTTGCCTGATTATATTTCACAGAAGCATTTGGGAGTTTTTTGAGCAGACAATACAATGCGTATGAATAATACTCCTCATTCCAACCATACAATCTAGTACTTCCCATGAGGAAAATATATTTCCCTTCAAATCTTACATATCTTTCACTTGCTCTGCCGTCAGTGTATTTATGCAATGAATCCATTATTTCCGGAACTGTAATAAAATACTTTCTCCAATCAGTTATACCAGCTACATCTCTGTCACATATCTTCTGTAAACTATCTGCAATATCATTTTGGTCAAATAATGGATCCTTAATAAGACTGAAAAACATCTTTCTTCTATTCTGATATGTTCCGTTTTTCTCATTGCTCTGAATTCTTAACAGACGTTTCCAACTTATATCTCTATCATTATCTATCAAAAAGCTAGAATTACTACTGTGGAATAATGTATAGTCACCCTTACACAGAAGAGCACGTCTTAATACATTTGCAATGTTTCTATTTATACCAACGTATTTATCATTCTTTCCTGCAATTGTAAATTCACCAAAAATCGACGAAAAAATGTTAAAGTATTTTTCAAAAAGACTTCTGTACTCCTGATCCGTAGCTGCATCCCACTTATCAACACAAGCATTTTTGAATTGCTTGTCTATTCCAGAAATCTCAAACAAGAAGCCAATCTGCCCGTTAAAATACTTATTATCTTCTGCCGCTATAACTAATTTTTCCCACTCAGGACTTCTAAGAATCAGTTTGGCTTTTAGGCATTCTTCATCGAAACAGTCACCATCAAAACCATGACCACTCCTGTCAGTCAGCTTATCCAGATAAGTTAGTATATCTCCACTTTCTGGCAACATCTTTCTAACACCTTTGCTAATAGCTCGAACATAATCATCGCCACCATTATAATTAGTTTCGCGGCTCAGAGTCATAACTACTCTCATCCAGTCAATAAGCTTTTCCTTAAATACATCTGGTGTAGAGATTAACGAATTATTCTGAATTATAAAGCCTAAATATGCATCCGCTTGTATTCTTGTCGAATACGAAATTCCAGATTTATTATCTGCTTTTTCAGTATCGTTATTTTCAATAATCCACTTAAAAAGTGCTTGCTCATCAAAATACTTATTTCCCTGAGCAAAAATCACTTGATTTTTCCCTGATGTCATTAAATCAAAAAGTTCAAATATCTTTACAAAAGAATCAGCAATCTTATGCCCATCCCATTTATCATTATATCCCTGAAATCTATTAATGAAATCAAGATGAGAGTATCCAATTACTTCCCTTATTTCTGCTCTGACTGGGTCGCGTCCTGATGCCGTCATATATGCTGCATACTCATTAATCATAAAGTTTGTAAAGAAATTCATTATTTTTTCATCATAAAGCTTTGTAGAATTATCCTTAACAAACTCCCAGAATACCTCTGACCATTCTCCATCTAATTTAGCTATATAATCATCTTTAGGTGTCCCAATCTCATCTGTAATATATTTAGAAAGCTTTGCCTTGAAATTCTCATAGTTTGTAAGATCTTTTCCTCTTGCATTCAATTTAATATAGATGCTGTCACCAAGATTATATTCACCAAGATCGAGAAAATAAAAATAAATGATATAGCTATCCTCATCATCGTCCGTCAGTTTTTCAAAGAAATCTTCATAATCTTCACCCTTGAAAATCTCATGAATAGAGTCAAGCATATTAAGCATCGCTTTAATTGTGGGATCATTAAGCCAAGAAGAACTGAACCAATTGTTATTCTTGATCTCCTCACTTATGCTTTCTACATCAGTTATTTTCTTGTCATCTCTGATAACAATAGTTTCATTAGTAAGACCTTTGCAAAAATCTCTTGAAGTAGTTCTGGTTTCATAAGTGAATTTTTTTATTCTTTTATTAGAACCTTTCTCAAATTTCTTACCCAATACAAGCATCAAGTATACATGTATCAAATACAATGTTGTGAGTCTCTGCTGTCCGTCTATCGGAATAAACGTGTTACCTTTTGTACTTCCATATACAAAATTTAAATCCAACGGCTCCTCATTTTTTAATGCATCCTTTATACTATTAAGGAAATTTTTTCTGATATCATTTACATTGTCTTTATCTCTACCTTGGGCATAGTCTCTCTGAATTACTGGTATTTCAATTTTCTTTTCGTCTAATAATTCCCAGAAAGTTATTCTTTCATTGCCATCCATTCCGAATTCCTCCTACTGTTCTTTTCTTGTCCCAGACAGATAATAGAAAATTTCATCGGCCATCTTGTCAAAATAATCTTTTCTGTCATTTTTATCCCACAAATACATCTGCGATACTGTCTTTGAATAGAATTTCAGAAACACATTCTTTGTGCAAAGTGGTATAAAACTTTCAACACCGCTCTTTTCAAGAATTTTATTTCTCTTAACAGGGAAAATATGATTTCTGTATCCTCTGTTCGTCCTCTGGTCAAGCAATGTTAAGTTAGATATCTCATTTATAGGCTTATTATCTATTCCTGTTTCTCCAGAGAAAAAAGCTATTACAGAATTATACATTTCATCGTATTCTGTAGCGTGCTCATCATCATAAAACTTGTTGTCTCTCACATCCTTAGCTTTTGTATACATTTCAAAAACTTTAGGATCTGATGCCACGCTTTCAATGTAAGGCCATGCACTATCAAGCCATTCCTCGCGTTCTTTCTTATTCTGAGCTCTTTCCGTCGTCACAGAATGGATATGTTCTATATCCCATTTTTGCTTCTGATATGAGTCAAACGGAAAACGAGGATCTGAATCTGTATTATTCTGCATTGAAATAACATTGAATAGCAACAGAATATTTCTAATCTTATCTTTGTCAATTTTCTTATCAGAATAGGATAATGATTTAAGATATTCCTCAACAACCTCATGTGTAAACGAAAAGTCTGTCTTATCCTTATCTTCAAAATCGATTTCATTAATAATGCGTTCTTTCAATTTGCACACAAATTCAGACTTAGTATGTGTTCTGTATAAATCACAGAGTTCTTCAAAATATGACTCTGTCTGATTCTCTTCTTTAGCTAAAAGAACACCTATAAGATGATACCACTCTCGGTTTTCATACCAATCTATGAACATATTGTAGTAACGCTCTATCTTACCCCAGAAGCTTTCCAAAAGTTCAGAATATGGCAGTGGTTTATCTGTCTTTTCATTCTCAAGATATTCCAATTCTCTACTGAAAATAATGAATGTATATGTATCTTTATTTAATTCTTCTTCATTCTCAACATAGAACTCCGGATTATTTCTTATACGATCCTTCACAATATCTTTAGCCATTATTCTAAAGATAAGTTCCATGTGGGTTTCTGATTTACTGAACTTGCCTGAACCTGTAAGGAATCGCCACAAGTCATCCCTCTGAAGCTTGGCTTCCATATTATCCCAGGCAGTACTGATTTTTATTTGACTGACCTTTATAACATCATCATTTTCGCCTTTATAATTATCCTGTTTAAGCAATAGGGCTTTTATCAGTTCGGCATTTGTGAGCTTGATTTTTCCCATATTAATATTTGTGAATATTATTTCTGGTTTAATATCCCCCTTTACTTCATACCAAATAAAACGGGTGTATGTTCTTATTTTCTCACGTATTTCTGCACCTATTGCTTTAAGATCATTTGCCTCTTCAAGCCATGCCTTTACAGTAAGATAAGCATTGGTAATATGATATGCATCTATATCATCAGAATTAATTTGAACATCATTATTAACATCTCCTAGTTCTTCCAGCCAATCGTGCATCTGAGGCTTATTCTGATAGTTCATCTGATATAATTGGGCTTTCTCTTTATAAAGCATCTTTTCTATGCAAGTCAGAATAATAAATAATGTTGTAAGTCTCTGCTGTCCATCTATTACGACCCACCCATTTTCCTTATCCTCAGTCACTACAAGTGGCTGTAAGCAATAAAACTTTTTTTCATTATTCTTTTCATAATCAAATTCTTTTATATCATTTAACAGCTGCTGAACCTGTGATTCCTTCCAACGATATCCCCTCTGATAATTAGGAACATAAAACTGCATTCCTAAAGGCATTGATTTGCTAACTAAGAGTTCCTCAACTTTCTTAGTTCCCATACTATTGTTCGCCATAGTGTTTCCTCCTACACATTATTTGTCATTCCTCTTCACATAAGTCAGTTCAATATCATAACCCAATGCTTCCATCATCTGCACAAAGGTATTATTCACCACACCATTTGGCTTCTTGATCATACGATTCACATATGACTTTGTGGTCTGAATACCCTCAGCAATCTGTGCCTAGGTTGTTCCATTCTCTATACATTTTACTTTTACATCAACTTCAATATTGTTCTTAACCATACCAAATCCTCAAATATCAAGTTTCACAAAATGAATAACTTATTGTACTATAAAAACTCGTTTTTCTCAATCAAAAAAGAAGCCAGTCAGACTCATCATCCAACCGGCTCCTGCCTTAAATCCCTATGAACTTTCTTACCTCATCCTTGAACTTCCAAACAATCATATAATTGCCAATACTCACTATTGTCATCCATTATACAATCTGGATGTTCCTCCGCGAACTTCCTAAAGAAGCCAATACGAAAAGCCCATACGACAGGTTTTCCATCTCCATTCCACATATCATGTCCAGATGGACATCCTGTATGTGCCATGCATATCACCTCTCAATCTTCACCCACCAACCACGACCATCTCTGTAACCGTATTTTTTCATAAATTCTTCAAATTGTTTTATTGTGCCAGAGTCAGGCTGACGTTCTGCAAGAAGCCCTTCTTCCTTTGCCGTAGACATTACCCTATCATCAAGCAAATCCATCATTTCTCCCCAGGCTTCAACATTATCTCTTACCCTGATATAGTCTTCTGTTCCCTCTTCATAATCATACAGATCATCTTCAATATACCAAAACTTATTGTGAACCAGCACATAAGCATCAACCAGCTCTTGAGTATTGCTGATTTGCTCAATTTCTAATTGCATCTGTTCTGCGGTCTTATCTGGCATTGGGTTCCCAGATAATATTACTGTACCTTCCGGAAAGAACTCTTCTACCGGAATACCTTCTTCCGAATCAAACGATTGATAAAACACTTTTTCATCTATCTGCTGTAGCCCTGAAACTTGACCATCGCCAAGTTCCATAATCACAAGCTCACCATCAGCTTTTCGTGCAATATCCACCGTAGCAAAGTTACTTCTTATTTTTTTAGCAATACTTTCTATCCAGCTTATTTCACTATCAGACAACTTAACATCCTCTTTTTCTGTCCAATAATTATCCATTATCAGAACTTTTCCGGCATAAACAAATACCCTATATTCCTCTGATATAGGCATTCCACTTCTCTCATGAAATCCAATTTGCTTTAGATTCTCAAACTTCCTCAGAACAATTCCTCCTACCAGTGAATCACCCTGACGTTCAACAAAATTCTTTATTACACTTGCCGTATTTGCAACATCCGCAATATTACTGATAAAACATGCATCATACCACTCGTGTTTTCTGCTCTTTACATAATCTTTTACAATATAAGAGCCGCTTAATTGTTTAGCCTTCAATAATGCATTTTCAACATTTCCTTCTGTCTCCCATACAGACTGTGCGGTCTCATCAGCAAAATCATCGTACCATCCAGGCAAAGTATGATATCTTTCATATTCCTCTGGTGTGTTGATCAGATAAATTCCCTTTTGCTCCAGTAATGTATAGAAATCTGAATACATCTCGGGTTTCATCATCCATCCACGATAAATTGTAAGACCAGAAATTTCCTCACCAAACAATGAAAGCTTACCTCTTTCCATATCTTCATAACTAAATAATGCACATGAGTGATGCAGTCCAGCCTCTTGATACTCAACTTCATAATCTTCATCAACTTTTCTTTGATACAGCGGATGATTGCAAAAAATAAAATTTATATCATTCAAGTCTTTAACAAGTATATTTCCATAAGCTTCTACGCCGTCTAACTGCTTAAACATTAATCCAAGAGGCATATCCTCAAAAGATTTTCCTTCCGCTATTATGCCTCTGAACATTTCTATTCCACTGACCTCAAATCTATTTCCTCTGAGATCTAAAAGGACATCTCCTATGTGAATGATGCAACCCTTGCTAATTTTTACGGTATAAACAACACCACGACCTGTTATTCTAAATCTATCTAAAATCCTTAATACGTCACCCATAATATACAAAATGATTATCCGATCAGCCGGAAGCTGATCTTTACCATTCGTCGCACCTCTACTTTTCTTCTATCTTATATTTCTTCTTCAATCGCTTCTTCTATTTTTCCTGCTTCATAAAGTTCTTCACCTACTGCACAGCGAAAACCATTCCCGTCATCATACGTCCAGTCAAACATTTCCAAAACTTTGTTACAAAACTCCATACGTTTTTCGTATTCACCTGCATTTCCCAGCTCCATTTCCATATCCTGGAGCCATGCCTCCACCGGATATTCATAATCCTGTGATTCCATCACTTCACTGATACTCATTTTTCGCTCTGCAGTCTCCATAATTTGCTGAAACAAAGCCCATGCATCCCACCAGCAGGAAATCATCTGCTTTTCATCCTGTTGATTCTGGACTTCATAACCGCGCTGCACCAGTTCATCCCAATCATCCCACTCAGTAATTATTTTATGTGTATCTTCAAAATCAATACTCTGCTGAACCATTTCAGCCAATGCATTCGTATACCTCTTTTCATCATATGACTGCTTTTCTTTCATCACATCATAAATCTCTGTCAGTGCTACCGCACCGATTTTTTCTTTCGCTTCCCGCATAGAATAGCCTGCATCAAGCAGTTTTTGGTATGCTTCTTTTGCTGCCGGCGGATCATTGTCCCGTAATTGATTATCTACCACATCTAATAATATTTTTTTAATCTTAAATTCTTCATACTTGTTTCTCCCATTTATCCTCTGCGTTTTATCAGAAAAAACAAGTCATTTTAAATACCTTCTGTCCGGTTACCAAATTTTTCTCATATAGCCCTGCACTTCTTAACAGTTCCATATCAGTCATATTTTTCCATACATGATTTTTGTTTTTATTAACCGCCATTTGTCTGGTTTTTCCAATCAACTCCATACATAAATCATCTTCTACTGCATACGGAAACATCTTCCGTTCACTATAAGTTGATGATTTACGGTTTGAAATATTTGCCATAAGATCGGCTGGCGTAGATACATCCTGGTCAGCATCTCCATTTCTGTCAAAAATTTTGTTATTGCAAAACTGTATCCGAGAACTTACCGGTATATATACCCACCATAGCGATTGGAAAAAGGACAAACTGCTTCAAGTACGCTACTGTTTAATCTGTAAATGGTAAAATAAAAATACACATTTGTTCTGTAATTCAGCAGATATTGTCTGCTGAATGCTATCTTGCATGTTTCTCATGCATATTTTCCCCAGGCAAACTATTCCTAACACACAATGCCCCTAGGATGTCAAGTCATTGCTACAAACTTTTTTGCTTTTCTCGCTTGAAAAAGCCTATAAAACCGTTGTTTTCTTTGTTTTTCCCCTATTATCTATTAAGTATTAACTCTACTGCTTCGACCAACTCATTACTGAATCCCTCAAGATCCTTTACCGTAACTACCTCATCATGAATTAATCGTACAATATCCCATATCATTGACGATTTTCGCACTTCAATGAGAACTCCCGGCTTTTTCTTATCATTTTTAATCCGATTCTCCAATTCCCAAAACTTATCTGATGCTGGTAGATTTTCCTGTAAATACTCCACATATTTCTGCACAAGTTTTTCCATATATGCTTCCTGCCAGTCACCAATTCGTTCTCTGTACAGTTTCCAATCCTTTTTCGTAGGTTCCATATTCTTCCCTCCCACTTTTGTTTTGAGACCAATGAAACTAACCACTACATTTCCTTTAAAATATACTTTCCCTTTCCTTTTCCTTCTACAGGAATTGCGATGTTCAATACTTGCATGGCCTCTATTGCTTTTCCTGCTTTATAATCACCATATCCAAGTTCTTTTTTTACTTCCTTACGACCAAAAATCTGATTCATGTCAAAAGCCTCAACAATTTCTTTCACATTTTCCGAAATGGTAGGAGTCAAAATCTTATTGCAGACTGCATCGTCAATAACTTGAAACAGTGGGTTTTTTATCAACCAAACCGTGGTTTTCTTCTCCAAACCGTGGTTTTTTATCAACCAAACCGTGGTTTTCTTCTCCAAACCGTGGTTTTTTATCAGTTAAAGTACTGTTTCTGATTGTTGTCTGGAGCATAAAAGCATTCAGTCTATATTCAGGATCTTGTAAACCTACCGCTTCTAACTCTTTGCACATACGGTCAACACCCTCGCCATATTCCTTTACAAAGCTATATACTTTCAAAAATTCTGCAATCTTTGGATTCCTAGAAAAATGTGTATGTCGGATATTGTCTGTTTTCACAAGTCCCGGTAACTTTCCCGGACTTTCCACAACAATCCTATCATCAAACATTTTTATCTGAATATCAGTTCCTCTAATACTGTAATCTCGATGTGTAACAGCATTTACAATAATTTCCTGTCGGACAAACTTCGGATATTCTTCTTCTGTTACAAATAACCCATCCTCGCCCAGATAAGTTTTTTCCTTAATTTGTGTATCTAGGTATGCAACTGCATCTGTTATCATCTTCAGTATATTTCCTTCAAAAATGACATCCTTGATAACATTCATCTGTGTTCCGACACGTTCTTCTGTCCCTTCATAACGAATAAAACGTACACGTGCTCTTGGGAAATATAACTGCGGATTTTTACCGAATAACAATATTGCCGCAGAACTTATCTGCACTTTCCCATTTTTTTCTTTTATAAATCCTTTATTTTCCCTCAAATATTCCATTGCTGTCTTGGAATAGCCGATTTGAGCAATATATTTTTCTACAAAAGCTAAATCAATATCCTCTATATCAGTTTCCGGAACCGGTTTATCTTCAAAAAATCGTTCTCCTTTATCATACATCAACTGCATTCGTTCTTCAAAAGCGAGCTTTTTTGATTTATCTCCAACACGCATAAACACTTCATCTGCCTGATTCGCATGTACTTCCATACTTGGTTCAATATGCATAAGAAGAACATGATTCTCTCTTCCTTTAAAATCAATACACTGGACTTTTTCTATTTCTACTTTCACAGTCGGAACACAAAAATCAAACGGTACCCGAAGAAGTTCATTCAACTTTTGGATGTCATAATCGACACCTTCTATCCTGCGTGTCTTGTCAGATATTCCAATGGCAACTGTGCCACCATCAGCATTTGCAAATGCAATAATTGGTATTGCCAATACTTTGGGAGCAATATTGACACTTTTCCTGTCAAATACCTGCATTTCTTCGACTGCCAATACTTCTTCTATCGTCATTTTACCGCTCCTCTCCATTCACGTCTTTTACCTTTAACTATAACTATTTTTCATGCTTATCGCAATACATATTATACTCACTTCATGATTCCGCATTATATATTTCTAAAATCATTTCACCCCGGCAGACTATCCCGGACACACAGCACACCATACCCCATCTCACCATTCGGCCACCGACCATACCCCGGCAGTTCCCTCGCCCCGCGTCTTAAATAAGCTTTCACTTTCTCACCATACAGATATAAATCCTGTCCTTTCACAATTCCCCATTCCATCAGAAGTGCCGCACTGCCCGTCACAAACGGTGTGGCAAAAGAAGTTCCTGTAAATTCTGCGTAGCCTCCCCCTGTCGCAGGTGCTGTCACCCGCACTCCGGGTGCGGCAAGATCAGGTTTCGGGACTCCTCCTCCTTCATACATCTGTGCCGGTCCCCGTCCCGAAAAATCTGCATAGGAAAATGTCAGTGCATCGTACGCTGCCACTGTTATGACCAGCGATGCCGTAGAAGGAATCGTAAGCGTTGTTGCACTGTCCGGCTTAAGAAATGCTGTTCCTACATTCAATGCACTTTGTGCCGGAAGCCACATCTGCCAGGATTTATCCACAATCTTTCCCGGCACCAGACGTATTGTCCACACTCCCGGGGTAATAAAATTACTCTCCGGAAGAAATGTAATATAGATTTCCTGCCGCACAGAATAGGGTTTCGGTTCGCCATAGTAGATCAGAAGTTCTGTCTCTCCTACTGTAATCCTCTGTATACCCGTTCTTTCGTCGATCCGCCCGGAAGCATTGCCCGATGGATCAATCAGCATGATTGCCACTTCATCCACATAGGATTTCCAGATCTGAAGATTTAACGACACCTCTCTTTCCTGCACAGCCAGTTGAACTTCTGTCGTCATTCTGCTCTCCAGTTCACCGGCCGCATGACCTGCTGTCGTTCCTTCGTTGCCGCTTCCGACACAGATTACATTTTTCCACCGTTCAGACACGGTATTCAGATACCGCTCAAGTAAGCTGGTTCCATCATGAGATCCATAAGTATTGCCAAAACTGATATTGACTGCTACCGGCTTTTTTAATTCCTCTGCTTTCCTTATAATATAGTCCACTCCCCGCATCAACTGAGTCGTTCTTGGAAATCCATACTCTCCCGGTATCCCCATCTTCACAATAAGCAGTTCTGCTTCCGGTGCAACACCTCTGTATCGTCCGCCCTGACTCCCTCGTCCATTTCCTGCTGCAATTCCTGCCACAGCAGTTCCATGACCACTGATATCACGGCTGGGAACAAGACGGAAACGTTCTTCATGCCCTGCTGTCTGAAGTGCCGCATTGATCTGCTGAGATGTAAATTCTGTTCCTACATTATAGCCCGCAGGAGGCAGTCCGGTTTCCACTGTCTGATCCCATAGTGCTGCAATTCTCGTTGTCCCATCCGCATTTCTGAAATCAGGATTTTCATAGTCAATCCCACTGTCTACAATTCCAATCAGCACTCCTTCTCCACTTTCCTTGCCTATATCCTGCCCTGCTGAAAAAAAAGAAGACGCAGCCTGTACTTCGTCAATACAGGATACACGTCTTCCATTTTCCACCTGAAAATACAAATTTTTCGGTTTTTCTATAAACTCAACTTCAGGAAGTGCTGCCAGTTCTTCAATCCGGCTTTCCTTAATCTGAATAATTACATAACCCCCGGTCAGCTCAGTTACATACACCGCAAGTTCTCTTACCGGCTCCAGTGATCCCGAATATTTCAGGATCAGCTCCCATTCATTTTCTTCTTCGTCATAGCCTACGTTCAGGCTTCTGCTCCTCTGTCGTTCTGCCTCTGTTGCATCCAGGGCGAGATTTAACTGGTTTTCAATTTTCTGACTCATAAGATTTCCATAAAGGTTTTCTTTTCATTTCTATGAGAAATTTTATTCATTCATTCCAACTTTACTCATTCTTATTCCATCCGATCACATCCCGGATTCCCTGCATCCGCTCATCCAGCTTTGCACTCTGTTCTGCACAGTCGTACAGTTCCTCCTGAAGAAATTTCACCTGTGATTCAGGGATATCCTTTTTATATCTCATTTTATGTTCAAGACTTGCCCAGAAATCCATCGCGATCGTCCTGAACTGAACCTCCACATTGACAAACTTCTTTGTATTCTGCAAAAAGATCGGAACCTGAACAATCAGATGAAGGCTGCGGTATCCGCTCGGCTTGGGATTTTTTATGTAATCTTTCCGCTCGATCAGTTCGATATCATCCTGCTTAAGAAAGCTTTCTTCCAACGCATAAATATCATCCTGAAAAGAACAGATCACTCTCACGCCCGCTATATCTTTAATATTTTCCTCGATTGCCTCCATCGTAATTGGTATATCTTTTTTACGGATCTTTTTCAAAATGCTTTCATAGGACTTCACTCTTGTCTTAATACTTTCAATCGGATTGCGGTCATACTCCAGTGAATGTTCCTGATTCAGAACCTTGAATTTCGTTTCCACTTCCATAATTGCACATTCGTAATAGCACATCAGAAGATCAAATGGCTTTTTATTCCGCTGAATCAGATCCAGAAATTCATCCGACAAAAGACTCTGACGTACAAAATTATCTCTTCGTTCTTCTATCCGCATTTTCCCCTGCTTTTTCAATTCAGCCAGACTTTCTAAATTTCTCATTTCCCACATTCTCCTCCATATTCACTCAGGTATTCCCAAAATGTTCCTGCTGCTGCCGACAGATTTTTCTTATTTCGGCATTCCTATTCTGCGGAATGCCGGATTTTGACCCCGACATCTATTCATATATGTATTATATGCCATTTTAAATCTAATACAAGGATATTTTGTTCCATCTTCAATTACTTGCGTAAATTCGATGGAAGTGTCTTATATCCCCATAGCTAAAGCAAGGGGGTTTACGACACACTGGATAAACGGTTAATGCTCCAGTAAAGTCATTTTTACAACTGACCGGTGCATTCCTGCTCCTGGCAGGCTCAGTGCTGTCAGAAATTTCCGGCAGCACCGCAGTCTCTGCATCTTAATCCTTCTTTGATCCTGAAAAATCACACTCCCCAAAAACATAGCACGCCAGTTCATAAGGCAGGAAATATCCCCTGTCGTGCCGGCAGACAGGGCATACTGCCGGAGCCTGCCGCCCCTCATGAACATGACCACAGTTGGTACAGATCCATTTTCCGGTTTCACATCTCTCAAAAAATGTATGATCTTTCAGCAGTTCGGCAAGCTTCTGAAATCTGCATCTATGCATTGCCTCAATCTCTGCAATCTGCATAAATGTAGATGCTGCCTCGTAAAAACCTTCTTCTTTGGCTATTCTCGCAAAAGCCGGATACACATCCACCGCCTCTTCATTTTCATTGTGGGCTGCCGCCTGCAACAAATCCTGAACACTCCCCGGCTCATCCACCGGATAACTACCATCAATAAAAATTGTCGTCCCCGTTTCCGGTTTTAACAATTCGTAAAATCTCCGTGCATGTGCCAGCTCCTGATCTGCCGTATACAGAAAAATGCCTCCGATCGACTGCATTCCCTCTCTTCTGCACTGCTCTGCCGCAAAGGTATACCGATTTCTTGCCTGGCTCTCCCCGGCAAATGCCCGCATCAGATTCTCTTTCGTCTTACTTTCGGAAAAATTAACAGCCATGTCATATACTTCCCTTTCCAATCCTCTGGTTTTTTCTAATCCATAGGATTCATACTAGTATATGTACTTTTTTTTCTAATATTCCTTTTACCCTTTTCTACTTCTTTACAAACCACACGATACTGTTTTCCATCAGATGAACTTATATACAACTGACAATGCATATTATCTGCCATAAATCTTGGACCACCAAACAATGTATGCCCGCTATGAACACGGTGCTAATGAACTTCCCATTCGTCATCTTATAAGACTATGTCAATATTATCATGTATCTGCAGATTACTTTCTCGGATTATCAAAATGCAAAGACATAAAAAAATAAGTACACCTTTTCAACTTTGAAAATCAGTGTACTTATTTTTCTATGTCTGCCATTTTAATTAAATCCGATCAGTCTCCGTGCAACGCTATAAGCTAACGAGGAAACCTTTCTTCCCGAACGTCCCGGCAGATTCATCGTCTGTCCGAGGATTCCATACCGGATCTTTACATAAGTCTTATAATCCTTCTTTTTCAGATAAGCCCACAGTTCTTTCTTTTTAACAAGATTCTCCTGCTTTTTAGAACGGATACAGAGGATCGATGAAACCGTCATCATGATTGCAAGATAATTGATCATATATTTTCTGAGCTTTTTGCTCGTGATCATGCGAAGCTCATACATCTCGATCATCCGCTTCGTTACAAATAACTGCTGATCGATCCGGCCGATCATTACCTTCTCATTCACCGACTGATCTTCTCTTCCTATAAAATATCTGTAGAAATCCACATTCAGATAATACAATGTCCTGACATGCGGCAGTGGATAATACACATAAATATTATCTACATAGAATGTATGCTTCGGCAGCTCCAGCTGACAGAGCTTCAGCATCTCGGTTCTGTAGATCACCGAATGCATCAGAATGTACTGATCCAGCCGGAAACGTCCGATGTCATCCCAACGGAAAACCTGGTTCTGCGGAAGGACATTATCATAACGGATCACCTTCTTATGCTTCATCCCGACTTTCTCATATACATAATTGGAGATCACCATATCCACCGGTGAATCTGCATCCACAAATCCTTTGACTGCATCAAGGATTTTCTTTAATGCCTCCTTATCTACCCAGTCATCACTGTCCACAACTTTAAAATACTTTCCGGTGGCATGTGTAAGTCCTGAATTCACAGCATCGCCGTGGCCTCCATTCTCCTTATCCACCGCCTTGATGATTGTCGGATATTTTTCCTCATACTCATGTGCAATCTTAGAAGTATCATCGGAAGATCCGTCATTTACAATTATAATTTCTACATCTTCTCCTCCCACAAGAATACTCTCAATGGCGTGAGACATATATTCCTGTGAATTGTAACTTGGTATTGCAAAAGATATATATTTCATGCATCTTTCTCCTTATATCACACTTTTTGAATTTATAGTTTCTTTCTTATTATGTCACTACTTACCCAAAGCAGAGCCTTAGGAATCTTTTTTAGTATATAGCATCTGTGCACTTTTTCCAACCAAAATTTTTGTGTCTTTTTTGCAATCTCCTTGTAAAAAATGCTATGATTCGATATAGTAGAGATAAAATTGATAATTTTTCAACAAAAGGAAGGTACACATATGAAAAAGAATCTGATTGTCGGACAATCCGGCGGCCCGACTGCGGTCATTAACGGAAGTCTGTATGGCGTAGTCACTGAAGCTATGAGACACACTGAGGAAATCGACGAAATATACGGTATGATTAATGGAATTGAAGGATTTTTAAACGGACATATGATGGATATGCGTTCGCTCATTGAAACGAACGAACTCTCCTTGCTCCGTACAACACCCGGCTCTTACCTCGGGTCATGTCGTTACAAGCTTCCCGAAGATTTAAATGATCCTGTTTATCCATTGTTATTCAACAAGTTTACATCGCATGGTATCGGTTATTTCTTCTATATTGGGGGAAATGATTCCATGGATACTGTAAGTAAATTATCTCGATATGCCAAAAAGATCAACAGCGATATTCGCTTTATCGGTGTTCCGAAAACCATAGATAATGACCTGGTCCACACAGATCACACTCCGGGATTTGGAAGTGCTGCAAAATATGTTGCTTCCATGGTCCGCGAAGTTGCTATTGATGCAAGTGTTTATGACAACAAAAAATCTGTCACTATTGTAGAAATTATGGGGCGTCACGCCGGCTGGCTCACTGCCGCCAGTGCCCTTGCCCGCAAATATGATGGTGATAACCCACGCCTTATTTATCTGCCGGAAACTGCATTTGACCAGGAAGCATTTCTTAAAAAAGTACAGGAAATGCTGGAAACAACCCCAAACTTAGTTGTATGCATCTCTGAAGGAATTCATGACAAAAATGGAACCTTTGTCTGCGAACTGGCCGGTGATATTGGAACTGATACCTTTGGTCAATAAGGATGTTGACCGGCTCTGGAAAATATCTGGAAAATCTGGTCAAAGAGCAAATCGGCGTAAAAAGTCCGCTCCATTGAGTTAAAATGTTATGACCCAGCGCTGCTCCAGCGAATACCTGTCAGCTACAGATTTAAATGAATCTGAAAATGCCGGAATCGTTGGTGTTCAGGCTGCATTAAAAGGAGAGACAGGCAAGATGATCACATTTATCCGAAACTGTGATCTTCCTTACGAGCTCTCCTACGAAACTGCCGATGTAAATGAAATCTGTAACATGGAAAAAGCCGTACCATCTGATTGGATCACCAAAGACGGCTGTGATGTCACAGAAGCATTTATACAGTATGCAAGACCACTGATCCAAGGAAAAGTAGTCTTGCCGGAAGAAAACGGCTTACCGCTTTTTGCTTACCGGAAATAGTTTACCTACTATAAGGCACAAAATAATCGTAATCACCATATCAGGCAGTGTATTTCCTACCGGCATATCGATATTCATCAGAATTCGATACGCGATAAATCCTATCACCCAGATAATCATATTCGGTACATGCACTGCCTGATTACTCTATCCATTTTCAGCAGGAAGAAGTCTGCAATCTGGATTGCAATCATCGGTGCAAATACGGAACCGATGAGATACAGGAAATCTGTAATATTATCCATCGGGTATACAATTGCTGCAATCGTTCCAAGCACAGTTACCACGATTGCCACATGTTTTCCATTCCATTTGTTCACAACGGTCTCACTGGAAATTCCTGCGGAATATGCATCCAGAAATGTTGTTGTAACTGTTGAAAATACGATGATCAGAAGTCCGGCGATTCCAAGACCTGCTTTTAGCATAATCTGTGCAATATCATACTCTCCGGTAATAATTGCTGCTCCCATTCCAATCACATACATCCAGCAGCTTACAATACCATAAGTAATTGTGCTGACTGCTGTTGCTTTTACCGGCTCTTTTGCTTCTCTTGTATAATCACTGATCAGTGGAAGCCAGGATAATGGCATGGCAACGGCAAGTTCAACTGCTGCACCAAATGTCATGCTGTCATCAGATGGTACGCCAGCTCCGCTTCCTGTGAAGATAACTTTGCAAAGAATCAGTGTCAGGATAAATAATGCTGCCATAGCAACCGTGTTTATTTTCCCAAGATTCGTAATTCCAATAACAATCCACAGAATAATCAGCGCTCCGATGACCAGGCACCAGATCCAGCGTCCGGTATTCATGACACCATCTGCTGCCAGTGCTCCATCATAAATCATAATCGCCGTCCATCCCACAAGCTGCAGCACATTTAACACTGCAAACAGAATACTTCCCTTCTGTCCAAAACTCATTTTTACCGTTTCCATTGCACTTTTTCTGACTTTACCACCGATCACACCTGCCAGGAATAACATAAGGCAGCCGATGATATGTCCTACGATAATTGCGAGAAGTCCTTTTCCCATTCCAAGTGGTGCCAGATAAGTTCCGGTCAGAATCTCCGCAATAGAAACGCCTGCTCCAAACCAGATTAGTCCATTTTCAAATAAACCTGTTCTTTTTTCTTCCATGATGTCTGTCCCTCTTTATGCTTCTTTCTTATATTCTCCCGTAATTGCAAATCCGTGATCCATAGGTCCGCTTCCTTTTCCGAGATCCAGCATCGCAGCCAGCGCTCCGGAAATGTAATCTTTTGCACGCTCTACGGATGTGTCCCATATCAAATCCTTTTGCAAGATTCGATGCAATGGCACTGGAAAGTGTGCAGCCGGTTCCATGTGTATTCGGATTATCAATACGTTTTTCCGTTGAACCAACGATAATCACCGTCACGATAAAGCAGGTCATTTGCATCATTCAACTTATGTCCGCCCTTGCAGAGAACTGCGCAGTGGTATGTATCACTGATTTTCTTTGCAGCCTCGATCATATCATCTGCTGAGTGGATCTCCATTTCCCGCCAGAACTTCTGCCTCCGGAATATTCGGTGTCAGAACACTGGCAATTGGAAGAAGACGTTTCTTTAAAGTTCCGATTGCCTCATCACTGATCAACTTCGCTCCACTTGTTGCTACCATAACCGGGTCAACAACGATATTTTCTGCTTGATACTCCTTCAGTTTATCTGCAATTTTCTCAATCAGCGCACTGGAAGATA
>ENA-OQHF01000536-OQHF01000536.1-human-gut-metagenome-genome-assembly--contig:-NODE-536-length-23183-cov-3.147077_pt1 | contig 23183 bp, 24 predicted proteins | sample MGYA00242559_ERZ504709 | MGnify/ENA primary metagenome ERZ504709 (study PRJEB26092, sample SAMD00036203) | human gut metagenome | host: Homo sapiens | study: EMG produced TPA metagenomics assembly of... | reverse complement strand
ATCTCTCCCGCAATTCTCTGCAAAGACCGCAGTAAAAAGAACGGTACACATCAAAATCCTTGAATTTTATTTCCGGTTTATAACGGTCACATATCCGAACATGTCAGCTCCTTTTTACGAATTTTGTGTGGCATTTCGGACATTCGATCTCGATCTTGCCCTTTCCCTTTGGAATACGTATCTTCTGTCCGCAGCCCGGACAGCTGTAGATGTGATGGGTCTTTCTCTGCTTCATCAGATCCTTTTCTTTATTAAAGCGAAAACGGAACTTTGACGTCATCTGAAGGAATTTCTGATTTTCGGCATAACGCTGCTGGATATTTCTGGAAAAAATACGTATATATGCATATACGATCGCTGCGACCCCGAGAATGTCAAGGGTGCTGCCGACAGTTCTGCTGAATATATTGGCAAACATTGCCAGAATGATCAGAACCAGTGCGACTCCCATGGTGAACCTGGAAAGATCATCCACTCCATAACGTCCCTGCATAAATTTATTAAATTTGTCTCTCATATAATCTGCATCTCCTTTTCACTGCCATACGGCACTGCCCAAAAATTTCCGTAAAAAAATCCGGATGGCAGTTCCTAACGGTCATTGCATACCTGGAAAATGTAGAATTTCAGATAATAGGACTCATCTGCTGACCAGAGGATCGGATGATCCGGTGCCTGTGTACGGTACTCTACCTGGCGCAGTCTCTTATGGACATTCTTCGCTGCCTGACCGATGGTCTGTGTAAACAGCTCATACGTCATAAAATGAGAGCAGGAACAGGTTGCGAGAAATCCGCCGTCCTTTACAAGACGCATTGCACGGAGATTGATCTCACGGTATCCCTTGATGGCATTTTTTACAGAGCTTCTGGATTTCGTAAATGCCGGAGGATCCAGTACCACAACATCAAATTTCTCTCCCTTCTCCTCAAGCTCGGGAAGAAGCTCAAAAACATCCTCACAGAGGAATTTCACTGTTCCGTCCAGGCCGTTCAGACTGGCGTTTCTTCTTGCCTGCAGGACTGCAGTTTCCGACGCATCCACACCAAGAACACTCTGTGCCCCTGCAATTCCCGCATTCAGGGCAAAAGAGCCGGTATGTGTAAAGCAGTCCAGAACCTTCGCCCCCTTGCAGAGCTTCTGGATAGCAAGACGGTTATATTTCTGATCCAGGAAAAATCCGGTCTTCTGCCCGTCCCTGATATCTACTTCATATTTCACACCGTTCTCTTCAATCTGAACAAGTGTCGGAAATTCTTCTCCGATAAATCCCTTGGTAAGTTCCATTCCTTCCTGGCGGCGTACCTTTGCATCACTTCGCTCATAGACTCCACGGATCCGGATCCCATCCTCAGCAAGGACTTCCTTCAGTGCATCTAGGATCGTTTCTTTAAGACGGTCGATTCCCAGTGCAAGAGACTGTACAACAAGCACATCTGAAAACTTATCCACAACAAGACCCGGAAGAAAGTCTGCTTCTCCGAAGATCACACGGCAGCTTCCGGTATCTACTACCTTCTTACGATACTCCCATGCGTCGCGGACACGTTGTTTCAAAAATTCCGGACTGATCTCTGTACGCTCATCTCTGGTAAGCATACGGACTGTGATCTTGGAATTGGTGTTGATAAATCCTCTTCCCATTGGATATCCGTCAAAGTCCCGGACCAGAACGATATCTCCGTTCACAAAGCTTCCCATGATGCTTGCGATCTCATTGTCATATACCCAGAGGCCTCCTGATTTCAGGAATCTGCCTTCGCCTTTTTTTAATGTTACTACTGCCAGGCTCATAAATTCTACCTTTTCCCTTTCTCGTTTCCCTATCACGGTTTGCGATGTATGAGTCCACAAAACCGATTTACGGTCAATTTTATCACAGAAAATCCATTTTTCCAGTGCTTACACAAATCCTTGTCGTAAATCACAAAATTTTCATGATATCTTTCCGGCACGACAAAAAATACCGCAGCAGAGGTTGTTTTCTCTGCTGCGGTATTTTTTATCTCTTTTTCTGTAAATCTTTTATTCTGCTGCGGATTCCTCAGAAGAGTCCGTGTTCTCGCCGTAAAGACCTGCCAGATATTTCATGGTTTCTTTATAAAGTGTCTGCTTATCTTCCTGGGGAACATCTGCAAGAATAGCAGCTGCCACGTCTGTGGCATCTGTGTCATCCTGGGAACTGTCAATACCGAACAGCTTCTTCAGCTTCTGATCCATCATATTCAGCTCTGTACTCTGATATTTCTCTGTACCATCTGCCTCATAGGATTCTGTACCATCCTTCAGAATGTCATAATAATCCTTCTCAACAGTTTCTGCCACACTCTTCGCTGTCTGCTCATCCAGTATTACAGTTGCCACTGCCTCTGTATCTTCCGTTGCAGCAAGAAGGGATTCTGCATCGCCCTCATACTCGCCTTTTACAAAGAGGACAAATTTGTCATAATTGTTCTTTGCTTCTTCGCTGAGCACAGAAGTATCGTTTTCTGCACTGTCTGCCTGGTCTGAGCTGTCTGTACTTTCTGAAGATTCTGTGTCTTCTGTTGCTTCCGGGATTCCGGTTTCATCGGATGCACTATCATCTGTGCTGTTCTCGTCAGAAGCACTTTCGTCTGTGCTGCTCTCGTCCGATGCACTATCATCTGTGCTGCTCTCATCAGAGGTACTTTCGTCTGTGCTGCTTTCGTCCGAGTTTTCCTCATTGCCATAGGTTCCGTCTTCTGTAGCATCCGGAATTCCGGTCTCATTGCTTGTATCCTGAGAATCTGCTCCTGTTTCTTTCTCAAGACCCGGGTCTTCTGTGGAGCTCTGGATCACATCGTCCCCAAGAATGCTGTCATTTACATTGTTGACGATATCATCTGAAGAATCTTCATCCACATCTACGGTGTCATCACTGCTCTCTCCATCCAGTGTATCATCAGAGGAAGAGGCCTGGCCTGTGGTATTGGCATCTACCTGCTCCAGTGTTTCCTTCACATCATCATAATTGTAATCCTGCTGTGCGATCTGTCCCAGAAGAGACACGATCCTGTCAATATCGTCCTGGCTTTACGGAAATATTGTTCTCTCAGCCACATTGATTACAATATTCTGAATCTCTATCTGCATTCTGTACTCCGTTCTGGATCACATCCATCTTGGACTGGTTTACAACTGTTGTCGCCTCATTTTTACCAACCTTATCTGCAAGTTCACCGGTGGTTACGATCTCCTGGTTGGCAAGCTTCGTCTTGGTCTCATCCAGCTTCTCTCCACTGGCCTTCTCATATGCCATCTGAATACCGGTAAGTGCACCTGTTCCGGATACTTCCATCGGGCAGGCAGCAACTACTTCACAATTCTTCACACCGGATGTGGAAAGTGTGGTTGCGATCATATTACCTGTCACCCAGTTCAGATTTGCTGTGCGGACCTTGATCCCGCCGGACTGTGTAGGCTTCACATAAGCACAGCTCAAAGTTCTGGAACCGATCTGGGACTGTGGCGCGATATTATCCAGGTGTTTATGCTCATCCTCATTTGTAATGGTCATCACCTGCACCTGATCGGAACTTACATTAAAATATTTCATCATTGTCTGCTTCTGAGCATCCGTAAGATCTGCTCCAAGTGTTACTACCTTCGATGCATCTGCAAATACGGGATTTACACTTCCTGCCACAAGGCATGCACTGCAGAGCAGAGCTGCGATCATGTTTCTTTTTTTCATTGATCTTCCCTCCATATATTTTTTCGAATTGATTGTATCTGCTTAACTTTTGCGGTGTAAAGCGGACATTCCTCTTCGTTACTTACATCTCCACGAATGCGAGCGCTTCACGATCTGTCGTTCTTGTCATATTATAACACAGCTGCTGAAATATTTGTAATTTATATTATATAAAAAACGCTGCCGGAAATTATATCACTCATTTCTGACAGCGTTTTATTGCTTTCTCATTTTCCCAGAGAACTTATCTGATCTGGTTTAATTTCCGGTTTCTTTGCTTTTTCAACAATTCCCGGATTTTTTCATTCATGATACCAAAATCCTTCAGCGGACAGTACACTTTTCACATTTTCCCATGAACTCCAGTGCTTCTTCAAAGGCAGACTCCGAAATGCATTCAAAAGGCTTCTCCGTGATCACTTTTGCAGCCAGTTCTTTTGCCACCTGATAATCTGCATCATTGGTATGGAGAACTCCGGTCACAAAAGGAATCCCCTGTCGCTGCAGCTTCCGATATACCGGAATCCCGCTTCCATTTCCTCCGATCACAAACACCTCCGGTTTTCCGGCCGGAGGTTCCATTTCCACGCAGCCGAATTCTGCATTATAGCTTCCACGGGTGATGCCATAAAGCTTCCGAATATAATCGGAAGTAAAGATTTCCTCCGGTGCACCATATTTCTCAATGTGATCTCCATGAACACAGATCACCTGGTCAGAAATCTTCTGGGCAAGATCCAGCTCATGAAGGGACATGATCACCGTCATCTGTTTTTCCAATACCATCTTCTTCAAAATGGCAAGAAGCTCCAGCTTATGCCGGATATCCAGGAAGGAGGTCGGTTCATCCAGGATAATGATCTCCGGTTCCTGGCAGATGGCGCGTGCCAGAAGGATACGCTGTCTCTGTCCGTCACTGATGGCTGTAAAATCCCGATCCTTCAGATCCCAGGCGTGAACCATCTCCATGGCACTTTTAACTTTTTCCTTGTCCTCTGCGGAAAGGATCCCGAGAGTTCCGGTATAGGGATATCGTCCGGTGGATACCACATCCTCACAGGTCATAAGCTCCGGTCGCATGCGCTCGGTAAGTACTACAGCCAGTTTTTTTGACACTTCCCTGTTGGTCATCCGGCTCATCTGTTCCTGTTCCAGATATACCGTTCCGCTGATCAGGGAAAGCTGTCTTGTGATACTCTTCAAAATAGTAGATTTTCCGGCACCGTTGGGACCGATCAGTGTCAGGATTTCTCCTTTATTCAGCTGAATATTGATTTCTTTGATCAGCGGTTTTCCATCATAGCCTACGGTCAGCTGATCTGTATAAAAAAAATATGATTTCATCGTTTATATCCTCTGCTGTCTGTGAAATCATGATATAGATAACTACCGGTGCCCCGAAAACTGCCGTCACAGAACTGATGCTCAGCTCCGTCGGTGCAAATACAGTTCTTGCGATCAGATCACAGAACAGGCAGAACACTGCACCGCCCAGAAAACAGGCCGGGATCACAAGCAGCGGTTTGGCAGTCTTCAGGAGACTTTTTGCAATATGAGGCACAGCGATCCCCACGAAGGAGATCGGCCCTGCAAAAGCGGTCACACAGGCAGAAAGAATACTGGAAAGCAGGATCAGAAGTATCCGGAAAGCCTTGATATTAACTCCCATATTCTGCGCGTAAGTCTCCCCCAGCTGATAGGCGCTGATCGGTTTTGACATAAAAAATACGATCACCATGGTAAGAAGTACCACAGCAGCCATAGTCTGCACATTCCCCCAGGTCATACCGGAAAAGCTTCCCAGTGACCAGTTGTGAAGATTGACTATGTTGGAATCATCTGCAAAGGTCACCACAAAGTCTGTGATGGCCGAACAGATATAGCCGATCATAACACCACTGATGACCAGCATGGACATGTTGTGGACTTTTTTTGCCACAAGGAGCACAAAGCCCATGGAAATCATTGAGCCTGCAAAAGCAGCCAGGATCATGGCACCGGAACCGATGGACACCGATCTGCTTAAAAAAAAGATCATCAGAAGCGCCACGATCAGCTTGGCACCGGAAGAGATTCCCAGTACAAAGGGTCCCGCGATAGGGTTGTTAAAAAAGGTCTGCAGCAAAAATCCGGAAACAGAAAGTGCTCCGCCAAGGATGATCACTGCCAGTATCCTGGGAAGACGGATCTCCCAGACGATATTATAAGAAGTTTCATCTCCCTGATGCCGGAATATGATATTCAGGATCTCCTTCACAGAGAGGTGGATACTTCCGGAATTTACATTCCATATAAATAAAAAGATCAAAAGTACCGCAAGGATCACAAAAGAGATCCCGTATCGGACTGCGCGTTTTCTGTCATTCATTTTTTCTGGTACACTCCTCTTCTGTTTTGTTATCCTGTCCTTTCGTTTCCTGCTCACAAGTGGAAACTGGCAAAGGAGTTAAAGCGAACACTGGAATTTATTTCAGTTTATGCATATAGGTCAGCTCATCCAGAGAATCATCGTCTGTAGTCAGCATGGTGTGGATATCCTCGATCATGGTTCCAAGTCCGGTAGTTTCCTGGAAGAGATTTTTGCCTGTGCACCAGACATTTCCGTTCTTCACTGCCTTGAAATCTGCAAGAAGCTTACTTTTGGAAAGAAGCTCATCAATGGTCTTAAGTTCCCCGTCAATCGTACTGTTATAGATGATATAGTCTGCATCCTTCGCCTTGGCATAAAACTCTTCCATCTGCATATTCATGGTGGAAAGAGCATTGTCATTTACTCCCGTATCCTCCGGAACATAATTTCCTCCTGCGAGAGAGATCATTTCTGAAACATAGTCGCCGCTTTTTCTTATATTTACCGCACCTACGGAGTTGATATAAAAGAACGCCACGGTCTTATCTGTTTTATCTGCTGTGAGAACCTTATCCAGCTTGTCCGTCTGCTCTTTGAAAACCTTTTCTGCCACATCTTCTTTTCCCAGAAGAACTGCGTAAAGCTTCATCCATTCGGTCCTTCCAAGAGGGTGACTCTCATAGCTGGAACGCTCTACCATTACAGGGATCCCGAACTGCTCCAGCTTCTCCTGTACCTCCGGATTGTGATGGATCATGGTGGATTCAATGGCAAGGTCACAGCCCTCGTTCAGGATCAGCTCGTAATCCGGAGCACTGTACTTGCCGGCATAGATCATCTTTTTCTGTTCCATAGCGTCCTTTGCTTCCTGGATATACCATCCGTCTTCCTTGGTTCCGGAAAGCTTGATGCTGTCAATCCCGTCGATAGCGCGGAAAAGATCCATGGCCGAGGTTGCTACCAGATAGATATTGTTTATGGGCTGCTGCAGAACCGCAATGTCAGGATCCAGCCCCTCCGGTGCTTTCTTGCCTTCGGGAACTACAAGAAACTGTCCTTCCTGATCAATGGTGAGCAGCGCATAGCCATCGTTGTAGTAATCCACATTAAATTCCTTTGCGTAGGAAAGCTCCATACTGTGATCAAAGGTAAGGCCTGGAATATCCGCAGGCTTATGTTCTGTCTCTGCTGCCTGCACTGCAAAAGCACACCCCAGGATCAGGGTCAGCGTCAGAAATATGTATGAAATTATTTTTTTCATTTTTCTTCCTTTTTCATGCTCGAAGAATCAAAATTCAGGGTATACTCAATCTCGTGAGGAGTACTCATGGCTACAGTATCTGCAGTCACTTCCATTTCTGCGTCAAAGACTGTGACCGGGATCTCAAATGTGGAGTTTCCGTCTTTGTTCACCGGCTCATATTTTTCGCCGTCCACGATCATGTAATCATAATTCGGACTGCTCCAGATGATGGTTGCCGTAGCTTCTTTGTCCTTGATCTCTACTTTAGCTGGAGATTCTACAGATGCTCTTCCTGTTCCGCCTGTAAGGGTTACATCCGTCTCATAGGTTCCGTCCTCCAGCTTCAGCTCTTCCGGTTTTTTCCCTTCGGATTTTTTGTCGTCAGAGGTTTTTACAGGATTCTTTACGCTGACTTTATGGTCGTACCATTTGCCTTTTTCTCCCAGGATCGCCACGTTAAATTCCTCACCAATGGCCGATACCGGGATATCAAATCCGTAAACCTCTTCTGTATAACCATCGCTGTACTTAACTGTATCTGTGGTCGGATCGATAATCTCTGCTCCGTCCTTCTGGGCATCCTCGGCAGTTCCCGCAAACAGGTTAACGATCTTCTTGGAAACCAGACTTACGTGGATGGTCATTTTACCATCTTTGACCGTGAGTTCTCCTTTTTTGTCATTGGCCTCATTTACATGAAACATGCTGCTGTCTGTATCAAACTCTGCTGTATAAACGCCATCTTCCAGGGTATCTGCTTTGGCTGCATCTGTATCCTTTTCTTCGGAAGCTTCTGCTTCCTCACCGGACTCTGTTTTTGTTTCATCTGTTTTTGCCATCGCAGGCACAGAGCCCAGCACCAGGACTGATGCACTTGCCATTGCAAGAATTAAGTTTACATAGCGTTTTTTCATGATAATCTTCTCCCTTCCATAGATACAGCAATCTGCCCGGAAAACAGTCTTCCTGATCTTTCCGGGCAGTTACATTGATTTCTTATAGGTATCTGAACTCACTCAGATATTTTATATTTATTATTCTGCGGACTCCTCAGCAGAATCAGCCTCTGTATCTGCTGCTGCATCAGAATCTGCGGACTCCTCAGTGCTTCCCAGAGAATCGATGGCTGCCTTTGTATGCTCTACATAAAGCTTCTCAACTGCTTCGATTCTTCCAAGACCCTCGATCTGGCAGTCAACCTTATCGAAGTTTCCGGATGCTACAAACTGGCTCTTCCAGGAATCCTCCTCATCACCGGCCATATCGTTATTTGCATGGTCTCCGGCAACAACCATCAGCGGACGAAGAACAACGTTCTTGTATCCTGCTTCTTTTACCTTCTCGATAACCTTGTCGCAGGCTGTATCTTCCGGCTTACCCTCTACAGTACCGATGAATGCGTTCTTCAATCCAAGGTTTTCCATCTGTGTCTGCATCTGATCGTATGTAACGTTAGCTGTATGAGATGTTCCATGTCCCATGAATACGAATGCTGTGCCAGCCTCAGCTGCTGCATCCATGCTGTCAAATCCGGCCTCTTTGCAAGCCGTATCTGTGATTGCCTGAGCAACTGCTTTCTTGTCATCATTGATCACAGTTGCATCGTCTCCAACCTCACCGAGCATTGGCTCTGCGATAGCTACAGACTCGAATTTATCTTTATAGCCATTGATCGCTTCTGTCATCTCATCGTACTCAGCACCATGCATCAGATGGGTAGGCTGTACAACCAGATTCTTAACACCATTCTCTACTGCACGGTCAAGAGCCTGCTGCATGTTATCGATCACTTCATCATCTCTTGCCTCTACATGGTTGATGATGATCTGTGCTGTAAATGCTCTTCTTACAGACCAGTCCGGATAAGCTTCTGCAAGAGCATCCTCGATTCCCTTGACATCCTCTGCACGGCTGTCATTGAAGGAAGTACCAAAGCTTACAACAAGAAGTTCATTCTCACCGATCTCATCCTGGTTACGCGGATCGTCCTTGGAAGCATCTCCTGTGTCACGTCCGAAATAATCCGGATCTGCATTCTCACCCTCTACCAGTTCTTTCTGAGCATCTGTCAGAGCATCCCATGCTTCTTTGGCTGCCTTGCAGTCCTCATCTGTTGTGTCGTTTCTTTCCTGTACATAGATCTTGTCGATCAGAGCTGCTACATTATCTGCTGCTTCCTGATCTGCATCAGAAGCCTCTGTGGTATCAGCTGCCTCAGCGTTCTCTTCTGTAGCAGAATCCTCTGCTGCCATTGCTGTTGTAGCCGCACCCATAGAGCATGTCATGGAAACTGCGAGCATCAGAGCTAACATTGTTTTTCTTTTCATTTCTCATTGTCCTCTTTTCATGTATTTCCAGAATACTGATATGTACAAAAAAGCAGCAGCTCTCTGCGGCCGCCTGCTCACACATGATTCTCTGCGCAATACAAATACATAAAAAGAGTTCTGTATTGTTATGGAGAATACCGATTCGTAAACCGCGAATCCCTGAATCTCACAATAAGGCAGTTCTCCTGACTTGGTTCCACGCTGCTTTCCCTTCCCCGGTCTCCCAGTGGTTTATAAAAAGCAGCTCCCCCTTTTCACAGTGACGGTATCGTTCCGGATTCTCACCGGATTCTCTTTTGCACATCCGACTGGATGCAACCTTATCATTATAACATTTGCACATATTTTCTTTTACCTGGTTATCTAACTTTTACCACAAACTCATAAATTTGTCAAGATTGATGTCAGACGATTCACGATTTTCTGTGATCTTCACTCACAAAAAATACCTCGCGAATTATTACCAGTGAACAGTAACCGGTTTTCTCCCTGTATCTGTCAGTTATTATCAGAATACTTTCTCCAATATTCATGCATATCCTGCATAAAAAACAGCCCCTTTCTGTCATCACCCTGATATCAGAAATGGACTGTCTTACACTGGATATTCGCAATCCGCTTTGCTACTTGCTCATAACAGATAAACTGCTCTGCAGTTTATCTGTTAAAATACTCCTGCTCCAGGTATCTGGCTACGTAGACTCCGCTGGCAGATGCATGGGACAGAGAATGGGTCACGCCGCTACAGTCTCCGATAACAAAGAGACCCTTGTGGCAGGTTTCCAGATTTTCGTCGATCTCGACCTCCATGTTGTAGAATTTAACCTCAACGCCATAAAGCAAAGTATCATCATCTGCGGTTCCCGGTGCGATCTTATCCAGAGCATAGATCATCTCGATGATGCCATCTAGGATACGTTTCGGCATAACAAGGCTTAAATCTCCCGGTGTCGCAGAAAGTGTAGGTGTTACGAAACTTTCCTCAATACGGGCTTTTGTGCTTCGTCTTCCGCGGATCAGATCTCCAAACCGCTGTACCATAACACCACCGCCAAGCATATTGGAAAGTCTTGCAATGCTCTCACCGTATCCGTTGCTGTCATGGAACGGCTCTGAGAAATGCTTGGATACCAGAAGGGCAAAGTTTGTATTGTTGGTATGCTTTGCCGGATCTTCGTAGCTGTGACCGTTTACTGTGATGATACCGTTGGTATTTTCATTCACGACAACACCTCGCGGGTTCATGCAGAAGGTACGGACCATATCCTCAAACTTCTCAGTTCTGTAAACGATCTTGCTCTCATAAAGCTCATCTGTCAGACGGCTGAAAACCTCTGCCGGAAGCTCCACACGGACTCCGATGTCCACACGGTTGGAAAGAGTCGGGATCTTAAGCTCTGTACATACAGTTTCCATCCATTTACTTCCGCTTCGTCCTGCGGAGATGATACAGTAAGTTCCCTCGTAACGCTCATCGCCTACAACAACTGCGTAACCATCTTCTGTTTTCTCCACTTTATCAACAGATGCGTCAAAATAGAAATCCACATGGTCTTTCATTTTTTCATAGAGGTTCTGCAGCACCACATAGTTGATATCTGTTCCCAGATGACGGACTGATGCATCCAGAAGATGCAGGCCGTTCTGAAGGCAGAGCTTACGGATCTCGCTGTTTGTGGTGGAATAAAGCCTGGTTCCTTCACCGCCATGCATCAGGTTCAGTTTATCTACATATTCCATCAGCTCTGTGGCTGTATCCTTGCCGATATGCTGGTACAGAGTTCCGCCAAACTGATTGGTGATATTATATTTTCCGTCGGAAAAAGCACCTGCACCGCCAAATCCCTTCATGATCGCGCAGGTTTTGCAGTGGATACAGGATTTTACTTTCTTTCCATCGATGGGACATTTTCTTTTTTCCAGAGGATGACCTGCTTCAAAAACCGCGATCTTTTTCTCCGGATCATTATTCATCAGTTCATAGGCTGCAAAGATCCCACCGGGACCTGCCCCTACGATCAGTACATCATACTTCATAAATAAAAACTCCTTATTTTGTATTGCACATTTTCAGTGCTTTGTTTTTGCACAAACCCTGTCTATTCTACAACAAACGTGTTCAAAAGTCACCGTTTTTTTTCGGTTTTGGAAAAAAATCCTCAATCCTTCCGGAACCTTCCGATCTTAAGCTTTTTTCCATCTGTTTCCACAGTGATAGCACCGTTTTTCATGGTGTATTCCACCTGACTTCCGGCCTCTTTAAGCCGCTCTACGGTTTCCGGTGACGGATGTCCGTAGGTGTTGGCGGAAGAACAGGAAATGATCGCCACTTCCGGCTTTATTTTCTCAAGAAATGCTTCTGTGGTAGAATAACGGGAACCGTGATGTCCCACCTTCAGACAGTCAACATCCTCAAGCACCCCGGCTGACAGAAGCTTTTTCTCCGTATCTGCACCGATATCTCCGGTAAAAAGCATCCGGAATTCTCCAAAAGACAACTTCATCACCATTGCTTCCTCATTCACATCTTTTCCCGCAGCATTTTTTTCCGGCCACAGAACAGAAAAAGATACCCTTCCGCAAGGCAGCTCATCTCCTTTTTCTGCTGTCACTACCTTAACTCCAGCTGTTTTTGCTGCCTCTGCAAGCTCCCTCCACGCATCTGGTTTTTTCAACCCAGGCAGGCAGGATCAGATATCCGGCCCGGATGGTTGTGAGACCTTTTCCCATATATTCCAGAAGTTCCTTCACACCGTTGATGTGATCCTGATCTGTATGAGAAATAAAAATCCCATCCAGCCAGGAAATCCCCTGACTTTTCAATGCCGGCAAAAGACAGTATCTTCCAAGGTCCGACTGGCTGCTGCTTCCTCCGTCGATCAGAAAATGATGATCCTCCGGGGTCTCCACAAGAATACCGTCACCTTGTCCTACATCCAGGCAGATCACCTTCAGACTTCCTGCCGGATGATATCCCAGTATCAGGATTCCGGCTGCCAGAAAAATACCGGCTGTTATCCGGATAGCATATAGCTTCCGCCAACCTGCTTCCGACCGCTCCCCTGATAGCTCCGTTTCCTCACAAACTGCTTTTTTCTTCCGGAGCTGTTCTTTTATATACTGTCCCATAAACAGAACTATGATCAAAAAACCATAATATACCAGGATCTGCCATATTTCCGGCTCCCCTCCGATCCAGGTACTCCATCCTGACTTTCCTGCCAGACTGCAGAGATATTCATAAAAAGCAGCAGTATCCTTGCCGGCAGGAGCACCAGTTTTGCCGCGGGAATACTGAGAATCCCCAGCAGCAGCGCCGCCATTCCTCCAGTCAGCACTACCCCACACTTGAAAGCACAAACAGATTCAGGATAAATCCGACAATAGAGACTTCTCCGAAAAACTTCAGCATCACCGGCAGGGTCACAAGCTGAAGAGCTATAGGACTTACCAGTGCCTTTGTCCATTTTTTCTCCGCTCCTGCAAGGGCACAGATCTTTTCCGCAGCGTGCCCCATTCCCAGAACACAGCCAAAGGACAGAAGAAATCCACTGTCCAGGAGATAGGCCGGAGATTCCACAAGGATCATCATGGCAGTTACGGAAAGAGCACTCATCATATCATAGATCCGTCCGGTGATCCTGGCTCCCATGGCGATCAGAAACATAGTTACTGCCCGCATGGTGGAAACACTCCCTCCGGTCATGATCCCATACTGCAGCATCACTCCCAGAGAAAAAATCCCGGCAGGCCAGATTCCCAGTCCCATCTTTTTCAGAAGGTTGTAAACGCCCCATTCCAGAATACTGATATGAAGCCCGCTGATCGCAAGGATATGTATGATCCCGGCCAGCTGATAGCGCATCTGTATTTCCGGATCCAGCTCCTGTTTATCTCCAAGCGTCATGGCACAAAAAACAGGCGCATCTTTTCCTGCTGCTTCCTTCAGAATCTGCCTGCAGCTTTCTTTTATCTTCAAAAGGAGCTGCCTGTAGCCGGAATACACGGCTGTTTTCTTTTGGAGCACAGCGTTCTTCATAAAATAATAAATATGACGACAGGCGTAATACTGTTGGCTGTCAAAGCCCCCCGGATTCGCAGGACCTTCCACTCTTTTTCAGCGTTCCCTTGACCAGGATCCGCATTCCCGGTTTCAGATCTTCTTCTTTTTTTGAGAAATATTCTTACATTTTCAATTGGAAATTTTTTTTGACTGATGGATAAGATATGTTTTTTTTCAGATAAACAGACTGGGAAAATTCTGTGTTTTCATACTGTTCCACCTCCCCGCAGATTATGGAACCAGGGTGCGCTTCGATCTGCTCCTGCACATTTAACGGAAGGGGATTCCCCCTGATCAGAGGAATCCCCATAAGCTCCAGTGCGCCAAGACTCAGCACCATAAGAAAACACAAAAGACACATCGGCCTTTTCGCCATAAATGTTCTCCCGTTTTCTGATATTTTGAAATGTTTTATTTTTTCTATTCTTTTTTAGCCTTTGTGTGTGCCAGCAGGCTGTCGTTCCATTCATAGAACTTATAAAGCTGCATATTCTGGCCAAAGGTCACTTCCTTGTTTCCTTCGATGGAAATCTCAACTTTGTCCACATCCGTTGCCGCGATCAGCGTATTTACCACCGAATACACGGCAATCTGTTCCGAAACATCCAGAGCATAATCCTGAAATACGGAATTATAATCCACATAGCAGATTCCGTTTGCTCTCGTCAGGGAAAGTACCTCTGAATTCTCCGGTATTGTAGGATAATGTCCTTTTTCCAGCGGACCTCTTGCAAGCTGCTCCAGAACCACCGTAGCCTTCGGAAGATTTCGTCTGTAGCGGACACTTCTCTGTTCCGCTACCAGTTTATCTCCGTTTTTATTTGTGAAATACAAAGTAAAGGTGTCATAGCTGTACACATCCCCATCGGACCCGGAAAACTCCACAAAGGTGTCGTTGTTCATGGCTCCCACTTCTTCACCCCTGGTATCTGTCAGCGGCTTTTTACCCACATAGATCTCCACAGAATCCACTCCTGGAACCTGTAAAAAAATCTTCACTATACCTGCTCGCACCAGAAGTTCTCTGGTACGTGACATTTTATCATAGGCCTCATTGAATTCTACATTCAGGACTCCATCCTGTATGGAATAAGAAGAAATCTTTACTCCATCCGGAAAAAGTGAGATTCCGTCTTCCCGGGTCTCACGGTTATTCAGACTCTCGGAAAAATTGCGCAGCATCACTTCTGTTGTTTCCTTCTCCGGAGTATATTTTTCTTCTTTCAGTCTCGTTTCATCGCTGTTGATATAATAAAATCTATACTGCTGTTCTTCGTTTTTATTTCTTCCCGACAAACCTATGAAAGCAACCAGACCAAGAAGGATGCAGGCAGCGGCCACACAGATGATCAAAATCGTTTTTTTCATGCTGTACCTCCTAGGACGGAATATAGGACAGCGGGATCTTCACGGTAAATGTGGTTCCCTCGCCCTCTTTGCTGGATACCTTGATGACCCCATGATGCATGGCTATAGAACTTCTTGTAATAGCAAGTCCAAGGCCGGTTCCGCCGATCTCTCTGGAATGGGATTTATCCACACGATAAAAACGCTCAAAGATCCGTTCAATGGAATCTTCCGGTATTCCCAGGCCGGAATCTGCAACCGTCACATAGAAATCCTTATGATCCGCATCCAGTGTTACGCGGACCCATCCCTCATCTACATTGTATTTGATACCATTTTCGACCAGGTTACTGATGGCAAGGGTAAATTTCACCTCATCCACATCTGCGGTTACCGGTCGGAACGAATCCAGGATCAGGTCAATCCTTCTCTGATCTGCAATAGGACGGAGACGCTTCAGAATATTCTCCAGCAGCTCATTGATATTCATATTGCTGATATTCATATCTGCTGCTTTTTTGTCCATTTTTACCAGGGAGAGCAGATCGGTGATGATCTTGTTCTCTCTGTCAATCTCTTCTGTGATATCAGAAAGAAATTCCTGATACAGTTCCTCCGGAACCCCCTGCTGTCCTACCAGCGAATCCGCCAGAACCTTCATTGAAGTCATAGGTGTCTTCAGCTCATGAGACACATTGGATACAAACTCCTGTCTGGATTCATCCAACGTCTTCATTCTGGAAAGCATCTTGTTAAATGCATCTGTGATCAAAGCTGTCTCTGTATAATCCGGTACCGAGATCTCCTCATTCTGATATCCGTCTGTAAGGTCCTCGATTGCTTTCGTTACCCTGGCAAATGGCTTCACCAGGATCGTGGAAAGAATATAACCCAGAAAAATGGCCAGCACTACAATGATACCGATGATCAGAATCCCTTTCTGCTCCAGTTCATGGATGGTTGCTGTCACCTCACTGGAAGATGCCATGATCATCATGGCACCCTGCACCTGTTTTACATCCGGACTTTTTACCGGAACTGCCAGGATCAGCTTCTGGCTGTCAGAATCATATCGGTAGGCATCTTCTCCTTTAAAACAGTTCAATACTTTCTGAGAAACCAGAGTCCTGCCCTCATCCACACCATAGGTATCCTTGATGATCCTGAAATCCCTGTCTACAATGAGAATCCTGCCACCATAGCTGTTGGACAGTAATTCCAGCTTGCTGTTCACCGTCTGAGAGCTGGTATCATTCAGATAATTCTCCTTGATCAGCAGGTCGCACATGATGTCACAGATATTCTCCATGCTCTGCACACGGTTGGCAATGGCACGGTCTTCATAGTTGGCAATGACCATTTCCGTTACAATGACACTCGGTACGATTCCCAGTATGATCAGGATGATCAGAATACGAAAGCGGAGACTTTTAAAAAATTTGCCGTTCTTTTTGATCTTCACAGGTTATGCCTGGAAATAGTATCCCACACCCCATTTGGTGTGTACATATTTCGGCTCACTGGGATTGGCCTCGATCTTTTCTCTCAGGCGGCGGATATGTACATCTACGGTACGGACATCTCCCGGATATTCATAGCCCCATACGATATTCAGAAGATTTTCCCTGCTGTATACCTTGTTCGGATTGAATACCAGAAGCTCCAGCACATCAAATTCCTTGGCTGTGAGATTGATCTCTTTTTCCGGAGATAAATACGCGGCGTCCTTCGCAGTCCAGCTTCAGTTCTCCGACTTCCACAGTCTTGGCCTTCTCCTGCTTCTCCTGTTTGCTGCCTGCACGGCGGATGATCGCTTTGATGCGGGCTTTGACTTCCAGGATATTGAAAGGCTTGGTGACATAATCATCAGCTCCGTATTCCAGACCCAGGATCTTATCCATATCTTCTCCTTTTGCTGTAAGCATGATGATCGGAACATTGGAAAATTCACGGATCTGTTGGCATACCTCAAGACCGTCCATTTTGGGAAGCATCAGGTCAAGAAGGATGATATCGTACTCTCCTGCTTTTGCTTTTTCCAGTGCTTCCTCTCCGTCATAGGCACAGTCCACTTCCATTCCGTCCTGCTCCAGACTGAAGCGAAGTCCCTTGACAATCAGTTTCTCATCATCTACTACCAATACTTTCCTGCTCATTTAGCGCTCCTTACTTTATTGCTATTTTATCCTTTATCTTCTCATAGGTTCCTTCTTTGATGCCTGGTACATTCATGATATCCTCTGCTGAAGTAAAGGGACCGTTCTCTTCCCTGTAAGCGATGATCGCCAGGGCCTTGGACTCCCCTACACCTGTGAGAGTAGTAAGCTGGGATACATCAGCGGTGTTCAGATCGATCTTCTGCTCTGTGGAAGATGCAGTCTCAGCTTCACCGGAATCCTCTCCGGCGGATTTCTGTCCGCTCGCCGTTTCGGTACTGTTTTCTGCTGTGACTTCCGATCCATCTTGGGTAGCTGCGATCCGCTGGCTGTCCACCTCCGCCTGGGTAGGCACATAAACCTGCTGTCCATCGGAAAGTCCCTTAGCACGGTTGAGATAGCTTGCCGCAGCTTCCGGAAGATATCCTCCGGCCTGCTCGATAGCCTGAAAAACACGGCTGCCATATGGAAGCTCATAGACTCCCGGGCTGGTCACTGCTCCACATATATCTACATAAATGGTCTGAGGGGTGTCTGAGATCTCCGGCAGCTGTTTTTCAACCTCCGGAGTCTGTTCCTCTGCAGCCTCATTCTGTTTCTTCTGTGATATATCTGCCTCATCCTCTGCAGATTTCTTCCCGGATACTTCACTTTCCGTATCCTTCGGTTCTTCCTGCTCTGCATCCATTCCAGATGCTTCCGTACTTTCTTCCTGCACCAGTTCTTTCTCCAGAAATTCTGTTCCGTCATCCTTACAGCCTGTCAGCCCTGCCAGGATCAGTAACAAAAATATGGAAAAAACAAGCCGAACACTTCTGATATGTGATCTTATTTTCATAGGTAGGCGGTTCACTCCTTTCCGCCGATATGGCGGCAGGTGCCCCGTTACTCATGCAAAACCATACCTTATTTTAACGAAGTATTACAAATATTACAATACTTTTATTTCTATTTCCATTTGAAAATAACTACACCTGCAATACAAATCAGCATTCCCAACAGCTTTCTCCACTGAAAATCTGCTCTTTCCACACCGAAAATCCCCAGCAATTCTATAAGATACGCCACCGCAAGCTGAGAAATGACAATAAGCATAACCGCCCGCGCAGGCCCCAGACTTCCCATACTCCGGATCACTGTGATAGTGATAAATGCACCGATCACTCCTCCAAGTAAATTATATTTATCCTCCACCTGCCACAGCATGCCGATACTTTCTCTGCCTGTGAAAAACCATGCTGCCACACAGACCAGAAATGCAGAAAACTGTACCCAGCCGGTTGAAACCCACAGACTGGTCTGCTTTGTTACATTTGTGTTAAATACCCCTTGAATACTCATCAGTGCACCTGAGATCAGTGCTGACAAAAATCCCCACATAAAAATCCCTCCGTACATGCTCCGTTTCCGGTATTACTGCTGGAAAAAGGCGCTGCATATTTCTGCAACGCCTTTACGGTTTCTTATAGTTTAGTTTATGTGATTTTCCTGCAATTATACACACTGCAGCCCTGTTTTCTCATCCGCATACTATATGATTACAAAACGCTCTTTATTCCTGAAAATATTTTCTGAGATATATCCTTCCGGAAAACGCAATATGCGGCATCTCATAAAAAATGGCTGTTTCCGGACAGATCGGACGATAGAGCGGGTCTGCCACAATGATCCTGGCTGTTTTCAACTTTTCTTCCATGGCTTCCTCGCCACAGATGGCTTCATCTCCCTTGCGCAAAAGTCCCTCCGTGATCTCCAGCGGACAGAGCATCTGAACTTTTTTTCCGTATTTCTGCTCTATGACTGCTGCCAGGGAGCCCATGGTAACCGGTTCTCCGATGATGGTAATGTCCGGTGCGGAAAAAAAACAGCTCATCTCCGTCGGACAATTCCCTGCTTTCTCCTGAAGGGGCAGATACTGCTGACAGACTGTTCCTTCCCTGAAAATAGATCACCTGCTCCGGAGTTACTTTCCACAGTTCCTCCTGTTTCCCTAAAATCTGTCCTCCGCTTTCCTCTGCGGAATTATCCTTCTTATTTACCCACTCTCCACGGGAGCTGTCCGCTATCCGCTCAAGTGCATCCGAAATCTCTCCCTCATAGTCTTCCACCGGAGTCCCCACAAGAAATGGCGTACCGAATTTTTCTCTCAGCACATTGGCCGCCGGGATCCCCACAGAGGATATCACAAGGTTTACCGCTGCTTCACCGGCATGGGACAAAGCTTCCAGCGTATCCCCCATAGCCCAGGTGGAAAGTATCTCCCAGCCATAGTTTTCAGACGTTTTTTCATGGCATCTACTGCAGACTGCGGGCCAAAATCAAGGGGTGTTGCTCCAAGAAGATTTATTTTTCTGCTTCTCTTCTCTGTAGATCTTTCCGCAGATCCTGTGGGTGCTTCTGAACACCTTCCGGTTTTCTCTGCAGCTCCTGTGAAATGTCCGGCGATCTCTGCCAGCGCCAGCCCTGCTCCGTATACATAGTCATGCATGCCGCTGGTCGGAACCGAAAATGCCGGGATTCCGGTTCTTGCCGTAAGTGCACGGGCCAGTCCCTGAAAATCTGTTCCGTTCATAAAGGGGATCGGTGAACTTGCAAGTGCAATAAATTTCGGTTTCAGCTCCTTTTCCGCCTCTTCGATATCCTGAAGAAATTTCTCATCATTTCCCATAATGGCATCGATATCCGTAAGACCTGAGATAAAGATCAGACTGTCCTGGTCGTACCACCGGATCTCATCATGGGTATTATAGGTAGAATTACAGCCGGAGGGATCATGCATCACTGTCATTCCTCCAAGCTCATACAACGCGGAGCAGACACCAGACACGTCTGCCGTGTAGATTGGTATGATCCGATATGCCTGTCTCATATGCAGCTTTCGCACCCCCATCCCTTTCGAACGATCAGATCCTCCGGAGCTTTTTCCTCATTAAATGCCTCCAGCATCAGCTGTGCAGTACGTCTGATCCCGTCAAAGCCCCAGAGCCCGCCACCCTGTACCATATTGACAAAATTCCGGCTTCCGGTAAACCAGGCTGCTTTTTGTCCGACGGCAAGGATTTTTCCGGAATGCTGCCGTGGCCGCACTCTCATCTCCGGACGGACAGTCGAAATCAACCTGAGTTCCGGGTAATTCTCCTGAAGCCAGAAAAATACTTCTTTTTCTTCCGGGCTGATACTGTCCAGAAAAACGGACTGTACCTGAAATCCATGCGTAAGGAGAAGCTTTGCAAGTCCCAGAGGTCTTGGATGAAAAAGATAATCCACAGCTATGGGAGTGTCACCGATGATCTGGTGTGCATGGGAAAGAGCCTCCTCGCATTTTCGGATCTCCGTTTTGATATCCAGGCCATTTTTACCGCAGCTGTGCTGATCCAGCAGCTCCAGCAAATACTTTTCCTGCGTCTCTATCTCCTCATAGTCAAAGCTTCCGGGCAGGTATAAAAACGGCCTTCCAAGTCTCTCCGCCTGCTGCTGTACTCCGAATTTTCCTGCCGGATAACAGTTAAGGATCAGGCTTCCCTCTCCCAGGCTCTGATAATCCTCCCAGGTCTTACAGGCCGGTGCTTCACGGAGACGGATTCCGTTCTTTTTCAGGATCCGGCAGATATCTGCACTCTCATCCAACACAAAATCACTGCCCAGGACTGTGACACATTCCGGATCAGCTTTCCTCTCCGGTACTGCATCATACATGGCACGGCGCAGCTTCTGATCCGGAGTCGGACCTGTTTTCTGCATGACAGGATCCATAAAGCACCGCATAAAAAAGATCTTCGGAAATCTTTTTTCCAGTTCTCCGTAGATGCGGTCCAGATCACTTCCCAGAAAATGATGAAGACACACAGTAAAAAGCAATACTGCCTTTGGCTTCTCATCCAGCCGGTTCAGAATGTCCGTCACTCCTTCAATGGTCACATCCTCCAGATTTCCGCCCAGAAGATCCTTTTCCTCCACGATCACAAAGGAAAAACGGTCTGCCGCATTCATCTCTGCGGCAGTCAGCACAACGCCACGCATGCAGTTATCCGCACAGACGTAGATCTGCCTTGCTTCCGGAACCAGCATTCCCGTATGTACAATATTCCAGTTTCCATGGACCGGTGAATTAAATTCCAGTCCCGACTGAAAGGGAACCGGAAAAGAGGCTTCCTTTATAAATATTTCTGTTTTTCCCGAAAGCTCTCTGTTACCAACTCTTTTTAACATGAGCCTTCCTCCCTGCATGCACTCAGGATCTGCTCGGCCAGTGTCCGGTACTCCTCTGCCATCTCACAATCCGGATAGGCTTCCAGAAGAGTTTTTCCTCGATTCTCTGCTTCCAGGACCAGTTCACTTCTGGAAAGCGTTCCCACTACCCGCGTATGAAAATCCTCTGCCAGCTCCCGGACTTTTTCTTCCTCTCCCGGCACGTTCCGCCGGTTCAGGATCACGCCGCCAAGAGATGCATATCCTCTGTTTCTGAAATTATCCACTGCCATGGCAATATTGGCCCCTGCATGGATGGCCATGTTTTCTCCGGAGGTGATGATAAATACCTTATCTGCATACCCCTTTCGCATAGGCATGGAAAATCCACCGCAGACAACATCTCCCAGTACGTCATAAAAAACAATGTCCGGTTTATAGGTCTCATAGGCTCCGTTTTCCTTAAGCTTCTCGAGAGCAGTAATGATACCTCTTCCCGCACATCCGAGCCCCGGTGCAGGACCGCCGGCTTCCACACAGACTACACCCCCATATCCAATCTGCACCATATCCGTAAGCTTCAGCTCCTGGCGTTTTTCGTTATACAGCTCCAGCACAGTAGGAACCTTTTTTCCATGCCTGAGAAGAATCGTGGAATCTGCCTTGGGATCACAGCCGATCTGCATCACTTTCATTCCTTTTTCCGCAAGGGCTACTGGCCACATTGGAAACCGTAGTAGATTTTCCGATGCCGCCCTTTCCGTATACCGCAACTTTTATCATTTTCTGTCCTCCGCTTTTGTGATCACATTGGAATATGCCGTTTTGGCGGAAACTCCACTGAGGTGGCCGATCTTTCCGGATAAGGAGCTGATCACATCTTGTGGTGCATCAATGGCAATACTGATGATATTGATGCCTTTTTCCCGGTAAGGGATCCCCATTCTCCCGATAATATATTTTCCCGCTTCATGAAGAAAACGGTTGATATCATCGATCACGTCATTGTTTTCCACAATGATCGAGATCAATGCCACTCTTGTCTCCATAAGATCTGACTCTCCTTTCCGATATTATCAGCAGATCCTCGGCAGAAGCTCTCCTCCCGGCTGCGGAAGAAGTGCCTGAGTTCCGATCTCCGTAGTCATGACAACTTTTCCAGGCTGTTCTTCAGTAACTTCACCGATAATGGCTGCATCCCTGGAATAAGGACATTTACGCAGTGCTTCCACGATCCTTCCTGCCTCTTCCTTTGGTGCCATGATCACCATACGTCCCTCACATGCCAGATAAAGCGGCTCCAGGCCAAGCATGCCGCAGACACCCTTTACCTCCGGAGCTACCGGAACAGCTGCTGCATCCAGGCGGATCCCTACATTACTCTGTCCTGCGATCTCATAAAGAACCGTTCCGACACCACCTCTTGTGGCATCACGGATCACATGAATGTTATGGGTGGCATCCAGCACTTCTTTTACGGCTCCCCACAGCGGTGCGCAGTCACTTGTCACATCTGCGTCAATGCCGAAATCCTCTCTTGCCAGAAGAATGGTGCATCCATGTCTTCCCACATCACCGGTTACAATAATGGCATCTCCCGGTTTTGCCAGCTCACCGCCTACCTGAACGCCCTCCCGGATCTCACCCATTCCGGTTGTTGTGATAAACACACCGTCAACCTGGCCTTTTCCTGCCACCTTAGTATCTCCGGAAACGATACGCACTCCGGCTTCTTTTGCTGTTTTTTCCATGGCGGCGGCGATCTCCTCCAGTTTCTCCATGGGAAAGCCC
>ENA-OQHF01000533-OQHF01000533.1-human-gut-metagenome-genome-assembly--contig:-NODE-533-length-23294-cov-4.082359_pt1 | contig 23294 bp, 43 predicted proteins | sample MGYA00242559_ERZ504709 | MGnify/ENA primary metagenome ERZ504709 (study PRJEB26092, sample SAMD00036203) | human gut metagenome | host: Homo sapiens | study: EMG produced TPA metagenomics assembly of... | reverse complement strand
GAAAAAGAAGATAACAAAATCGTTTGGGCGTTAGCGATCATCGGAGCGATCGCAGCAGTTGCAGGAATCGCAATTTGCGGTATATAAATATCTGACACCAGATTATATGGATGATTTTGATGAAGACTTTGATGATGATTTTGACGATGATTTCTTCGATGAAGAAGATGATACGGATGTGAAAGAAGAAGACATCGAGGAAGTGGAATAAGAAAGCTTCATATAGGAAACTGAAACGAAGAAAGAACACCTGTTTTGGTGTTCTTTTTTTGATACAATTAGTAGCTTTTTCCTATGATTTTGTTAGAAGGTCTAAGAAAATAAAAAAGGATAATGAAAAAATATAAGATCAGAAACCGCATAAACAGGGGATTTGCGACAAAGTGTTCAAGAAAAATAAAAAAAGTTGAAAAAAGTTGTTGACATTTAAAGGACGATTCTATATAATAAATCTTGCTGTTGAGGAAATAGAGAAACAGCAAAGCACTTACGGGGTGTGGCTCAGCTTGGCTAGAGCGCTTGATTTGGGATCAAGAGGTCGCAGGTTCGAATCCTGTCACCCCGACTGTAAGCGGGTGTAGTTCAATGGTAGAACTCCAGCCTTCCAAGCTGATCACGTGGGTTCGATTCCCATCACCCGCTTTCATGAGTCTGTAGCTCAGTTGGATAGAGCAACGGCCTTCTAAGCCGTGGGTCGGGGGTTCGAATCCCTTCAGGCTCGTTTTTTATATATGGTGGGTATAGCGCAGCTGGTTAGCGCGCCAGATTGTGGCTCTGGAGGCCGTGGGTTCGAATCCCATTACCCACCCTATTATTTTGCCTAATAGATGTGTGGTGAAGTAATTTAATTATATAAGGGTGTGTAGCTCAGGTGGTAGAGCACTTGACTTTTAATCAAGTTGTCCGGGGTTCGAATCCCCGCACGCTCACTTTAAAAAGCACGGTTGCCAAATGGCTAAATACCGTGCTTTTCTTGTATTTATGCGGTTTTTAAGGGTATGACCTGTCTAAAAATCATACCCTTAAAGTAACCGAAAGTATTTAAAAGTTTAAGGAAGTATTTGTTCCATACGTGTTCCATGTTCCATTTTTGTTCCAGAAACATTCTTAAAAAGCCATGATAATAAATCTTGTAGCTGTTCCATTTTTTGTTCCACTGGTTGTTCCATTTTTTGTTCCAAATCTACGAAACTTAATGCATTATTTACAGCTGACACTTTATCTTCTTTTTCCATCATGATATGGTTGTATACTTTCATTACAACTTCTTCTGAATCTCCAACTAACTTAGCCACCATCTTAATACTGATAATTGGAATCTGGTAGCATAAGCAAGAACAATAATTATGTCTGAAAACATGGCTTGTCAATCCCTCGATAACACTTGGGCTGACTGCCTGCATAGCTTTTAATATTCTGTCGAACATTCTCCTAAAACCAGATTTTGTCATAGGCTTGTAGTTTTGATTTACAAAAAGATATTTTCTTTTCTCTTTTCTCAACATAGCTATATAGTCGGCTATATAATCAAATACACTGTTAGGAATCGGGAGTGTTCTTTCTCCGTTAGTTATATTTTTTACCGTTTTTACAAAAGGGATATTATCTGATATGTCGTGAGATTTAGTTATAGATACCGTGTGAGCTTCTAGGTCAAAGTCATTTTCTGTTAGTGCCAGAGCTTCACCACGTCTTAATCCACAGCCGTAAAGGATGTAGGCATACAATTTGTCCATTGGTTTAAAATCTGCCGTAAAAACGGCTCTCTGTTCGTCTGGTGTCAAAGCACGTTGCTCTTCTGCTTTGTATTTGATTCCCTCAAAATCGTCAAAAACGTCTGCGAATGTTTGAGCGGAGAAAATACGATCACGTACAGCACTACGCAATATTTGCTTGAATGTCATAGCAATCTGCTGTTGAGTTCGTGGATGCCCTGTAGCATGGTTTAATAGCAATTGGAAATGTTTTCGCTCAATGTCTTGCAATTTGGTATAAGCTATCGGAATAAAATGTACGTTGATAATGTTTTCATACATTTTGTTTGTATTATTAGCACGACTAAATTCTTTGTATAAATGTCTCCATTGTACAGCATATTCAATAAATAATATGTCAGTTTCAATGATTCCACGACGTTCATCCCTTAATCGTTCAAATTCTTTTACTTTCTTTTCAAGGTCCTTAGAGCTTTTTGGAGATCGCAGGTGTTTATATTTTTTTTTACCATTATCTTTGTATGTTCCATCCCATACATTTGTGGAATAGTAACCATCGGTGTCTTTTTTGTATTTTGCTTTAGCCATTGTATCACTCCTTAATTCTAAAAAATAGGTATAAAAATAACAGCTACGCAATTCCTAAAATTGGAGTTTGCATAAAAACGCAAAATGGTTAAAATTTTACGACTTGCATAGCTGACTTGATAATGATACAATAAGTATGGTTGTACAAAAGTATCAAAATCAAGACTTTTGGGAGATCGCACGCTTGGGCTGAGCTGTGCGGTCTTTTTTTGTTTATTTTATTGTAACTTTGTATTTAGCTAATCTATAAAAGCTAATATTTCCGTTTTTGTATTGTACAGCTTCAACATAATGAGTTCCAGATTTTATCTGATTACCGGTAACCATAAGAGAAGCTTGAGCACCATAATTTACGTATGTTTCGTCTACCTTTTTACCGTCAATGTAAATTTTTACAGGAGTTTCTTCTGTCAAGTCAGTTATATAGTAATCAACATATCCAAAAGGAGTACCTTTATTAATTAACAAAACTGGGATTTTACCGTTTTCAGATGTTCCAGATGCTAAGTAAATATAAAAATTACCAGTTCCGAAATCTCCTTGATTTTTTAAATATGGACTTCTGTTGGTTGAATTAACGTTGTTTTTTCGACTAACTTTAACTTTACATTTATATTTTTTCTTTCCAATCTTAGCTGTGATAGTCGCACTTCCTGCTTTCTTAGCAACAACTTTTCCCTTCTTAGATACTGTTGCTACAGATTTTTTGCTACTAGACCATTTAGGCTTTTTCTTTGTTCCTTTTACCTTTAATGTTTTAGACTGCCCAACAGTCAGTGTGATTTTTGAGTTGGAAATTTTAATCTTTGACTTTGCGTTAACTGATTCTAAATTTCCAAAAACACCAAGTGTGACAGCAAGTAAAAACACAGTTAATAATTTGCAGGCTTTTTTCATAATACCCCTCCTTTTTACGGTGTATAACAAACAAATGACAAATAAAAAAATTAAAGTCTCTTGAAGCTGACTAATCTTTCACCATATCCGGTTAATGACGATAGCTGTTCGAGAGTGTATCCCGGATGTTCGATAATCGTTTCATCTGGTATCAAAAGCTCCGCTGCAAAAGTATGAGCTTCAATTTCAACCTTGTTGCTGTAGAATTGTTCGCCATAGGAGAAGAAATAATAATCTCCGTCATGCAGTACGCAATGAGCTAATTCATGAGCAACTACAGCTTCTCGCATTTTTTCATCATCAATCCTATCATTTAAGTATATAAATTTCTTGTCGCATATCTTCATGTGACATCCAGATAGTTCTCCTAAATCTCCGATTTGGATAATAACACCTAAGCTGTCTGCAAGCTGATATGGATTTCTTGTTTCGTATTTTTTAACCAAATCATGTACTAAATTTTTGATTTGATTCGGTCTCATACATAACCCTCCTGTTTATTTTCTCATCATAGCCATGGAAATCTCAACCTGTTTAAGCAAAAGCTCTTTTGTGTTATCGTCAATCGGTTGCCCGTCATAACGTAACGGTTGCATCTTTCCACTTTCTAGCAATTCTTTTAGTTCCTCAAATTTTTCTTTGAGATCGTCCGTGTTATCTTTCTCTTTTTGTCCATCCTCCTTTCCTGTCATCAAGTACTCAACAGACACACCGAAGAAGTCAGCGAGCTTTTGTAATCTCTCGACTTTTGGAGTACTGTTTTTCCATTTTGAAATTGAACCATTAGAAAAACCTAGTTGTTTTTCAAGCTTTCCTTGTGATAATCCTTGTGACTTCCTAAGGCTTTCAATTCGCTCATAAATAGTCATAGAATCTCCTTTCTAAGAAATTACAGAAACTTTTCTGTAAAAAACGCTTGACAAACTAGAAAGTTTTCTATATAGTAAAAGCATAGCACAGAAAACTTTCAGTAAAACAGAAAGCGGTCACAGAAAAAAATCTATATTTTATGTAGTAATTTAATATTAGAATATTTTCTGCAAAAAGTCAATGGAAATACTGAATATTTTCTAATAAATAAAGAAAGGAGAGTAAGAAATTGTATATTTATGACAAAATTAAAAAGATTTGCAAAGAAAAAGGTCTGTCAGTTACCTATGTTGAGAAAAAAGCAGAACTTGGAAATGGGCATGATTTCTAAATGGAATGACAGTGTACCAAGCGTTGCAAATTTGAAAAAAGTAGCGAGCATCTTAGAGGTCACTGTTGATGAACTAATAGGAGATGAGGAGTAACGGTTGATTATTTCTTATCTTAAAGGAAGAATAATGAAATATGCAAAAAAGGTTATGAGAAAATCAGAACTCTGTGAGATGGGATTTCCTGAGGAATTTTTAGATTCAGCATACAGAGAATCAAATCAGAGTTTTGCACAAAAGATAAATCCATATAAAAAGAACTCTCCGATCATATTCGATACAGAAGAATTTGATAAATGGAGATTAAGGAAACTAAGAGATGAAAATAAAGCAATCCGAAGAGATTACTTTTAGAAATCTTAAGTTGGAGGTGATCAATTGGAAAAGTTAGAACAAACAATCAGTAGTGTTGAAGTAGCTGAAATGATTGGGAAAGATCATAACAAATTATTAAGAGATATACGAAGCTACATTGATCAATTTTCACTGTCCAAAATTGGACAGTCAGATTTTTCACTGATTCTACATATAAAAATGGAAGAGGTAAAGAATATCCCTGTTACCAAGTAACTAAAAAGGGATGTGAATTTATTGCTCATAAACTGACAGGGATTAAAGGTACTGAGTTTACAGCAAAGTATATCAATAAATTCCACGAAATGGAACGGATTATTACAGAACACGTTCCTCATGGGAAAGAACTGTTAGCACTGGCGGTTTTAGAAGCACAAAAGACAATAGAAGATTTACAGGCAAGCAATACAGTCTTATTAGAAGATAATGAACGTATGAAGCCAAAAGAGATTTTCGCTGATGCAGTAACATCAAGCAGAACATCTATATTAATTGGTGATCTTGCTAAATTGTTGAAACAAAATGGCATTGATACTGGGCAGAATCGACTCTTTGAGTGGATGAGAAACAATGGATACTTGATAAAAGCACAAGGAAGCAACAGAAATATGCCGACACAGAGAAGCATGGAGATGGGATTGTTCCAAGTGAAAGAGAGTACCAGAATTGACGGTAACGGATGCAATGTGGTAGTGAAAACTCCGAAAGTTACTGGCAAAGGTCAAATGTATTTCTTAAATAAGTTCTTAGAAAAGAAACCGGAGGAATAGCATGGAAGTTTTTGAAAGTCCGTTTGGAACAGAACTTAGGGCAGAGAAGCAGGATGGAGAATGGTTCTTTTGCTTACAAGATATTGGATATGGCATTGGAGTTATAAACTCCGGACAGATTAATAGCAGATTAAATCAGTCTGGCGTTAGAAAAATCAGTGCCAAAGACAGAAAAGGAACAATGCATAAATTATTGTTCGTAAATGAGTTCAATATGATGAAAGCAATCTTGAAAACCAAAGATAAAGATCATGATGATTTTTATTTTTGGATCGTAAGAGAAGTTCTTCCAGTATTAAAAAATGAAGATCAAGTTAAATTGCCAGACAATATTGAACAAAAGATAAAGCTTTTAGCACAGGGAGATGTGTTGTTAAGTGAGAGAGTCGGAAAGATTGAGACAAAGGTTGAAATCTTAGAAGACGAACTGCCACTCTTTGCATATGACATAGAAGAAATTCAGGAACATGCAGCAAGACACATCAAACAGCTTCTCGGAGAAAAATATAAAGATAACAGTCTGAGGGCCAAAGCATACATAAATCTTTATAAGAAGATCGAGGAAGAATTTAATGTTTACTGCTATAAAGGGTTAGCAAGAAAAAAATTGGCAGATGTTCACGAGTTTATAGATTGTTATAAAGGTGTGGAATATGAAGAAAGAAAATGAAGCAGAAATCACATGGGATGAAATTGTGAAAAGGCACGCGGAATATATGAATAGCAAGAATAAGTTGGAAAAGATAATGTTCGTAACAATACTTATAAGATTCATAATATTTTGCCGGAAAAAGATAAAAGAGGTGAAACGATGAAATTCAAAATGGCGTGCATAGTAATTGGAACATTATATATGTTTGGTACGGTTGGCAGTTTTGTTGATGGGGAATCGTTAAGCCTTCCTGTTGCATGTTTGCTTGGAGTGGCGGGTGCAATGTTACTGTTTGCCGGAATAAGAAAGGATAAATGAAGGATGAAAAATGATAAAAATTTTGTGAACCTGAAAGGCACATTAGAAAAAGTGGATTATAGCCACCAATCAGGCGGAAAGATGTACTACAAAACGTACATTGATACGAGAAGAAAAAGCGGAACTGTTGACAGAGTTCCAGTTATTGTTTCAGAAGACCGTATGAACAATGCGGTAAGACAGGGAGCATACGTTGAAATTACCGGTGTATTTGCTTCAAGAAACAGACCAGATGAAAATTCAGGAAAAAAACATTTGGATTTATTCGTAAATGCCAATGTTGTTGAAGAGGTAGAAGAGACAGAAGATTTAAACAAACTAGTTGTTGAAGGAACAGTTTGTAAGCCAACAGTAGGAAGGGTAACACCAGCAGGAAGAAAAGTTGCAGATATGTTTATCGCAGTAAACAGAAATAAGAGTTCTTATTATTTCCCTTGCATCTTATGGGGAGATACTGCTGAGATTGCAAAAAAACTTGAAGTTGGAGAAAAAGTAAAACTTATCGGCAGGATTCAGAGTAGAAAATATACAAAAAAGATTTCTAAGAATGAATCAATTGAAAAAGAAGCTTACGAAATTTCTAGCAGTTGCTTAGAGGTAGTCAAATGTTGAAACGAAGAGATGTTGAACAAAAAATGATAGACCTTAATTTTAATACGAGACTACTTGGATTTAAGTATTCAGTAGAAACAGTATTGATTTTTGACAAAAAAGGTACAGCTATTCCAATGATGAAAGTTTATAAAGAGATCGCTGAAAAATACAACACAGATGCAAGAAGTGTTGAACGTGCAATGAGATTTTCTTATGACGATGTTATCAAACGATCAACGAACTGTGAGGAAGTGGAAAGATACATAGGTTATGACTCTATAGGAAGCGCAGCAACGCTTTCAAGAATGTATTACCGTTTGAAAGATGATCTTGAAAATAGGCAGAAGGACAAGCAGAAAGAATTGGAAAGTCTGGTAAGAAAGGTTGTAAGAGAAGAGTTAAGAATACAATTAGGAGGTCAAAATGAAGCAGGTAGAATTGAAGACAATGTCGTTGGAAAACTTCAAGTGTTTTCAGGACAAAGAAATTAAGTTTGACGGAGATACAAAAGTCTCTGGAAGAAATCAGGAAGGCAAGACCACAATCATGGATGCCTACTTTGACGTACTGACAGGAAAACTTTCAGACGGAACGATGCCGGACGGAGTTAGAAGAAAAGAGGACGGCAAAGAAGTAGATAAGGTAGACGTTATCCGACAGATAAGAGTTTCTATCAACGGTAAAGAATACGATCTGAAAAAGATCACAAAGCAGAAGTGGAAAAGACCACGAGGAACGAAAGAAGAAGTCTTCACAGGCAATGAAACAACTTATGAGATTGACGAAGTACCTAAGAAGAAGAAAGAGTTTGATGAGTTTATCTCAGATAACTTTGATCCTGAGACGTTACTTGTTTGTAGTAATCCAATTGTATTTTTAAATGCCTTGAGGAAGAATACGACAAATGCGAGAAAGATTCTTGAAAAAATGTCAGGTTTCGATCTAAGACAGTTCATCGAAGAAAATCCGCAGTATGAAAATGTATACAAAATGATTGAGAATCATACAGCGGATGAAATCTTGAAGAAGCTTAGAAAAGAGCTAAACATGAACGAAAAGAAGATTGATGAACAGAACACAAAGATTTCGTATGAAAGAAATCGCGAGGTTGATTTTGGAAACAAAACAGAGATCGAAAAGAAATTAAACGAAGCAAGAAGCAAACTTAATAAAGTAGAAGAACAGGAAGAAACACTTGCAAACTCATTTGCAGCATATGAAACAACATCGGATGAATTGACTAAACTAAAACGTCAGAAAGATGAAATCTACAATGAAGCAAACAAAGAACTGACGGAAAAACGTTTTAAATTACGGTTTGATGAAGATAAATTGGAATGTAATCTTCAACATAAACGTGGTCTTTTAGAACAGGATGAATTTAAACTTTCTAACGATAAAAAGAAGATAAAACAGTGGGAAGAATATCTGAACAATGCTAGAGAGAACTATAAAAAAACATTCAAAGAAGAATATCAAGATAATCAATCATCAGAAATTGAAAAAGAGGTATTCGATGATGATACAGCAATCTGCCCAACGTGCGGTCAGCGACTTCCAGAAGATAAGATTGATCAGTTAAAAGCAGAATTTGAGGAAAATAAAAAAATACGGCTCTTGAAAGAGAAAGAAAAAGAAGAGCTGTGGAAATCTGGAAAAGCTAAAAAGCTTAAAAGAATTACGGAAGATGGTAATATGTGCAAACAAAAAGTTGATTATTTTAAAGAAGATAAGAAGCTGATTGAAGAAGAAATTTCAAAAAATAAGCAAGCAATTTGTGATTACGAAAAAGAAATTGAGTCAATCAATGCAAAATTGGCTGATCTGCCAGAAGAAATTGACATGTCTTCAAATACGGAATACGTCAAAGTTTTAAAAAGCATTGAAAATCTTGAAAGTAAGATTGGATTGCTGAACAGCGGTAAAGAAAAAAGAAAACAGCTTTCAGAAGAAAAACAAAAATATTTTTCTGAGATTGCGAAACTTGAAGCTGAGTTACATAGTTTGGAAAATGCGAAAAAAGATAAAGAAGGAAGAATCGACAGTCTGGAAGAAGATTTAAAGGCATTTTCACAGATTGGAGCTGATCTTGAAAGACAGATTGATGAATTATTAGAGTTTTCACTCAGGAAGAATGAGTGTATCGTAGAAAAAATCAATCCATACTTCAAGCATCTTAATTTCCAGTTCTTAGATTATACCATTGAAGGAAATCCAGTGGAAACGTGTAAGATCATGTGTCATGGGATTAATTATATGGACGGGCTGAATCATGGAGACAAGATTCTATGTGAAGCCGATATGGTAAGCGGATTCCAGAAGATGAACGATGTGAGACTGCCAATCTTTATTGACGATGCAGAAAGCCTTGATTCTGACAGGATTCCGGAGTTTGAACAGCAATTAATATTACTGATCAGAAGTGACAACGATTTAGAAGTGTCAAAACTATGATGTGATAATTGACTTCCTAAGCAAAGCAAAGGAAAAGTTAAGATTTGAAGAGAAGAGAAAAGGAACAGCATGGAATTGTCAGGCACCGAATTGGAATTGTGAGAAGACGAAAAGTTTTGTTATGCAATGTGAAGGAAAAGCAATGATGAGTTTAGAGAAGCTTTGGAATAGCATGGTTCTGAACTGAGTAGATACGACATGGAATAGAAATGTTTTGTTACGGAGCTGAATAGTGAAGGAATTGCATAGAGACGCATGGATTTGAGAAGAAAAGGCAAAGTAAAGAAATGACTGGATAATTATTTAGCTGAAATGTAGTGGCGTGGAGAGGAATAGAGTTGACATGATAAGGAATGGTAAAGAATGGAGATATTGCGAAAAGGAAGGGAATAGAATTGATGCAATGTGCTTCGTTTGGCAAAGGAAAAGCTCAGCGATCAGCAGAGTTGTGATGGAATAGCTACGTTCAGAGTGTTTAGAACATAAGAGCATAGCACCGAAAATGAAAACGTATTAAAAAGGAGAAAAAATAATGAAAGAAATGAAAGTAAGATTAACATTTATTGAGGAAATTTTAGGAACAGCAAGTAATGATAAGGAATTACATGCAGAGTACATTGCAAGTAAGGCACCTGATGCGATCAGTAAAAAAGAAGAAATTGAAGCAATTGGTGTTGAAGGTGTTATCGAAAAAGGAAAGACTGTATTTCCTAAAGATGAAAATGGTAATCCATTTATCTATGATTACCAGATCAAAGGATTTTTCAAGAACGCGGCAAAAGCATTCAACTATGTCAAGAAACTTGCAGCATACAAAACAAAGATTGACAATCTGATCTTCGTCAATGAACGAAAGATTCTGTTACAGATTCCAGAAGGAAAAGAAATGGGAAACTGCCAGAGACCATTAAGAGCGCAGACACCACAAGGAGAAAGAGTTGCACTTGCAAATAGTGATAGCTGTCCAGAAGGTACAGTTATTGAATTTACAGTAATGTCAATGGTTGATGATCTCATGGACAACGTGGAAATGTGGCTTGATTACGGAAAATTAAACGGAATTGGTCAGTGGCACAATAGCGGAAAAGGTCGCTTTGTGTGGGAGAAGCTTGACAAAAAAGGAAAAGTGATTGGCGGTAACAAGGAAGATTAATTGATGTATTGAAAATTAGTTGAAGTAACAATTAAATTTTACATAGAAAGGTTGGTAAAAATGGCAACAAAAACAGAGATTCAGGAACAGGGAAAAACTCAGGCAGCGGCAGTTGTTAATAATGCGTTCATTGATGGGTTAACAGCACAGCTCAACGAAAAGTGCAAATATGGAATGTCTTTTCCTAAAGACTACAATTTAGCAAATGCACTGACAGGGGCATATCTGGTATTAAAAGAAACTACAGACAGAAATAATAAGCCAGTCTTAGAATCGTGTACACAGACAAGTATTGCAAATGCCTTAATGGATATGGCAACTCTTGGGTTATCCGTGCAGAGAAAACAGGGATATTTCATTGCATATGGTAAGAAATGTTGGTTCCAGAGATCATATTTTGGGAATATAACAATTGCAAGAAGATATGGCCTTAAAAAAATTAGCGCAGAGGTTATTTATGAAGGAGATGATTTTAAATATGCAATTGTAGATGGAGAAAAAAGACTTGTAAAACATGAACAGGATTTTGAAAATATTGATATTACTAAAGTCAAAGGTGCATACACAGTAATTACAATGGAAGATGGAAGCAAAACCTTAGAAGTAATGAATATAAGTCAGCTTAAGCAAGCTTGGAAACAGGGATATGGATATAAAGAAGGATCAGGAACTCATGCTAAATTTACTGATCAGATGGCTAAAAAGACGGTTATGAACCGTGCTTTAAATCAGATTATTAATACTCATGGAGATGAATTTGTTCAGGAAGCAGATGAAAGAACAAAGGAAATTCCAGAAGAAGCAATAATCGAAGCTGACGTAAGAGAAGATGTAGAGACAGGTTCTAATCAGGAAGAGTTTATTGTTGATGATGTTCAGGATACAGAAGAAGCTGTAGAAGAAGTCAAAAGTGCAGATGATATTGCAGAAGAAGTAACAGAAGCTGATCTGCCGGACTTTATGGTTCAGGAAGATGAATAAAATATTATTCTTCTGGTAGCAGTAAGTTTGATAATAGGAAGGTGGTGAAAAGCAGTGCATCCTAACCGTTTTTTTGATGAGTGCAGTATTCGATCCGGAGTCGATACAGTTGAAGTATTCGATGAAGAATTAAGAGTCAAACTTCCATCTTGGGGCGGATATTGGTTCTGGGATGCAGAAAAGCAATCAATTATGATGCAGTGCAGACCAAAAGATACTGACAAAGGACAGGGAGATTTACTTGATATTAGAGAGACGCAGAGGGTTGAATATACACTTTCGAACATTTTGTCTGATGAATGGCTAATCGCAGATGAAACGAATTGTCCAGTTTTAGGCGGAGAAGCTACATTTGGATTCGGAGATGCGATTAAGTACGTGAAACGTGGACTTAAAGTCAAAAGAAAAGGATGGAACGGAAAGAATCAGTATATCCAGTTAGCAACAGGAATTTCATATAAGACAGCAGACAAAACAATTGTTAATTGCGATCATGAAGCCATTGGAAATAAAGCAGTGGCATTTGTAGGAACGTCTGGTGTACAGATGGGGTGGTTAGCATCACAGGCTGATATGTTAGCAGAAGATTGGATGTTTGTAGAATAAGGAGATATTAAACATGATTATTACAGGAATGGATCACTTTCAGAGTGTATGTAAGAAGAAACTGGTAGATTGGTATAACAAACATTGCGAAGAAAATCATTTGGCAATGAAAATTGATCTCAGTAATGTATTTATTGTTTGGAGCTGTAAAACATTACAGAATTACAAAGCGTTGCTATCTACAACGGTTTCTGGCGATGGAATCTACGCAGAGTATACGTATAACGGAGACAAGCAGGAACTGTATGAAGATGTTTACAAGAAATTAACGAACACTTGTCATACAGAAGAATAAAAACCATCGGAATAAGGAGTGAAAGTATGGCTAAATATGTAAAGAAACCAGTTGTGGTAGAAGCTGTTAAATGGAATGGAAATAACATCGAAGAAGTAAAAGCATTTATGAAAGAACAACTTGATAAATTGCATTTTGAAAGCATGGATGCAAGTAATTTAGAAGAAGGGAAACTTCCAATGGTTGACTTTCTTGCGATTCAAACTCTTGAAGGTGTTATGACTGTATCAGACGGAGACTACATAATTAAGGGTGTTAATGGTGAGTTCTATCCATGTAAACCTGATATTTTCAAAAAAACATATGAACCATATAACGAATAAAGGAGAAGAAAATGGGAAGTAGAGAATTTTTAGCGGTATGCAAAGCCAAGATTGCAGATTATGTGAATGATCATATTGATAAGACAGATCAGAAACATCTTACGATCAACGATGTATACGTTGTCTGGTATGCTAAGACATTACAGAATCATAAAGCGTTACTGAGTACAACGTTATTAGACGGAATGTACTATGAAATGACATTCAACGGAGACAAGAGAGAGTTGTACATGGATGCATATAAGAAGTGGGAAAACATCAAATTTGATATGTAGAGGTGGAAAATGGTTGGTACTCTTGAAGAAATGAAAGACGATTTAGCAACAGTAACAGATTACACAAAAAACGGAGAGTGTTCGCAGTGCGGTAAGTGCTGCGCCAACCTTCTTCCGTTATCACTTGGAGAAGTTAACAGGATCAAAAGATATGTGAAAGAACACAATATCAAAGAAAATGTGCATAAACCACCAATCGTAGGTAAATTTGTTGATATGACATGTCCGTTTAGAGACGATGTCAGAAAAATTTGTACAATTTACGAAGTCAGACCGATGATCTGTAAAGATTTTAGATGCGACAAGGCAGCAAAGGATATTCAGGCTTCTAAGAGATTGTATCACGCAAGGAGAAATCCAGTGAACTTAAGAAAGGAAATATTCAGAAATGTCAATGTGGCTAAAAGTAATTAACACAGGAAGTCAGTATGGCAATTGCTATGCATTAATTAGTGGAGATATTAGAGGAGATGGAGAAATCTTATTGCTTGACTGCGGATGTAAATTTAAAGACATTCTAAGAGGAATTAATTATAGGATAGCAGATGTGACAGGGTGTTTATTGACTCATATCCACGGAGATCATGCAAAATCATATAAAAATCTTACTAAGAATGGAATAGAAATATACAGCAATAATGAGACAGTAGAACATTTTGGAGCATATGATCCAATAGAGTATTTTGATCTTGGAATTGGAATAATAGGAAAAGAAGAGAGAAAGCCGTTTCAGTGCGGAAGTTTCAATGTGATTCCGTTCTATCTGCCACACACAACAAAAGACAAAGATACTGGGGAAATCATACCGTGTCCAAACTTTGGATATTTTATACAACACAAGGACATGGGAAGTCTGGTATACATGACGGATTTTGAATACCCTACACTATCTTTTAGATCGGCGAAAATCAATCATCTTCTATGCGAAGTTAATTACTGTGAAGAATTTGTTGATAAATCGGCAGCAAACTTTGAACATCGACTCAAAGGACATTTATCTTTTGAGACATTCAAAGAAAAGGTTTTGAAACAGAACATGACAGATGCATTAAAAACAGTAACGATTTGTCACTTAAGTGATGCAGCAGCCGATGAACAAATGATTCTAAATCAAACAAAAAATATCACAGGAAATGACATTGAAGTTAACATTGCTAAAAGATCATTATGTGTAAATCTAAATTACATACCGTTTTGATTAGTGTTGAAAAAGAAAAGATATGATATGAAACGGAATAGCGAGGAAAGGTTTTGCTTGGAAATGGCATGGCGTGGATAAGTGACGATATGAGCAGAGATGTGATGACAAGGAAAGGTATAGAGCAGTTAGGGAATAGCAATGCGTAGATAAGTGTTATGATGCAATGGATATGAGAAGAATAGAGTTGAGATGGAATTGTATAGAGAAGTAAGTTATGAGAAAGGAAATAATATGTTTTGGATTAGTTTGGTTAGGAATTGGATTGTATGGAATGATTCCTATAGTGATTTTTGTTTTAACACATTAAGATTTATATTAAAAATGTTGAGACAGAAAAAAGAAATTAAAAAGATAATGAATGGAATCTGTATTTTATCTAATAAAAAGTGGTGATGCATCACAGTATCACAAAAGATTCGATGATGGATGATGGTAAAATATAGGTAGAAAGGACGAATGATACATGATTATTGGAGTAGACAAAGCGCAAAAAGCAGGAAAACATAATCTTAAACACAACATGTTAAAAGATCGCGGTCATAAGCTTGTTGATATTCCATGTCCAGTAGGAGATTACATAGAGATAACACCAGAAATTCAGGAAGTTATCGAAAGACGTGGGGACAAGCTAAAAAAAATGGACTTGATCGGCTGCATTGATAAATCTGTTGATACAAAAAAAGATTGTCAAGAATTGTACCAGTGTTTAGTGAAGTCACATAAGAGATTTTCAGATTCTTGCTTTTTGGCAAGCAATAATGGTATTAAGCTGTATATTCTCGTTGAGAATAAAGACGGTGTTACTAGTATTGATACGTTCGGAAGATGGAAGAATGAGAGTTGTTGGAAACGTTATTTCGTAAACAAGAGACGTTGCGAGAATAAAGGAGAAAAGCCACCAAAGGAACCATGCAAGCCGTATCAATTAAAGCAGATCATGAACACAATGAATAAAAAATATGGAGTAGAGTTTTTGTTTTGCAGGCCAGAAAAGGCAGCAGAAAAAATCGAAGAACTACTTTCTGAATAGCATTTCTACAAATGATACACGGGCACGTCAGCCCACCTAAAATCAAATGAAAATTAAATAGAGGTAATCTTATGTCTGATAAAAAATATTATTATCTGAGATTGAAAGATTTTTTAGACACAGAAGAATTTAAAATCTTAGAATCTCAGGAAGACGGATATTTGTATTCTAATATTCTTATGAAAATGTATCTTATCAGCTTAAAGAAGAGTGAAAGATTGGCATTAAATGGCATGATTCCATACAATGTAGACATGATTGTGACTTTAACAGGGCATTGTGTTGAAGTGGTAAAAAAAGCATTGAAACATCTTGTGAAGTTAGGGCTGATTGAAATGTTAAGCGCAGGAGCTGTCTATATGATGGATGTTCAAAACTATGTGTGTCAATCATCAAATACGGAATACAAATCAAAAGAAGAAAAAGCAGATGTTGAAGAATATAAGCCAAAGAAAGAAACGGCAAGAGAACGAATTGATTACGCAAGAATCGTTGATAAATACAATGAAATTTGCAAATCGTATTCAAGGGTTACTAGATTGTCCAAGAGAAGAAAAGACACGATCAGAGCAAGATTTAACGCCGGTTATACATATGAAGATTTTGAAAAGGCGTTTGAACTGGTGGAAGAATCTGATTTTCTTAAGGGGAAAAACAATAGAAATTGGTGTGCAAACTTTGATTGGATATGTAATGACACAAATTTAGCAAAAATCTTAGACGGAAACTATACAAACAGGAAGGGTGATAAATATGGAAGGAATGGAGAAGATCATAAAAAATCTTCATTCGCTGAAAAAGCAATCGAACTTGGGGCAGCCGACACAGATTTCAAAGGATTCTGATGTATGTCCGCTATGCAACGGTACTGGTTGGATTCCTGTTGAAAAAGACGGAGAAACAGTGTTTAGAGAGTGCAAATGCAGGCAAGAACAGATTAATCACAATAGATTGAAATTTGCAAATGTACCTGAACCATTTAGAAACTTAAAATTAGCTGATTTTAATATTGCTTGTTATAAGGAAGAAAAAAATAAGAAATTGGTCAGGATTGCTTGTAAGATTATCAAAAATTACATTGATAACTTCCAGACGTTTCAAGGAAAGGGAGTTGGATTATACATCTACTCAAAAACAAAAGGTTCTGGAAAAACAAGAATGGCTGCAAGCATGGCAAATCAGTTTTTGACTGATGGTCACAGAGTAAAATTTGCAACTTCAAGTGAAATCATAGAACAGATCAAAAAAACATGGGACCAAGACAGCAAAATAAGTGAAAGAGATTTATTGGCTGATCTGAAAGATGTAGAAATTCTGATCATAGATGATTTCGGAGCAGAAAAAAACAGCACTTGGATTAATGATAAATTTTACCAGATCGTTAATTACAGATACATAAACAAACTGGTAACGATTTATACAAGCAATTATACAGAGGATGAAGTTCAGTACAATGAACGAATTTCAAGTCGGATAAAAGAATGTTCGTATAGTGTGCAGTTTCCTGAGGAAAGTGTCAGGGACCATATATACGAACAGAGAAACAATGAGATGATCAAAAAAATATTGGAAGGTGAGGTGTAAAAGTGGGGAAAAGGTTTACAAACGAGCAACGCCAAGAAGCTGTGAACAAATTTTCTAGCGGAGAATTAACTTTAAAAGAGACTGCTAAAAAATACGGCGTAACAGAAACGACAATCCTTAACTGGAAAAAGAAACTTCCGGTAAGAAACAGGATTTCAAGGTTTGATGTTTCTGACAAGGTTGAAATCATCACATACAGAATGTCAGGCCATACGCTTGCAGAAACATCAGCGAAATACAATGTATCAGAATGTAGCATCAGGTTATTTGAAAAAGAATACGGTGTATCCGAGTCGGCTAAAGATGCAAGGAAAAATATGAGAGCAAAAAAGGAATTAGCTGATATGTCAGCAAGGAAAGCTAGGACGAAACAAAAAAGAACAGTATGGATCAGATGTACAGCTTCTTCCGGATACTGGAAAACAAAATACATTTAAAAAGAATCGTCAGACAGTTTGCAGCTGCACCTATAAAAATAAATATAAGAAACCTAAAAAATCAAAGATTGTTGTTAAAGTAAATAATAAAAGCCGTAGTTCATAAATGGGATGCAAGCTTCAAGCTGTTTGGCGTAGAAATAAATTTTAAGAAGGAGATAATAAAATGGCAAAATTTAATATTGAAGTAGACTGATGGATGGAAGAGGATTCCTATTCAATTGACGAGAATTAAAAGAGAGAATTGTTGAAGGCGTGGAAGATGCCCTTCTTCAGAAAGCAACACATGAAGCAGTAAAAATGGTTGATGCAAAGATTGCAGAGAAAGTTAAAGAATCAGAAGAGACAATCAATAAAGCAATCAATAAATTTATCGAAAATGTATGCTCTGAAAAGATTAATAATATTCAGATACCTGAAAAATCAAGTGATTGGAGTGATAAAATCACATATTATTCATTATCCGAATATGTAGGAATGCGAATTTGAAAAGTTTCATTACACAGAAAAGATATGATAAAGATGGAAATTATCAAGACTGGGGAAGTAATCGGTATTCAGCAGCAGATCTACTTACAACAAAATATCTAAAAAGAGAGTTTGATGACAAGATCAGTGACATGATTCAGAAAGCAAAACACGAAGTAGAAGTTGATATTGTTAAATCATTAGAACAGAAACTAAAAGAGAATCTTGCAAAAGACACTATTGAAAAGATGAATATTCCAGAGGTTTTGAAAAAGTTACAGTCAGATAATCTAGGAACGATTGAAGAAAAGGAGCGATAGATGGGTGCTATTTTGACGCACGAAGAAGTTGAGAAGCTTGAATTAGCTAAAGGATATTCTTGGAGAATAGAGAGTGTGTGGCCTGATCTAGTCGCTATTAAAAATGACAATGGAAATCTTATTTTTTTTGATATAGACAAAAATGAAATTCGAAGCGAACTTATAAAAGCAAGAATGAGTTTTGACCAGTCGGTGGCTATAGCTCACATTATTGTCAGAGAAAACAAAACGAAGTAGAAGAAAAGGAGATCAAAGAAATGAAAAAATTTGAATTAACAACAGAATTTATTACTAATTTTTTAGGGATTAAGCTATTTAGAATTAAAGCCCTTGTAAAGTTTGGAGAGGTAAAAAAAGGAGAGTTAGGTGGTTTTGTAGAGAAAGAAGAAAATCTAGAACATTACGGAAATGCATGGGTGTCTGGAGATGCACAGGTATATGGAGATGCAAAGGTATATGGAGATGCAAAGGTGTCTGGAAATGCAATTGTGTCTGGAGATGCAAAGGTGTCTGGAAATGCAAAGGTGTTTGGATATGCATGGGTGTTTGGATATGCAAATGTGTCTGGAGATGCAAAGGTGTTTGGATATGCAAGGGTGCTTGGATATGCAATTGTGAACGAAAATGCAAGGGTGCACGAAAATGCAAGGGTGCACGAATATGCAAAGGTGTCTGGAAATGCAATTGTGTCTGGAAATGCAATTGTGTCTGGAGATGCAATTGTGTCTGGAAATGCAATTGTGTCTGGAGATCAGATGTACGCAACAGTAAAAGGTTTCGGCAGTAATTACAGAGACACAACATTTTTTGTTACTAAAGACGGAAACGTTTGTGTAAACTGTGGATGCTTTAGCGGTACATTAGAACAATTCAGAAAAAAAGTGAAAGAAACACATAAGGATACTGAATACGCAAAGGAATATTTAGCAATTGCAGACCTTATGGAAATGCATTTCAAAGAAGAATTAGAAAAGATTAAGAAGTAGTAACTAAATGAATACTTTTCTGGTTTGATTCTCTACCCAAAGCAACAATTAATCCATATGTTTTTGAATTTGCATACTATTTTTCATTCACATTTGGGTAGGGAGTCAAGCCAGAAAAGGCTTGTTGCATCGGGATTATATACCACGACAAAGTAGCAGTAAACATATTTTTTTAATCATGCATCCTGAGCAACGCATAAGAAACAAATTAATTTCCGATTATTTAACGCCCGGCTTTATGTCGGGCAGAAAGGAGACTATTAAATGAAATTTAAATTTAAGAAAGAATTAGATTATGTCGTTGGGCATTTAAGATATGGACATATTGAAGGAATTGTTGAAGCAGACAACTTAGAAGAAGCAAAAAAGAAGTTAGAGGAATACGAGAAAGAAGATTTACTTTGTGATTTTGGAAAAGTAGTTATTGATGATTATAGCTGTGAAGGCTTTGAAAAGAGCAGCACACCGGCAAGAATTATAGAGGATGAATAAAAGGATGTGATTTTTCATGGATTTAGAGAAAATGAAGCAGAAATTCAAAGATCATAAAGCTACATTTACTGATTACGGAAACATAAAAATATTAGACTTCAAGAAACCAAACAGTACAGAGTATAGAATCCGATTTCTTTTTGAAGAAGACTATTGCAGATTACACATTTCAGGCGATTTAGGTCAGTTGGTTGCAACTAATTATCGCAATATGTGTTGGAATGGATTTAATGATTTTGTAGAAGATGTTGGATATTTTGAGGAAAAGATAGATTGTCATGACAGACATATTTACTTATATGATGAAGAACAAACTCGAAAAGATGTTGCACAGTATGTAGAAGAGAATGACCTTTATTTTGAAATTGATGACCAATATCCATTTAAATCAAAAGAAGAAATAATGGAAGAGTTTTTATCAGATGTACTATATGATTTTTCAGAAGAAACAGGGATTGGAAACGAAGGTCAAGAAAAGTTATTGGAATTAGATACAGATATTTATTTGGAGACTTCAAATTTTGGAATTAAACCAACAGGAATACTTGATTTATACATGTTGGCTTTCAAGTTAGCAAAAGAACAGTTGGATAGCAAATAAAAATGTAGGAGGAAGAGAAATGGAGATACAGTATATATCAGAAGTTCACGGAGAAGCAACGATTACATTAACAGAAAAAGAATTATTCATGATTGCAGCGGCATTAGAAAGCAAAGAAAAAATATATGGAGGAAAGGAAATGTATCATAAACTTTGCGCACAATTAATTACCGCTAAGTCCATATGCAAATATGGTCGTATAGATGCTTCTTATTTTCAAGAGATTACAGAACATATGGAATCGTCAAAACAAAATTGTTAAGGAGAATATCTGCAAATGAAGATTTGTAATAGAAACACACATGAATTTGTAAGATCAGAAAATCTAGTAGAATTAGATACTTACTTTGAAGATACAGAGTATTTAGAAGATGAATGGAGAATGAGATGCTATCCAAAAGAACATTGGATAAAAGTTGATAAACAAAAGTGTCTGGAAGAAATTGCAAATTGCATTAACAAAGTTACAACCAATACAGTCGTAGAAGTTGTTGAAATAGTAAACAATGCCGACACATTGGTTATGGGAGTGTTGTTGAAAGAATTTAGTAAGAAAAGTCTTTTAAGATATGACAAAGAACACGCAAGAGTAACAATTGACGGATGGCGTATAAATGACTGGGATCATTCTTTGAGAGTTGCAATTGAAAAATATTTATAAAAGGAGCAAAAATGAAAATTTATAACATAATCACAAAACAAGTTGTAAATTCAGAAAAAATAGAAGAACTAGATGATCGTTTTGAACTAACAGATGTTAGAGCGTACGAAAAAACAATCAAATGTTATTTTAAGCCGACTTGGAGAGAAGCTGATAGCAAAGAAAAGCTTTTGAAAAATATCGCAGAGTGTCTCAATAGTATTACAGCGAACAATGTTTTGAGAGTTGATAAAATTGCGCATACAAGCGAAAATTACCTTCTATTTGGAATCAAATTAGAACATTTGGAAAACAGAAATGTTTTAAGATACAGCAAGTTAACTAATAAAATATTAATTAATGGATGGTACATAAAAGATAATGACCTTGAAGCAGCATTAAAAAGATATTTGGCATATGAGGAGAACTAACTATGAAAAAGAAATTATTAGCGATCACACTAAGTACATTGGTTTTAACAGGAATGACAGGCTGTGCATCCTTTAGTCGTGGATGGGTAGACCTTAAATCTGACATGAACAACGGATTAGAAAGAACAATTGTAGTATATACAGCGGACGGACAGAAGATTGCAAGCTACAAAGGAAAGATTGACATTCAAGATAGTGATGGATTCATCAAGTTTGACTATAAAGGTAAGAGATACATCTACTACAACTGTTTTGTAGAGAGTATCGCAGATATTGATTAGAAGTACAGGAAAAGGAAGTGGAGAAAATGGGAATTAAAAATCTAACAGAAGCAGAAGAAAAAGAGTTTTACAGGCTTGTTGGGAAGATAAACGGAGAAGAACCAGAAAAGAAACAGGATGTAAAGGTAAAGAAACCACAGTATGGGGATACGATTTATTACATTAATTATATTGGAAGAATCAGAAAAAGGACATGGATTAATGATGAAGACGATCTTGATATGTGGGAATTAGGAAACATCTTTTTCACAGAGGAGTCAGCAGAGTTTGCCAGAGAGAAAAGAAAAGTAGAAGTTGAGCTTGAACGGTATGCAAAGGAGCATAATGGTCCGATACGCAGTGATAGTTTTTACCTTTTATATAACAATGAAGATGGTGGAAAACTTGATTATGATGTGTGGAGCGTTTGTAAACCACAGGGAGGGGTGCAGTTTGCATCAAAACAACTTGTATTTGATGCAATTGAAGCAGTAGGAAAAGAAAGAATCTTGAAATATTTGTTCGATGTAGATTGCGAGGAGGAAACAAATGATTAACAGTAATATCTTAAAAACTTGGAACGAAGAAAGAATTAAATATCAGATACGATATGCAAAAAGTTGTGCTAAATATCACAAATATCCTGAGAATTTAGACAATAAAGGACATATGCATGAACAGAGTTGGGTGTTGATTAATGTTTTTGGGCTATCAGCAAAACAAGTCGAAGAAGTAGAACGAGAGGATGGTTTTACAACAGAGGATATCCTTAGCCCTGAATTTGAAAGGTGGTGTCGCTTATGAATTTAGAAGAAGCTATCATATTTGCAAATAATATGACAAAAACAAAGTACCATCATGGAATGGTCCAAATGGGAAACCTTAATGACGATGAAGCAAATTTCTATTTTGAAGAAGCAAAAAGTTATAAACAGCTTGCGAAGTGGTTGGAAGAGCTGAAAGAGTTGAGAGAATACAAGAAAAAGATGAAAGCACAGTTTCTTGATGATATTGAGAATCCGTTGGAACCAATTAAGCTAAGCAGTGCGTTAGAATCAGAGATATTTAAGTATGAGTATAGGGCAGAACATGATCCGCAAAAGATTAGCCCTTTAGATTATACAATCATATATGCATTAAAACATTGTTTGGAAGAGCAACTGAAAGAGGTGGAATAAGATGAACATTGGAAAAGCGTTTGCAGTATTTCAACAAATAGAGTCTAAAAAATATACAAAAGATGAAAAGTACGAAGCGATACATGATGTAATAAATGCTGCGACAATAAACAGTATCACAAAAAAGCAGGTGTTAAATGTAGTGTCATGGTTGTTCAATAAGCAACAAAAATATAGATGGCACGACTTAAGAGATAATCCGAATGACCTGCCAGAAAATAATAAACAAGTTTTAGTTTCTATAAAAGATGGGTGCATTCACAGAACATGGCATGACTCTCACGGATGGAGAAACCGTAACAGTAAAATTAGATATTATAGCGATAAAAGTGTTTTGGCATGGCGAGAGATTGAAGAATTTGAAAGCGAGGAAGAAAATGAAGATTAATGCAAAACAACCAAGTATTAAAACATACACATTAAGTCACTTCAAAATTGGAGAGGTGTGTATGGGTGTGAGAGATGAACATTATTATCTTGTAGTTAAATCAG
>ENA-OQHF01000531-OQHF01000531.1-human-gut-metagenome-genome-assembly--contig:-NODE-531-length-23323-cov-2.734997_pt1 | contig 23323 bp, 30 predicted proteins | sample MGYA00242559_ERZ504709 | MGnify/ENA primary metagenome ERZ504709 (study PRJEB26092, sample SAMD00036203) | human gut metagenome | host: Homo sapiens | study: EMG produced TPA metagenomics assembly of... | reverse complement strand
CGTTTAATCCTGAGAAAATTAACTATGGCGCGTACTCGGATAAGTTGTCTCATCTCCATTTCCATTTAGCGCCGAAGTATGTCGATGGTCCTGATTATGGCGGTACTTTCCAAATGAATCCGGGAAAAGTGTATCTGACAGACCCTGAATACCAAGAACTGATTGAAGCGGTGAAGAGAAATCTTTGATGTGTGATCGGGATGTGTCCCAATGATAGCTAAATTTCATTGGGACAACTTTCTCATTATTCAAATCTTATTCAGAATCTTATCCATTACCCAGTTTGTCAGTGTTGCGCTTTCGCCGTCGCAACTACAAGTCGATTTGCCAAGCAGGTGGTCTACGACGGCTTGGATAAGTGGCTGCTGAACATAAACGGGGTTTTCAACGGGTATTTCTTCTCTTCCTTTTTCTGTGTGTAGTGCTATGGGGTCATAAGTAAACACAGAGAAGCATATCATACCTTTGTCTCCGATAATTTCGATGCGATCTTCTCGTGCAGATTCATGGGCGACGAAACACCATGAGCCACTGCCTACCAACCCGCTGTCAAATTGAAAACAGGCACTGAGGGTGTCTTCTGCAGGATAGAGCCCGCCGCGGTTGCTCTTATATCCGTTAGCTTCAAGAATATAGCCGAACATATCTTGCAGTATGTCTATCTGGTGCGGAGCTAAGTCGTAGAAATAGCCGCCACCGGCGATATCGGGTTGTACACGCCAAGGCAGGTTCTCCTTGTTGTAATCCAAATCGCGGGGAGGTTGGGCAAATCGGATTTGTATATTAATGATGTTTCCGATGGCTCCTTCTTCTACCAGTGACTTTACTTTCAGGAAATAAGGAAGGTAGCGGCGATAATAGGCCACAAAGCAGGGGACGCCGGTCTCTTGAGAAACGCGGTTGATACGGCAGCACTCCTCATAGGTCACTGCCATTGGCTTTTCTATGTATACGGGTTTGCCGGCTTTCATGGACATTATGGCGTATGTGGCATGGGAAGAGGGTGGGGTAGCGATATATACAGCATTCACCTCTTCGTCATTAATCAGCTCTTGTGCATCATTGTACCATTTGGCAATGCCTCTTTCCTTGGCATATGCCTTGGCTTTGGAAATGTCCCGGCTCATTACAGCCACTACTTCGGAGTGTTCAATCTTTTGAAAGGCAGGTCCGCTTTTGTATTTGGTTACCTCTCCACAACCGATAAATCCCCATTTTATTATTTTTCTCATTCATACTTGTATTCTATGCTTCAAAGTCGAAATCAAAGTCAAAGTCGTCCATGAATTCCGGTGCGGTGAAATCCTCCAGTTCACGACGATCTTTTTTGGTGGGACGGCCTGTCCCTTTAGCGCGGTTGTATAAAACCGCTGACCTTTACTCATTTCCAATAATTCGTATTGGTCCGGAGTCGTTATGTTTTCCATCATTTCGGGAACGAGTTTGGCTCCTACGCGCTTTTCGATGGTCTGCAATACTTAAACGAATAGGTCACCGGAGGTTTTCGTACTTGTATTACGTCTCCCGGTTTTATTGTCCGGGCTGCCTTTGCCAATGCACCGTTGATGCTGATACGCCCTTTCTTGCAGGCTTCGGCAGCAATTGTACGTGTCTTGAATATGCGTACAGCCCACATCCATTTGTCTATTCTTGCTTCGCTCATTTTTTATTAAACTGATTCATTGTAATATCGATACCGGCAAGGCAGAAGCTTTTAATGATTTCGCCGGCCGTTTTCAGGCGTTCATCCATTGTTTTCCAGTACCTCATCTGTGAAATGTCCCAAGACAAAATCCACCTGTCCGCCGCGGGGAAAGTCGTTGCCGATGCCAAAACGCAGGCGGGCGTAGTTCTGAGTGCCCAATGTGGCTGCGATGTGCTTCAGACCGTTATGACCGGCATCGCTTCCTTTACCTTTCAGGCGTAGAGTGCCGAAAGGTAATGCCAGGTCGTCCACCACTATCAACACGTTCTCCAGTGGAATGTTTTCCTTTTGCATCCAGTAGCGCACCGCATTTCCGCTCAGGTTCATGAAAGTGGAGGGCTTCAGTAATATCAGTTGCCTGCCTTTGATTGACAATGTTGTGGTGAACCCGTAACGTCCGTCCTTAAAAGCTGTTCCGGCTTCTTTGGCTAAAGCGTCTGCTACCATGAAACCTATGTTGTGACGGGTTTCATGATATTCGGGACCGATATTGCCTAACCCTACGATTAGATATTTCATTGTTTCAGATTATTACTTTAATGATAAATTAAGATAAATGAGGAACGCGGATTATCGCAGTTGCCCGCGGATATGAAATCTGCGTCGTCTGCGTTAATCCGCGTTCCGGAATATCGTTCTTTCTTGCTAAGAAAGCACTGATTAGTTGTTTGCAGCAGCTGCCGCAGCACCTCTTGCTGCACGAGTCAGCTTAACAGCGCATACAACGGCTTCTTTAGCGTTCAACAGTTCCAATCCTTCATAGCTCAATTCGCCAACTTTTACTGTTTTACCCAATCCCAGGTGAGATACATTGACAACCAGTCTTTCCGGAATAGCGTTGTACAAAGCTCTAACTTTCAGCTTACGCATTTGCAGAGTCAGTTTACCACCGGCTTTCACACCTTCAGCCAGACCTTCCATTTGTACGGGAACTTCCATAACGATAGGCTTAGCTTCGTCAATCTGATAGAAGTCAACGTGCAGGATAGTATCTTTTACCGGGTGGAATTGGATATCTTTCAAGATAGCGTTTACTTTTTTGCCATCGATAACCAAGTCAACCACGTAGATGTGCGGAGTGTAGACCAAGTTGCGCAGACCTTCTGCCGGTACAGTGAAATGAACATTTTCACCTGCTCCGTAGAGTACGCAAGGTACACCGTTGTCTTTACGAATAGCTTTCAAAGCTCTTGCTTGTTCCGAAGAACGTTCTGCAATAGTTCTTGCAGTTCCTTTTACTTCAATTGATTTCATTTCTTAAAATTTTGTGTTACTCTAAATTAAGTAGATTATTGCTTAATTCACCATCACACGATGTGGTTCACCACACGATGTTGCAAAAAGCGGTGCAAAAGTACAGCTTCTTTTTGAATTATCAAAAGGTTGCCCTTTAAAAATCAATATCTATTTTAATTTCCCCGTCAAGTGGAGAGCCTTTTTCCTCCTGCTCTGTCGTTGGTTGTTCGCTGTCGGGTAAGTTTTCATTGTCATTATGACGTGCATAACTTCCTTGCTGCTCTTGAATGAAGCCAATGGCTTGCTGCAGACCGTTCATGAATTTCTCAAAATCTTCTTTGTACAAAAAGATTTTGTGTTTTTCGAAACTTACTTGCGAGTCATCTCCTTCACCCATTACTACTTTCTTGCTTTCGGTAATGGCAAGAAACATTTCATCCTTTCTGTTTTTCTTAACATCCAAATAATAGATGCGCTTACCTGCTTTGATGGATTGGGAAAATACAATCTCTTTGTCGTTCACATCCAGCCCACTTTTCTTTTTTAAGTCTTCCATATTTTAGCTATCTTGTTGTAATCGGGGTCAAAATTGACGAATTTTTTTTAAACTGTCAAAAGTAAAAAGCCCGGATAATGATTATCTGCATTAAAAAATGTGATTTATTTATGTAAACTCATTAAAAATATCTACTTTTGCCCCTCGTTAAAACACCAGTATTTACTTTAGTTATGATAAACAGAGTTCTTATTCGTCTTAAAATTATACAAATTGTATACGCTTATTATCAAAATGGCAGTAAAAATTTAGATGCTGCGGAGAAAGAATTATTCTTCAGCCTTTCCAAAGCATACGATCTTTACAATTATCTGCTTATGCTGATGATAGCATTGACGAACTACGCACAAAAGCGCCTTGATACGGCAAAAGCCAAGTTGGCTCCTACAGCCGAGGAGTTGTATCCGAATATGAAATTCGTTGAAAACAAATTTATTTCCCAATTAGAAGTAAACAAGCAACTGACGGAGTTTATTTCTAATCAGAAACGTACTTGGGCGAATGATGAGGATTTTGTCAAGGGACTGTATGAAAAGATTATAGCCTCCGATATATATAAGGAATATATGGCTTCTTCCGAAGATACGTATGAAGAAGATCGTGAATTATGGAGGAAGATTTATAAGACATTCATTTTCAATAACGAGGAACTCGATGTGCTGCTCGAAGACCAAAGCCTTTATTGGAACGATGATAAAGAGATTGTTGATACGTTCGTTTTGAAGACCATCAAACGCTTTGATGAGAAGAATGGCGCTAATCAACCCTTGTTGCCCGAATTTAAGGATGAGGAAGATCGGGATTTTGCCCGTCGCCTGTTCCGTCGTTCCATCCTGAATTGCGATTATTATCGTCATCTCATCAGTGAGAATACACGCAACTGGGATTTGGATCGTGTGGCTTTTATGGACGTAGTCATTATGCAATGTGCATTAGCCGAAATATTGAGTTTCCCGAACATTCCGGTCAGCGTTTCGTTGAATGAGTATGTGGATATTGCCAAAGTGTACAGCACCACTAAAAGCGGGAGCTTTGTCAATGGTACATTGGACGGAATAGTTAAGGAATTAAAAAAAGAGGGGAAGTTGTCGAAAAACTGATACCTTTGTTGAATAATAAAAACTAAAACGGAATATTTATGAATTTAATGACTGTATTCTTTCTGCAAGCTCCTGCTGCAGGCCCGGACGGAAGTATGATGTGGATTATGCTGATAGCCATGTTCGCTATCATGTATTTCTTTATGATTCGTCCGCAAAATAAGAAGCAAAAAGAAATAGCAAATTTTCGTAAGTCTCTTCAGGTGAACCAGAAGGTTATTACTGCCGGTGGTATTCATGGTATCATCAAGGAAATTAACGATAATGATGTAGTATTGGAAATCGCTTCTAACGTTAAAATCCATATTGACAAGAATTCTATTTTTGCCGCAGCTGCTGACGCAAACAGTAACCAGGTTTCTAAATAAGTAGATGTGAGCCTATGTTTGATCGTAGGAACATAAGACGTATTTATTTGAATATAACAGAGAAAACAAAGGACTTTCTGCTCAGTGATAAGAGCAGGGAGTTCTTTGTTTTTTTATTTTTCTTCTTTGTAGCCGGAGGCTTTTGGCTGTTACAGACATTGAATAACGATTATGAAGCCGAGTTCTCCATCCCGGTACGTCTGCGTGGAGTGCCTAACAATACGATGATAACTTCAGAACCGGCTTCCGAACTCCGGATTAAGGTGAAGGATAAAGGAACGGTTCTTCTTAATTATATGTTGGGAAAAAGTTTCTATCCGATTTCCCTCGACTTCTCTGATTATAAAGATGCCGGCAATCATGTGCGGGTGTACGCTTCTCAATTTGAGAAGAAAGTGTTGAGCCAGTTGAGTGTCTCAACGCGCTTGCTCTCCATGAAGCCGGATACGCTGGAGTACATTTATGCAACCGGAGTGTCCAAGCTGGTCCCCGTAAAATTGGCGGGAACGGTCAGTGCCGGTCGCCAGTATTATTTGTCGGATACGGTTTTCAGTCCGGATTCGGTTCTGGCATATGCGCCGGAGGGCGTATTAGATACGATAACTGCTGCCTATACACAGCATGTTGAACTGGAGAATATTTCGGACACATTGAAGCAGCAGGTCTCTTTACTTACCCGGAGGGGAGTGAAATTTGTGCCGGCTTCTATTGAGATGATGCTTCCGGTAGATATTTATACTGAGAAGACGGTGGAGGTGCCGTTGCATGGCATAAACTTCCCGGCCGATAAAGTGTTGCGTGCTTTCCCGTCCAAGGTTCAGGTCACTTTTCAGGTGGGGCTTAGCCGCTTCCGTCAGATAACGGCGGATGATTTCCATATGAATGTTTCCTACGAGGAGTTGTTGCGGTTGGGTTCGGACAAGTACACAGTAAAGCTGAAGAATGTCCCTGACGGAGTGAGTCAGGTGCGCTTTAATCCGGAGCAAGTCGATTTTCTCATAGAACAGATTACTTCTCATTATGACCATTAGGATAGGTATAACCGGCGGCATTGGCAGCGGCAAAAGCGTTGTATCCCGACTGCTGGAAGTGATGGGAATACCTGTCTATATTTCCGATGTGGAGACCAAGCAACTTATGATGACTGACACTTGCATCCGCAGTGAGTTGACTTCCTTGTTGGGCAAAGAGGCATATGCCGGCGGAGCATTGAATAAACCCTTGCTCGCTTCCTACCTTTTCGGCAGTCCCGGGCATGCCCGGCAAATTAACGGAATTATTCATCCGCGTGTGAAAGAAGATTTCAGGCAATGGCTTCGGCGGCGTGCAACCTGTTCTATGGCAGGTATTGAGTCTGCTATTCTGATAGAGGCGGGATTTGCCGGTGAAGTGGATGTGGTTGTTATGGTCTATGCTCCCGAAGAAATACGGGTGCAACGCGCCATGAAACGGGATGCTTCCTCGCGTGAACTGATAGAAAAGCGTATCCGCAGCCAAATGAGTGATGAAGAAAAGCGCGGACAGGCAGATTTTGTGATAGTGAATGATGGTGAAACACCGTTAATTCCGCAGGTTTTAGCTTTAATCACTTTCCTGTCTCAAAATAATACCTATCTTTGCCCACCGAAAAAATTAAACTACTAATTACAAAAACAGAATATACTATGTTGAAGACTATTTTGTCTATTTCCGGTAAACCGGGATTGTATAAGCTCATTTCCCAGGGAAAGAATATGTTGATTGTAGAGTCGCTCGTTGACAAGAAACGTTTCCCTGCCTACGGCAATGAAAAGATTATCTCTTTAGGTGATATCGCCATGTATACAGATGCAGATGAAGTGCCTTTGAAAGATGTGCTTCTTTCAATGAAGAAGAAAGAAACGGCGCTGCTGTGGCATTTGGATGTGAAAAAGGCTTCTGTAAAAGAACTTCAGGCCTATTTGGCAGAAGTGTTGCCTAACTTTGATCGCGACCGCGTATATGTATCGGATATTAAAAAACTGATTACTTGGTATAATCTGCTGGTAGCAAGCGGCATGACGGATTTTGAAGAAGTTGCCGAAGAAGCTGCGGAAAAAAGAGGCTGCTGCCGAATAATCTGTTTCGGATTCCGACATCCGGCTTTTATTTTTCTTACTCTCACCTCTCACTTTTTCGTATGCATTCCCCTTGTTTTCCGGGGAGGCGGGTGTTATGAGTGGAAAACCAAATACTCCTAATAAGCCTGTTTCAGATGGCTTATTAGGAGTATTTGCAGTATTACACTTCGGGTGCTTATAATGCAAACTTAACTGCCGCCCAACGGTTCTTTTCCCGGTGATGTACAAACCGCAGTCCGTTACGTTCGGCTTCTGCTTGTATCACAGGTATGTCGTCTACGTAGAAGCCACTCATATATAACTCTGATCCAGGCCGCATGCAACATACATATTGCTTCATGTCGTTCAGCAGGATATTACGGTTGATATTGGCGATGACCACATCAAAAGGCCCTTTTCCTTCCAGTGCGGAGGCATCTCCCTGGAATACGGAAATACGGTCTACGCCATTTAGCTCGATGTTTTCAAGTGAATTGCGTACGCACCATTCGTCTATATCGATAGCTGTGCAGGGAGCAGCACCACGCATGCGTGCCAATATGGCGAGGATAGATGTTCCGCAGCCCATATCGAGCAAGGACTTGCCTTGAAGGTCGCTGTCCAGCAGTTCACCGATGATGAGACTGGTGGTTTCGTGGTGGCCTGTACCGAATGCCATTTGAGGATTGATGACGATGTCGTAGTCAGCTTGCGGGATGTCATGGTGGAATGTGCTATGAATGACGCAGCGATCGCCAATGATAATGGGTTGGAAGAAATTCTTTTCCCATTCTTCATTCCAGTCTTTATCTTCTGCTTCCCGGTAGGTATATTCCATTTGTGTGTCGGAAAGAGGGAAATCAGCAATAGCTTCCTTGAGGGAAGATTCATTGTATAGATCTTTTTGGATGTAGGCGGCGATGCCGTCAGGTTGCTCTACAAAGCTCTCAAAGCCCACCTCGCCCAATACGGCGGACAAAACATCGTTGACAGTTTCTGTACATGGGGTGGTATGGAAGATAAATTCTAAATATTTCATCGGAATATAATTGTTTGTTAAATGCAAAAGGCAGGCGTAGGAGCGAAACCTATTTCTGCGTATATTTGTTTTGGATACAAAGATAAGGTGCATTTAGGGAAATCCCTATAAATCTTTGGGGAAAATCTTCTGCATGGGATAAATTACGGCGTTATCTTTGTGACGTGAAGAAATAGATAAACGTAAAATCCATAAACCAAACTAATATGAAAAAGATTGCTTTTTTTATCGCATTTTTGCCTTGTGCCTCCCATGGACACTGGTGGCACAAAGTATAGATGACGACCTTTAACTACGTGCCTTCCAAGAAAAAGAAGAGAAGGTGGAGAAAAAGAAGACTCCGGCTGCCGATGCAGTTGTAGTGAAGACAAATGCGCCGACTACGGTTTATGCGTCGCCGGGCAATACAACGATTGTGGTGAAGGATCGTAAAGGGAATATTCGTGATGTGGACGAGTACAACCGTCGGTATGACTCCAAGAACTATGAATTCTCGCAGGAGAATGATACGCTTTACATAGATGAGAAAGAGTATGACGGTCTGGATGGGGAATGGGTAAATGGCTTTGACGGTTCGGAAGATGATTATGAATATGCCACACGAATTATCCGTTTCCGCAACCCCCGCTATGCAATCAGTATCAGCAGCCCGTTGTATTGGGATGTGGTTTACGGACTTCCCTCTTGGGATTGGAATGTGTATGATGACGGATTGTATGCATACGTTTTCCCCACTTATACAAATAGATTATGGTGGGATTGGCGCTTTAACTATCTTTACGGACCCGGATGGAGCTTCAGCTGGGGATGGACTTCACCGTGGTATTATAGCAGTTGGTATTCTCCTTACTGGTATGGTGGCTACTGGGTGGCTATTGGGAAGTTACTATGGCGGTTACTGGGGTGGTTACTGGGGACCTGCCTGGCATCATCACCATCATTATCCGTACTGGGCAGGCAACTACCGTGTCGGACATACAGACTACCGCCCGTCAAGATATACAGGATATTCTTCTTCCAGACGCAGTACGTCAGGATTTGGTAATACCAGCAGATTTACAACTAGCTCACGAAGAGGGTCTTCAAGTAGTGTAGGTCGGGTTGTTCGTCCGGGAAGTGGAGCAGGAAGTTCTTCGTCTACTTCTGTTCGTCCTCGGGTGGAGGATCAAGTTTCCAGCAGAACGGTCCCATCGTCAATAACTCGTCCGTCACGTGGAAACGGAAGCAGCTACGTACGTCCTAGTAGTACAGTAGACCGTACAGGATCTATCGTACAGCCGTCCTAGCAGTACCCGACGCAGTTCGAACTATAACAATAACCGTTCGAATACTCGTTCCAGCAGTAGTTATTCCACTCCTCGTAGCTCAGGAAGCTCTTTCTCAAGAGGAAGCAGCAGCTATAGCCGAGGTTCAGCAACGGGAGGAAGTTCTTCACGTTCCAGCTCAAGAGGTGGTAGCTCAAGCAGAAGATAAAGAAACAAAAATTAGAAGGTCATTCGAATTATGAAAAAGAAAATAATGGTTCTGACTGTGGCTGGTGCATTAGCTTCGGCCGCAGCAGCACAAAATCAATATGATGCACTTCGTTTCTTAGGAAACGATGTAAATGGTACGGCACGCTTTGTCGGTATGGGAGGAGCTATGAGTTCATTGGGGCAGATTTGTCTACTATTGGAACAAACCCTGCCGGCATCGGACTTTACAGAAGTAATGATGTTGCGTTGAGTTTTGGCTTTAATGCCAACAAATCGCATAGCGACTTTAATGGTAGTGTGATGGATGAAAGCCGTAATCGTGCTTCGTTCGATCAGGTTGGTTTTGTATGGAGTACGAAAATTGGCAACAAGACCGATTTGCGTTTTCTGAATTTCGCATTCAATTATCATAAGCGTGTTAATTTTAACCGTCAGTTCGCTTCGAAAGGTGGTTTGAATGGAAATTCGCTTACCTGGCAGATGGCTGATATGATAGATGGAGCTGGATATCAGACTGATAATCATTTTAACGGTCTGCTGGATGCCAACAATCCTTATACTGAAAGTTCGTTTTATGATACTCCATATTTAGGTGCTATGGGAGCACGTACCGGTCTGGTAAATGTGGATTGGGATGATAAAGGAAATATTACCAAGATTTATGGTTGGGAAGGTATTGATGGGGAATATTATAGTCGTGAGACAGGCTCTGTCAATGAGTATGATTTCAATGTTTCTTTTAATGTTCGCGACCGCTTTTATTTTGGTGCAACCTTAGGTGTTTATGATATTGATTACTTGCGCTACTCTTCGTATGGAGAAAACGTGCAAAGATTTGATAGAGAATATCTGGCTAATTTCACCTTAAACAATACGTATAAAACAGAAGGTACAGGAATCGATCTGAAGGTTGGTACTATCATTCGTCCGTTCGAATATTCTCCGTTCCGTTTTGGTCTGGCTATACATACGCCTATATTATATAATATGTCCGACCGTTATACATCGGTGCTGACGAGTAATTTGCCGTCGGCTAGCTATACTGAGAATTTAGCGGATTATTTATATGGCGGGCAATATGTATGGGATTACAGACTGATTACTCCGTGGCGCTTCAATGTTAGTGTCGGTACGATTGTAGGAGGCATTATGGCTTTGGACGCTGAATATGAGTTTGAAAACTATTCTGCAACCAAACTTCAGAATACTGAAGGTGTGGAACTGAACGGTCAGTCAGCTATTAAGGAGACCTTGAAAGGGGTTCACTCGTTCCGTGTGGGTATGGAAACAAAAGTTTCATCTGCCTTCAGTGTACGTGCCGGATATAATTTCCGTTCTACTCCTATTACGGGTGATGCCTTCAAGAATATTCCGGTTACCGACAATACTCGTACCGATGCCGAATATCTGAATTTGAAATCGCGTCAGGCTGTCAGTGTCGGATTAGGTTACAGAGGTCGTCTGGTTTATGCAGATGTTGCTTATAAATATGATTTCTATAAAGGTGATTTTTACGCGTTTGACGGAGGTCTTGACCAGTCAGGAAATTTATTATTATCACCGACAAAAGTGAACAATGAGCGTCATCAATTGTTATTTACTATAGGAGTACATTTCTAAAAGATAGGATTATAATTGTGTGTGTTTATCGGCTTCACCTCGGGTAATGATATTACTTGGGGTGAAGTTTTTTTATTACTTTTCCTGTCTGTATTCTTTTCTTTTCCAGAAATTGAATCCGGCGTATATACGTAAGCTTCCGAAAGAGTTTGTCATCGAGAAATCAGATTTGCGATAGTCATACGTATTTAATACGAGTGAGGCCCCGATATAATATTTGCTGTTGTTCCATGTTATGCCTGCGCGGGTTACCAGATCGAAATTAATATCGTTTATCCACTCAAACCAGTCGTTTTCCATATCTGTTGGTTTTCCGTTCATTTTAGCTTTTTTATAAGCGATAGCTGGCATTAGCGAAACGTTGAGCAGACAGTTCTTGGCAAATACCCAGTTATATCCGTATCCGAAACTTAAATTGTAATCACGATATTTCAGGCTGTTGAATTTTAGTGACGATTGTATTTGTTCAATCATCTCGGCCGGTAGTTTGGTATGATTGAAAGAAATACTATGGTGTGAGTATGAAAAACCAGCCATAAACGAACCACAGCTGCGGCGCTGATTAGTAGACTGGCTGTATGCTGCCGGATATGAAAATTTCTTGTTGTTGAAAATCCAGTATGCATTAAGGCCGACTATTTTGCTTTGGAAGCCTTCGAATTTCTGACCTACATAATCTTCCGGAAGATTGAATCCTGAATAGGAATTTATATGAAAGTCGCATACCTGTTTTTCTGTAATAAAAGTCTGCTCCAACTCGTGAACTGTATAGGTTGAAAACATATTCTTTCTTCGATTTGCCGCTTTGGCTTTTGCCTATGAGATCGGGAATGCTGAATGACATTCCTAAAAATATCCATCTCCAGCCGAAATAGGCTCCTATCTTAGGAGTTGGAGTAGGTGCAAAACTGATGTTTTGTCTTTCTTCGTTTATTCGGGTCCCCAGACGGTAACGTTCATGCCAGAAACTTTGTTCCACCATAAACGTCAGGTTATATTTGTTGGGAGCGATGTAGGTGGTATCTGTTTCTGTAAAAATCTTTTCCAAATGTTGCATAAATTTATTCTGCTTTTCGGTCTGTGCCTGTATCGTCTGACCGAAAAGCAGTAGGATTATGCCGATATGTCGGAAAAATTTCATGACGTCTGTATTGAGTGGCGCGATGAATAAAGTTTTTCAGAGTTTATTTAGAATACGGTCCATTACCCAGTTTGTAGGAGTTGCACTCACCCCGTCGCATGTGCAGATTGCTTTCCCCTGTAGATGTTCTACCACAGCCTGAATCAACGGAAGTTGTACATATGGCGGATTCTGTGGGAGTATTTCCTCACGACCGCGTTCAGTGTGCAGGGCAATCGGATCATAGGTAAAGACAGAGAAGCAAATCATACCCTTGTCACCTATAATTTCTATACGGTCTTCTTTTGCCGATTCGTGAGCAACGAAGCACCATGAACCTGAACCAGGCAGTCCGGAAGCAAACTTAAAGCAGGCACTGATAGTATCTTCTGCCTGATAAAGCCCTCCACGGTTACTTGTATAACCTTCTGCTTCGAGTATACATCCGAACATTTCCTGAAGAAAGTCCAACTGATGGGGTGCCAGATCGTAAAAATATCCTCCTCCTGCGATGTCGGGCTGTACACGCCATGGAAGATTGGTGCTGTTGTAATCGAGTGCTCGCGGAGGTTGTGCGAAACGTATCTGTACATTGATTACATTTCCTATCTCTCCCTCTTCAACCAGTTGTCGTACCTTTTGGAAATAGGGCAGATATCTGCGGTAGTAAGCTACAAAACAAGGAACACCTGTTTCTTGCGATATACGGTTGATGCGGGCGCAGTCTTCATAACTTGCGGCCATCGGCTTTTCTATATAAACAGGCTTGCCGGCTTTCATCGCCATAATGGCAAATGTAGCGTGTGAAGAAGGAGGAGTGGCAATATAAATAGCATTGACATCCTCGTCGCCTATCAGTTCCTGAGCATCTGTATACCATCGAGGTATATTGTGACGGCGTGCATACGATTTTACTTTTTCTTCGTCACGGCTCATTACTGCTACTACTTTCGAACCGTCTATCATATTGAAGGCAGGTCCACTCTTTTTCTCGGTTACTTCACCGCAACCGATAAATCCCCAGCATACGTTATTCAGTTGTATCATAGTGTACGGTGTATGTATCAGTTAAAATATTTATTGTATAGCTTTTTATATTTTGGTGTCTGGACAAAATCATTGAGCCAGACGTTCAGGCTATCCAGCAGGGCAGGAGAATGTTTGCTTACTCCCCAGGCATAAAACTGTGTGAAGCTGATGTCGGTATTGATGTCCAGATTTGGAAAATCATCGATAGATGCACGGGCAATGTTTTCATCGCATACTGCATAATCGATATCTCCTCCCGAAACCATAGCCAGTAATTGTTCCGGTCCATATAGTTCTACTTCATTTATGTAAATAGTATCGGCTATTTCGTCTATCAGATTATGTATACGCAGCAGTGCCGGCGATCCTTTTATCACATGAAGATGCTTATGTGCCAGATCAAGCTGACTCTGGATGTATAAGCTGTCTTTTCCTTCTTCTTTCTTTCGTTGTACTAAAACCTGTTTGCTTAATAGTAGAGTCCGTGTAAAAAGCAATGAGTCTTTTAGCTGGGTCGTTACGACTGTTCCGGTAGCCAGTATGTCGTATTGACCGTTGATGATACCTTGCAGACGCTTTTCAAAACTCATTTCAGGAGTAATTTCCAGTTTCAGTCCTTTCTCAGAAGCAAAAGCATTCAATAGTTCGTAATCGAATCCTTGTAATGTATCTTTGCTGACATGATAGCTTACTGCATTATATTCGGTTACGGCACGCAGCTGTCCGGAACTGAGTATTTCGGCATAGTCACGGGGGGAAGAAGCCGGTTTTTCTTCTTCTTGTGTATTCAGCATGATAATACCTGCTGCTATAGCCAGTGCTATGATGATATATCGTACTCCTTTTCTTAGCATAGTGATGTAGTTCTTAATCGAAGAAGTTCCATGATAACCCGAATTTCAGCAAGCGGGGATTCAGAGGGTAGTGAGGAGCCAGGAAGTAGCTCTTTTCTCCTTGTCCTTGAATCAGATTATACATGGCTATAAAAATACGGGTACGTTTCAAATGAATATTGACATATGCGTTCAACAATGGATAACCTCCTAGCTTGAAACGGGTTTCCTTATTTTGCAGATAGAACTGTCCGATAGCAGGTGCATAGTCGGGAGCGTAGTATTGAGTGAAATACCGGACATCTGTACCCAATTCTACCTGAAGCACTTTCTTTGCCAGACCGAATTTGAGATAGAAGTTATGGTATAATACCAGGTCGGGCAATGGCAAGACATCCTGATTGCTCGATTTCTGATAAGTAACTTCATTGTCAAGATGGAATATACCCAACTGGAAATCTTGATTCAATGTGGCGCTGAATATCTGGATATTACCCGTATGCTGTTTTACGGCTACATCATTTTTATAGCTTACAACTTCTTTATCCGAAGCTGTTTCGGTATATTTTACAGAAGTATTGTCAAGATATGTATAGTTCTTAATGTTTTCTACTCCAGCTTTCAGTTGGGTTTTCCAATGGTCAATACTCAGTTTCCCTTCAATACGGGTACGCATGATTTTCGATAAGTCATTATTATCCCACCAGTAATGCTTGGAATGGAAATGTCTGTAATAGAATGTCGGATTCAGGTTTTTGATGTATGCATTCGCTTCCAGTCTGACCGTATCCCTGAACAGGCGGAAATTCAGATCACCTTTTCCTTCTATTTGAAACTGTCCGGCATCTTCTCCAGCCAGGGCTATTTCTCCCATGACGTCATAGTGTAATGTCTTTCCTTGTTCCTTGATGAGTTGTCCTCCTACCGATACGGTATTTTCAACATAGTCGGTCGGAATACGTTGTCCCGGAGTTTGAGCAAGGGTATCTGTCATTGTGAAACGGCGGTACTCATGACTCATGAAAGCTGTCAGTCCAGCCTTGGCCCATTTATTGAATCCCTCACGTAAAGATATACCTATGGTATTTTTTACGGCAAGATGTTCTGTTTCATCACGCTGGATGTCTGTCAAATAGTTATTCTGAAAATATTTCTGGTTCTGCTCCTCGTCGTATGAAATATATCTGCGACGGTTAATGTCTACATTTACAGTATGAAGGAAACTTGTTACCGGAACAAATACTTCTGTATTGACCGTATCCTTTGCGTCTGGATTTTCACGGTAGAATCCCAAGTTGTAACGATGGGTAAGGAAAGCATGGTAACCGGTATTATGATTCCATACCTGAGATAAATTTGTTGGAATTTCGCTATTGCCATACACTTTACCTCCTTCTGCCATTCCCAGGGGGTCAGTAATGAAGCGGTCGTCAGTAATACCACCATTCTCGGCAACTTTTAAGTTGTCGTTCATGAAACTGAAATGCATGTTATACTTGTCGCCAAGATAATAAGCAAAAAGATTTCCGTTGAATAAGGCAGTAGACTGGTTCATATATTTACCTCGACCGTAAACATAATCTATATTGAAACCGAATCCCAGTCTTTTATTGGCATTTACGGCAAAATAAGCTTTAAAACGTTCTTCACCGTCTTTACTTCCTCCCTGCTTATAGTAAGTCAGATTTGAAAAAGGAGATTTGGTATTGGTGTAAACGACATCTTCCGGTCTGACGACTGTATAGTCATACGGATCCAGAAAGAAAAACTGTTCAGGATCTTTGCGGTCGAAAAAAACGTGAGCGATACGTGGAGCTCCCAAGTTTCCTAAATATGTATAGTGTCCTGTAGGTCCTCCTGTATCATTCGTATTTTGAAAGTTATGCTGCAATGTATCTACCGGAATCTCTGTTCTGTTGCCGAAAAGTCTGTCTATCTTCCATGATGTAAGTCCGATAGGAATAGTACTGGCATCAATTACGGAAGTTGTATCAATCGGGTTTCCGTTGCGGTCGTACAAGTTACTGTCCACTCCTGAAGCAGAACTTCCGAACTGCCCTGTGAATTGACTTTGCTGATAGGTATTTTGCGCAGATATGGTTCCGCAAATCAGTAATATTGTTGCTATAAAAAATATCTTCCTCATAATGGAGGCAAAGATACAATATAAAAACGAAAGAAACCGTGTACGGAGTGCAAAAATACTAGAAGATGTATTGATACAGAGGCGTGCAGAACTTTCTATACAAAAACTATCTGCACGCCTCTGAGTTTTGATTGGAGTTGGTATTTATTATTTTATTTCTTTGATAATATCCATTCCTATATGGATTGCCTCTTCATTCATCGGTATCAGGTGATGATGGCGTTCAGGCAATGTTTTACGCAGTGCTTTAATAACGCTTTCTATTGATACGATAGGACGGATTTTTAATAATCCTCCCAATACAATCATATTGAATGTCTTTGCCATTTTACGTTCGTTGGCTTCATCCATAGCATCAATACGATATACATGAATGTCTTTGCGTGTAGGAGGGTTTATAATGCCATAACCATCATAAATCAGTACACCGCCTGGTTTGATTTGTTTTCAAATTTGGCAAGTGAAGGCTGGTTCAGAATAATGGCTGTATCATATTTACTTAAAATAGGAGATGAAATACGTTCGTCGCTGACGATAACCGTTACATTGGCTGTTCCTCCTCGCTGTTCGGGACCGTAGGCAGGCATCCAAGTAACTTCTTTATTTTCCATCAGTCCTGAATAAGCCAGAATTTTACCCATTGACAATACGCCTTGTCCTCCAAATCCTGCTATAATGATTTCTTCTTTCATGATAGTGCTTGTTTTGGTAATGTTATTTGTTTTCTCCGCTTGTATCTTTCAGGTCGCCTAATGGGTAGAAAGGGAACATGTTTTCTTCCATCCACTTGTTGGCTGCTTCTGGAGTCATTTTCCATCCTGAGTTACATGTAGAAACGATTTCTACCAGACTCGAACCTTTGCCTTGCATGCTGTTTTCCGAATGCTTTGCGGATTGCCTTTTTAGCTTTGCGGATTGCTGCTACCGTATGAACTGACTGGCGTGTTACATAGCATGTACCTTGCAGTGTCGCTGCTATTTCTGTCATTTTCAACGGATATCCGTGTATTTCCGGATTTCGTCCGTACGGACATGTTGCAGTTTTCATTCCTACCAGAGTAGTAGGAGCCATTTGTCCTCCTGTCATACCATAAATGGCATTATTGATGAATATAATGGCTATATTATCACCTCTGTTTAGAGAATGGATTGTTTCTGCTGTACCGATACAGCCAAGTCACCATCTCCCTGATATGTGAATACCAGACGGTCGGGCCATAAGCGTTTGATGGCTCCGGCCAGTGCAGGCGCACGTCCATGAGCTGCTTCCTGACAATCGATGTCAAGATAGTTGTACATGAATACAGCACATCCCACCGGACTAATACCGATAGCTTTTTCTGCCATACCCATTTCTTCTATAACTTCGGCAATCAGTTTATGAACTACTCCGTGGCTGCATCCCGGACAGTAGTGCATCGGATTATCATTTAATAAACGAGGTTTCTGGTAAACCAGATTCTCGGGTTTCATTATTTCTTCTTTTGTCATAAATTTCTCCTCCTTATCGGGTTAGCGTAGAAAGAAACGGAACACAAACTCCATCATCTTTACGAACAGCGATGCGCCGCATACATAAAAGAAGATAGTTTTGTCTTCTCCCAATGAAAAATAAAGAATGAAAGAAGCTGCTGCTCCTATCATGAATATCACATTGAGCACGGTTCTGATCTGATCTATATTGCCCATAAGTTTCTTACTTGTTAATGATTTTTTCTTTTAGTGCATCAATCACTTCATCTGGGTCGGGAACAATACCTCCCAAACGTCCGAAGTGTTCAACTGGTATGTTGCATTTTACAGCCAGTTCAACATCTTCAATCATCTGTCCGCTATTCAACTCTACAACAAGGATGCCTTTTATGTTTTTTGCTCTTTCAGCCAATGGCTTGCTTGGGAATGGCCATAAAGTAATAGGGCGGAACAGTCCGACTTTAATTCCTTCTTCACGTGCGTGTTCCATTGATTTCTGTGCAATGCGGGCACATGAACCGAATGCAACAATCAGGTATTCTGCATCTTCGCAGTCTATTTCTTCATATCGTACTTCGTTGGCTTCAATTTCTGCATATTTTTCCTGCAAGTGTAAATTACGTTTTTCCATTACAGCAGGATCGAGTTCCAGTGAAGTAATGATATTCGGTTTGCGTCCCTTACATCCGGTAGCGGCCCATGGGCATTGTGCAATGATTTCCTCTTCGGTACGGCGCGGACGAGGAGCTGGAAGAACTACTTTTTCCATCATCTGTCCGATTACACCATCTGCAAGGATCATTGCAGGATTACGATATTTGAAAGCCAGTTCAAATGCAAGACCTACAAAATCGGCCATTTCCTGTACAGATGCCGGAGCTAAAGCTATTAAATGGTAATCGCCGTGTCCTCCACCTTTTGTTGTCTGGAAATAATCTGCCTGGCTCGGCTGTATGGTTCCAAGTCCCGGACCTCCACGCATTACGTTTACAATCAGGCAAGGTAATTCTGCACCGGCAATGTATGAAATACCTTCCTGTTTCAGGCTGACGCCCGGACTGGATGACGAAGTCATTACCATTTTACCGCTTCCTGCGCCTCCATATACCATATTAATTGCTGCTACTTCACTTTCAGCCTGCAATACAACCATTCCGGTTGTTTCCCACGGCTTCTGTTCGGCAAGAGTTTCCAATACTTCTGATTGGGGAGTGATAGGGTAACCGAAGTATCCGTCTACACCGATGCGGATAGCGGCATGAGCGATAGCTTCGTTACCTTTCATTAGAACTATTTCTTCTGCCATAATTCTGATTGTTTTGCTTTAAAGTTATTCTTCACATTTTGCTCTGTATACGGTTAAGCAACCGTCTGGACACACAATGGCGCACGAAGAGCATCCGTTACAGGTATCCTCTACTACCTGTTGCACATAGTTATATCCTTTTTGATTTACTTTGGCGGTGAGCGACAGTACGTGTAACGGGCAAGCTACTACGCACAAGTTGCACCCTTTGCAGCGTTCTGTATTCACTACAACTACACCTTTCATTTTAGCCATAAGTCGATTACCTTATTGATTAAACATATCTTTATTGTAAAAGTTAAGAATATCCATCACCATATTCCGTGCTTCTGCTGCCGGACTATCCGGATTTAATGCAATGGCTTCCTGATAGTTGTTCAATGCTCCTTGCCAGTCACCTTTCTTGCGGAAAGCATTTCCTAATAAATAATATGCTTCGGCAGCATATTCAGGATTTAAATTGATTAATTGATTTAATTGGTCGATAGCGTGTTCGGTAGAACCTTCGGCTATTAAATTCTTTATCTCTTTCAGCTTTTCGGTCATGGTTTTGAATATATTAGTCTACCCACAAAGATAAAGCTTATTTTCAATCGAATAGGAATTTTGGATAATTATTTCCTCTTTATGGATAAAAAAATTTTTTTGCTGATTGTATAATGTATTGATATGTAATACCTTATAGGTAGGACTTGAATGTTTCATATGAAAAAGTTGTTTGACTAATTATATGGATGGTTATAGGAGCATTAAAAGTAATTTTAATGTGTTTTGTAAAACGGTAATGAGGTCTTTGGTGGAAGATTAAGTGGGTTCAATAGACAAAAATTATATCGGGATGTAAAAAAAACAGCATTATAGGATGTTTTATTTAGAAATTTATATTTACTTTATAAGAGTTATTCAGTTTTTAACTGTTTTATGTTACAGCTGATATTTGCTGACAGTACTATTTTTATTATTAATAAATAATCAAATTTATGAAAATCAAGTTATTATTGGCTGCTACGGTAGCATGTGTATTGGGCTTTTCTTCATGCTCAAATGAATCAGTGAAAACTATTCCTGTATATGGTTGGCAAGGAGAAGGTGAGGAGGCTACAGAAGCGTCTATACAGTCCGATTTCAAAAAATGGAAGGACCACGGGCTGGTAGGTATGTGTTATAATGCGGGTGGTTTCAATGTAGAAAAACATACTCGTGCTGCAAAAATAGCTCATGCTACCGGATTGGAGTATCATGCATGGATTCCTGCAATGTTGAAAGGGGATGCAGATTCTACCTGGTATGCGGTAAACCGTAAAGGCGAGTCGGCATATACTGTGCAGGCATATGTTCCTTATTATAAATGTATGTGTCCGAACAATCCGGATGTAATCAATTATCTGGTTACTGAATATAGTAAGATTGCAGAGATTCCCGAAGTTGATTTCATTCATCTGGATTATATTCGCTATGTCGATGTAATTCTGGCACGTGGACTTTGGGATAAATATGGTCTGGTGATGAATGAAGAATATCCTACAGCCGATTATTGTTACTGCGACAAATGTGTAGCCGATTTCAAGGCTGAAAGCGGTATCGATATCAAGTCGGTAGAAGATCCTTCTACTTGTGAAGAATGGAAACAGTTCCGTTACAACCGTATTACCAGTCTGGTAAATAAGATTGCGGCTGCAGTTCATGCAAAAGGCAAAAAAGTCAGTGCTGCTGTATTCCCAGGTCCGGACTCATATGCTAAAAAACTGGTTCGTCAGGAATGGAACAAATGGGATATCGATGCATTCTTCCCGATGAATTATAATGATTTCTATCTGGAACCGGCTTCTTGGGTAGGAGAAATAACTAAGGAAGAAGTAGCTTCCGTAAATGGAAAGAAGCCTGTTTACAGTGGTTTGTTCATTTGCCGTGACTGGCAGAATAAGGCTAATATCAAAGATCCGGAAGGCCACGGTCTGATTCCTTCAGAAATCGGTGAAGCTGTTCGTGGTTCTATTGAAGCAGGAGCTGCTGGAGTGGCATTGTTTATTCCTGCCAATATGACTGATGAACATTGGGCTGAATTTGATAAAGCTATTCAGGTAAAACCCTGATGCCATTGTAGCAATATAAGTAGTGAGGCTACAAAAATGAAATCTCCTTCGGAATCTTTCGGGAATCCGGAGGAGATTTTTTTATATGGCTGGGTATGTTTATACTGTTTTTTCCCCTAAAAAATACAATGTTTCACTATGGTGGAGCGAACGTTTCATTCAAGTGAAGCTATCATTTCACAATAGTGAGGCGATAGTTTCACCTTAGTGAAATGTTTATATTATGTGGAAGAGTTGTGGATTTTATAAAATAGTAAAATCCCTTTTAAAAATGGTACGCTGACTGCTGATTTTTATAACGGTTATGATTTTATAGTTGAATTAAGAACGTTGTATGACAAAAATATACAACGAAAATTGTGATTTTGAAGATTTCTTTTGGTATTATTTTATTTAGTGGTAACTTTGCAAAATATAATGAATTGCAAAAAATAACTAACTTATAGTACGAGGAAATGAATAAAATTATTTCAAAAGAACATTTTTCAGAAAAGGTTTTTAAGCTGGTAATCGAAGCTCCCCTGATTGCTAAGTCACGTAAGGCTGGTCATTTTGTGATTGTACGTGTAGGTGAAAAAGGTGAACGTATGCCTCTTACCATTGCAGAAGCCGATCCTGTAAAGGGAACTATTACGTTGGTCGTACAAGAGGTCGGTCTGTCATCAACTCGTTTGTGTGAACTGAACGAGGGTGATTATATTACCGATGTAGTAGGTCCGTTGGGTAAAGCAACCCACATCGAGAACTTCGGAACAGTAGTTTGTGCTGGAGGTGGAGTAGGAGTAGCTCCGATGTTGCCTATTGTTCAGGCTCTGAAGGCTGCTGGAAACCGTGTCATTACTGTATTGGCGGGCCGTTCTAAGGAGCTGGTCATTTTGGAAAAAGAAATGAGAGAAAGTTCGGATGAAGTAATTATTATGACCGATGATGGTTCGTATGGCAAGAAGGGTTTGGTGACCGAAGGTATTGAAGAGGTAATCAAGCGTGAAAAGGTAGATAAGTGTTTTGCCATTGGTCCGGCTATCATGATGAAATTTGTTTGTCTGCTTACCAAGAAATACGAAATTCCTACCGATGTTTCGCTTAATACAATCATGGTAGATGGTACAGGTATGTGCGGAGCGTGCCGTATCACTGTGGGTGGCAAGACGAAATTCGTTTGCGTAGATGGTCCTGAGTTCGACGGACATCAGGTGGATTTCGATGAAATGTTGAAGCGTATGGGAGCGTTCAAGGATATTGAACGTGAAGAAATACATAAACTGGATGCTGTACAGCCTGATACATGTGAAGCTGTGAAGGCTGTTGAAGACCGTAATACACCGTGGCGTGCAGAGTTACGTAAAGCAATGAAGCCGAAGGAACGTACTGCCATTCCACGTGTGAAAATGAATGAGCTCGATCCGGAGTACCGTTCTCACAGCCGTAAAGAAGAAGTAAACTTAGGCTTGAATGAGGAACAGGCACTGACAGAAGCTAAACGTTGTCTGGATTGTGCTAATCCATCGTGTATGGAAGGTTGTCCGGTCGGTATCAATATACCTGGATTCATTAAAAATATCGAGCGTGGTGAATTCCTCGAAGCTGCCCGTGTCTTGAAGCAGACCAGTGCTTTGCCTGCTGTATGTGGTCGTGTTTGTCCACAGGAAAAGCAGTGTGAATCAAAGTGTATTCACCTGAAGATGGGACACGAAGCAGTAGCTATTGGTTATCTGGAGCGTTTTGCTGCCGATTATGAACGTGAAAGCGGTCAGATTTCTGTTCCTGAAATAGCTGAAAAGAACGGTATCAAAGTTGCAGTTGTAGGTTCCGGACCTGCCGGACTTTCATTTGCCGGAGATATGGCAAAACTTGGTTACGATGTAACTGTATTCGAAGCTTTGCACGAAATTGGTGGAGTGCTGAAGTACGGTATTCCTGAATTCCGTTTGCCGAACAAGATTGTTGATGTTGAAATAGAAAACCTGTCGAAGATGGGCGTACAGTTTGTCAAAGACTGTATCATCGGCAAGACTATCAGCGTGGAAGAATTGGAGCAGGAAGGCTATAAAGGTGTATTCGTAGCATCTGGTGCCGGACTTCCAAACTTCATGAACATTCTGGGGGAAAATTCTATCAATATTATGTCATCCAATGAATATCTGAC
>ENA-OQHF01000530-OQHF01000530.1-human-gut-metagenome-genome-assembly--contig:-NODE-530-length-23335-cov-3.553473_pt1 | contig 23335 bp, 20 predicted proteins | sample MGYA00242559_ERZ504709 | MGnify/ENA primary metagenome ERZ504709 (study PRJEB26092, sample SAMD00036203) | human gut metagenome | host: Homo sapiens | study: EMG produced TPA metagenomics assembly of... | reverse complement strand
GACTTATTTCTGACCGTTTCTCCATTTTGGAGCACCGATACCCAGCTGGTAAATCTTAGAATTCAATACCTTACTATCTTGTCTGTAGTACAGGTTCACACCATGTTCACCACCTGTTCCGTCCAATGCATCTGCACGGTGCATGTAGCGGTCACTGTTAGTTGCAGCTTTGTGAGGTGGGTTAGGAGCAATCATCAGTTCCAGCGGTGAGATGTCCTCTACCAGAACTTCCAGAGAACCGTTCAGAGTTGCAGAACCAACGTTGACCAGACTACCGAAGTTGTTCTTGGTTGCAGTCCATGGGTTATTACTGAATATCTGTCCGTTGCTGAGGAAAGTATTTGTAGAATAGTTATTCTCAAAGTTCAGTGTGACATGTCCGGCAGATCCGTCTGGCAAAGTCATAGTCTTACGGATATCAGCTCCTGCCATAATCATGTTACGGGCATCGCCATCTTGCTTGGTCAGGATAATCAGGTTTTTTCTTACGGTATAGGTACTTCCGTCAGGAATATTACGCATGTTGAAAATATTACCGGCAGCACGGGTATTCCAGTTGACCAGCGTATTGTTTTCGAATGTGATATTCCATGCTCCGCCCTTCCAGTTAGCCTGTTTGGTTTCATTGAAGAATGACGGGAACGGGCAATCGTAGAATGTATTTCCGCGAACAACAAAATCTTTGTAAAGGTTAGAGTTGGCATTGTTGCCCGAACCAGCAATCCAAGGATAACCTCCGGCTCCGTTGCTGTAGTATCCACAGTCGAAGAACTGGTTGTCTTCAATCAATACATGATCCCAGATTTTGTAGTTAGGTCCTTGTTCACGGATAAATCCACGGACAAGTCTCTTGAATGTACAGTTCTTGATAACAAAGTTTTCCAAGTGTACTGCCATTCCGTTAGAGAACATATTGATGAAGTAGTTACCTGTAGTAGAACCAACTCCAGCTATATTATCACCATAGTTGAGGGCAAGCGGACAGTCGAAATCGATGTCATAGAACTCAAGCATCTTCATGTAGATTTCTCCACCTTCTCCGGCTTGTGGTTGACGACCAAACATCAGGTTCATTGAGTTGACATTTGTTCCTGTTGTATGCATACCTCCAAGCAATACTTTTGCACGTTTACCAGCAGCTACATCTTCCGGATTTGTACGGAGGATGAATCCTTTACAGGTTGTCAGGTTATTGAACATACAGTAAGTTTTTCCACCTTCCAGATAGTATGTTTGTCCTTCTGCCAGATTAACATCCGAGATAAAGTCGGTCAGCATGAAGTCGATACGCATTGCGTCATATTTCAGTGCAACTTCGTGTTGTTCGAGAGCTGTCTGGTAAGCTTCTTCTGTATCGAAGTAGTCACGGCTTGGAGCTGTCAGTTCGTGAGTAACAAGGATAGGTTCTCCCGGTTCACCGTCGGAACGTGCAGAATAGGTATTGTAATATGCATCCCATTTTACCTTGACGTTTTCATTGCGTACGTTGATGACATATACTGAGTTTTTCTGAAGTCCGTCGATATCTACATAACCTCTTGCAAAGTCTTCTTCTGTGAGTTTATAGTTTTTCCATTTTTCGTTTACTGTAGATTCCGGATTGTTGGGTGAAGGAGCTACTTCCAGCCACTGGTAAACGAAGTTGTTGTTGGCATCCAGCTCAAATTTTTCACGATAGATGGCTTTGTCATCTTCGGATACACCTTCGGATACTACATCAAAATTACGGTTCAGCATGACACGCATGGTTGTTTCAGTTGTTTTTGAACCGTCGACATATACACAGAATGGAGTAGCATAACGGTCGGCTGTAGTAATACCGAGAAATTCAGCCCATTGTCTTCCATCGCCGTGTCCGTACCATTTGGATGCATGTGAGAAGTCGGTTATATTGTCATCTTTCTTCGACAATACACGAATGGCAAAACGGAAATCGGTAGAGTACTGCTGGTCTTTGATAACCAGATCGAGTACGTCGGGACCCACAATTGTGTCGAGTAGCAGTAAGCCGTTTTCAGCAGATGTTCCCCATGCATCAGCTCCGTTTGACACATTAGGCTGGAGTGCCTGGCGAATCTGGTATCCGGCACAGTCATTTACACCGTACCAGTACAGATGAATATCGTTTCCGTTAGGACCTTCTGCCTTACAGTTGTATGCGTAGTCATCTCCCTTGCCTCTGTTGTTGTCGCAGATGAACATTGTCATCCATTCCCGGTCTAGTGACGCTCCAAAACTTTCATCTTCGTCAGAGCATGAGCTGAATGAAAGCACAGATGATAGCATTAAGGAATATAGAAATAGTTTTTTCATGGTAATCTTTTTTGAGTGTTGTTATTAATATCCATAATAGTTCTTATAGGCTCCGGCAGAACGCTGGATAGCTGCATTTGGATAAGGCAGAATATAACGTACCGGAGGCAATGCGCTGACTGAAGGAACGCTGTTGCCTTCCAATGGAACTTCTGTTCCGTCTTTTACCAATACTATAGTACCTTGTTCTGTGTGGCGGATATATCCATAGAATGAATATTTACATTGGTTGGTTGGCTCAGAATCGCTACTCCACTGATATAATTCGGCTGATTCCCATGTTTTTCCATCGATAGCGGTAAGAGCTGTTGCCGGCTGGCTTGCCGATTTGTAAGGATTGTAAATATAGAGGATGTCCAGTGTGGTGTTCGGGTATGGATAACCATATACCTGACTGGGATCTACACGCCATTCTGCACTCTGAGGAAGTACATGGTAATACATATATTCTGGCAGTTCGACCAGATAATTGCTTCCGTCGTGTTCGGCTATATCATCTTCAAATCCGGTATATGTACCGGCGTTTGACATGGCAACCGACAGGTAACGTAAGAAGCTGTATACTACTTCCTGACTGTACAGGTTGTTACGTACAAGGTCGCGCCAGCGGATGTTTTCACCTGCAAACTCCCATTTACGTTCGTCCAGTACGGCCTGGAGAAAATTTCTCTTTCGAAGAAGCTGCATTGGTAACGTAAGTATTGACAGCACCCTGATCGTCGAAGGCACGGCTACGTACCTGACGGAGTGACTCTTGGGCTTCTTTAGTCGGACCTTCCAGTTCGTTGATAGCTTCGGCATTCATCAGCAAGACATCGGCATAGCGCATGTAAGGGAAGTTGATACCTGTACTTCCTGAACTTGTATTAAGGAATTGTCCGGCATTGGCCCATAGTTTAGACCATTTGTTGTTGTGTACGGTGTAGTCTGAACGGATCAGGCAGGAATCTTGACTGACATTGTTTGTACTGTTTCCGTAATACCAGAGTCCGTTGACGAAATCACGGCGTTTGTCTTTTTCATCGAATGAGTAGCGGTAGAATGCATTCAGTCTGCCGTTTCCGTCGGCTGCTCCCCATACGTTCTTACCAAGTGTCTGTCCTTCATTGGCTGTAGAGGTAGGACCCTGGATATTTCCAGTTTCGCCTGTTGATTCTTTAGCGAAAGGTATTTCGAAAATAGGATCTCCCTTGCTGATTAGTTCGAAATTACTTTCTTTCAGGAATACATCTTTATAAGAAGTTCCTATGGAGTGAGAACCTGACGAGATAACCAGATTGGTATATTCCTTGGCAATACGGTAGTAGTCCTGATAATTTTCCGGACGGCTCATGACACCGTAGCTTTTAGGATTGTTTTTATCCGGATGGAGTGAATAGCCTCCTGCTGTAAGTGCAATACGTGCGATGAGGGCGTATGCAAATTCCTGTGAAGCACGTTCTACAGTGACAGAAGCGGATGAACTCATTTTAGGAGCGATAGCCTTCAGGTCATTTATCAGATTGTCTTGTATTTCTTTACGGTCCATGATAGGAATGACGTAATCACCTCCCAGTTGTGAAGCCGGACGGAAAGTGAAAGGAATATCTCCGAACATAACGACCATGTCATGGTAGACCATAGCACGGATACATTTGGCTTCTCCCATCATCTGCATGATTTCAGCGTCTTCTTCATTGTAAAGCGGGCTGTTTTCCAGATTGTATATAAAACGGTTGGCATCTTCGATAGCTTTGTATGCAGCTTGCCAGTACTTGTTGATTTCGCTACCCTGATCATCGCAGTCGAAGCGTGCATAACTGTTGTGGGTAGCTACGTTTGTACTGCTTATCATCATTTCTACATCGCTGTTGAGGATGAAGCTTCTCTGGAAAGCTTTTCCATACAAGTCGTTTACAAGGATAGATGCATATACTCCATTAAGTGCGCGGTTGATTTCTGTTTTCTGGCTGAAAACGAACTCTTCGCTGTAGCTTGACGGGGATTCGACATCCAAAAAATCATTGCATGATGCCAATGTCAGAGAAGTCAAGCCTATGACTAATATATTTTTGAGTTTCATGTACTTTCAAGTTTTAAAAGGTGATATTTGTTCCAAATACGAAGCTGCGGCTACGTGGGTAGCGGTTGTAGTCCATACCGCAAGTCAGACCTGTCTGAATATCTACTTCCGGGTCGTAACCAGAATATCCGGTAATGATAAACAGATTGGATGCTGAAACATAGAAACGAGCTTTTGAAATACCCATTTTTGATGTCAGCTTTTCTGGCAGTGTGTAACCGATAGTCAAGTCCTGGCAACGAACGAATGAACCATCTTCGATGAAGTAAGAATGAGTGATCTTCTGAGTTACATCGGTTGGGTTCCAAAGTGTTCTGCCTTCGTTCAGCTGACGGTACATGTCGATAGAACCATCGATGAAATAACATTTGTACATACATTCACCGTCGCCATCACGAGTATATCTCCATCCGTTGTCGGCAAATGTACCGAGTACATTATAGAACTTTTTATCGTTGCCTTCTGATGAAGAAAGCTGATAAGCTGTTGCATTGTTTACATCGAAGTCGAGCATAAAGTTGAAGTTCATGGCGAAGTCGAAGTTCTTCCATTGTCCGCTTACGCCAAATCCTCCCTGTACTTTCGGATTGGTGTTACCAATGACAGTACGGTCGTCTTCTGTAATTTTGCCGTCACCATTCAAATCTTTGAATTTGATTTTTCCAGGAAGAGTAGCAATACCTGAGTTAGAGTTTCCTGATACTTCGTTGATGACTGTCTTAGGATGTTCTACTCCATTTTCATCTACCAGCGGAGCGTCTTTAGATGTTCCGTTTTCGGCAGCTGTCGATCCCCAAGGCAGAGCCTGAAGGTTATTTGTCGGGTCGAAATAGAATTCATCCATCGAGTACAGTCCGTCGTAAACGAAACCGTAGATCAGACCTACCTGGTCGCCTACTTTCAGACAGTAGTCATTGTAGCTTGATTTCCAGCGGTTGTTCTGGTCCCAGATAACATTGTCGGTACCGTTCAGTTTGTCTACTTTCATTTTGTTCATACCAAGAGAAAGGTTGGCAGAAAGTACATAATCTCTACCTCTGAGGATATCGCCTGATATACTCAACTCGATACCTTTGTTTGTTACCTGACCGATGTTCTGCATCTGGCTGATATAACCTACAGAAGAAGGTATGTCTGATTTGTAAAGCAAATCTTTGGTAGTATTCCAGTAAACTTCAGGAGTTACAGTCAGACGGCCGCCAAACAAAGTGATATCGGCAGCAAGGTTTCGTGTCAATGTAGTTTCCCACTTGATATCCTTGTTGGCAAAGGTAGTACTTCCCTGGTTGCCGTACCATTGTTCACCAAACTGAGTAGATTCTCCGAAACCAGGACCGCCAGTAGAATTGACAGAATATAAGTAACGCCACATATCGTTGTCGATACGGTTATTACCTGCCAGACCGACAGCAGCACGAAGTTTCAGTTGATCGATCCATTCTACATCATTCAGGAAGTTTTCTTCAGAAAGCACCCACGCTCCGGAGATAGAAGGGAAGTAGCCCCACTGGTTTCCTGGCGCGAACTTGGTAGAACCATCGGCACGCATTGTCAATGAAAGCAAGTATTTGTGGTTGTAGTTATAACTTGCCTGTCCGAAGAATGAAGCTGTACGGTCAGGAGTAGAAAGCTGTGTATACGATTCCTGTGGAGTACCGAATCCCATGTTTGCCCAAGCCTGATCAGCTTCGAATGCACGTGGAAAATAGCGGTTCTTCTGTACGTTCTTGGTATTTTGGCTATGATAGATTTCCTGTCCTAACAGCAAGGAGATGTTATGAACATTTTTCAGTGTGAAGCCGTATGATGCAGTATTGGTCCAGATATACTTGAATGTATAGTCTTTCTGAATATTGGCAACAGGCTGTGAGTTGTTTTTCTGACCTTCGCTGGTTAGTGCACCATAGAAACGGTACTGGTCTTTCCAAGTCAATCCGATTGTTGCTTCAGAACGGAGTACCAGACCTTTGATCGGTTTCCATTCCAAAGAGAAAGCATTGGTATAGTTGTATGAATACTTTTTCTGCTGGTTAATGCTGATATCGCTCTTAGGATTGGTGTAAGTGAAAAGAGCTTCTTCATCCGGGTCTGCATAAGACGGGTCGATGTATCCGAATTCACGTAAACCATTGGTAGGACGATAGCGCAATACATCGATGATACCACCTGTACCGATATTGTCACCACCGGCACCTTCATCGCGACGGAACGAGAGCTTAGGATTGATTTGCAAAGTCAGGTTCTTGGTGATATCAATAGCTGTCTTGATGTTAAGGTTAGTACGGCGAACTCCAGAACCCATGATGATACCTTTATCTTCACTCTGGGTTAATGAAGCGTTGAAACGCATTTTTTCAGTACCTCCTCCGATGCTGACATTGGTAGAGTAGTTAATCGGATTTTCTCCCATAACTTCATCTTGCCAGTCGTGAGTAGGTAAGGTGTTGTACATGTCAAGGTCTTGCGGGTTACCGAAGTTTGCGCGGAAGAATTTGGCATTTGATGAACGGCTACCGTTACATGCAGACCATTCATACTGATAACGTGCAAATTCTGCTGCATTCATCAGATCCAGTTTCTTCGCAAGCTGGCTGGTAGAGAGATGAGCATTGAGGCTCACCTGGATCTTTCCGGCTTTTGCCGATTTTGTGGTAACTACAACTACACCGTTACCACCTTTGGCTCCATAGATAGCTGTAATAGACGCATCCTTTAATACATCGATAGATGCAATATCTGTAGGAGGAATATCGTTGATATTGTCTACCTGGAAACCATCGACGATATAAAGAGGTTCGTTACTTTGGGTTACAGATGTTCCTCCACGTACACGGATGTTGATATCTGCTCCCGGAGCACCATCGACCGTAGTAACCTGTACACCGGCGATTTTACCTTGCAATGCAACAGCTGCCGAGCTGACCGGAATGGCTGCGATTTTAACTCCTGAAACAGAACCTACAGAACCTGTAAGGTCTTTACGTGCTTTGCTGGTATAACCGATGACTACGACTTCGTCCATAGCCTGTGCATCTTCCTTCATTATAACTTTCAAGGCTTTGCCGGAAGTTACAGTCAGTTCCTGAGTCTGATAGCCGATGTAGGTAATAACGATTGTTTTTCCTTTGCCTGAGATCTTGAAACTGAAATTACCATCGAAGTCTGTGATGGTTCCGTTGGAAGTGTTCCCTTTTTCTACGATAGATGCTCCAATGATAGGTTCATTGTTTGAATCTAAGACTTGTCCTTTTATGGTTAAACCTTGTGCCATAATTTCAGGTGGAGCTAATACTAGTAAAAGGGTTAGCAGGCAGAATTTCCACCAAATTGATAATTTGTCTTTCATAGTAATTAATAGTTTGTTATTACATAAAGTTTAGATCAATACATATGAATAATTTTATTGCCGTGTCTTAAATAGTGAAATAATCTTGTATTGAAGATTTTCGGATGTAATGTGACTGTCAATAGTAGATCAACTCTAGTAAAGAATGTGTGTTAACGTGCACGGATAAAGATCAAAAAAAATGTGTTTTCATAAATCATGTTTTTTAGTGTCGTATTTTGTTTGGTTTGTATATATCTTCCACAAAGGAATCTTGTAATAGATTAGGTTATCAAATATTAATTATATTAAATTTTGATGCAAATATATAAACGTTTGTTTTATTTGGTTGAAAAAGCCTTATTTATTAACATGTTTTAAACATTTCTTTTTTTAACCTTTTAGATCTCTGTTTTTTAGCATAAAAAAAGAGGCTGCCCCATCGGACAACCTCTTTGTAATGTCGTTTTGAAGTAACGAATTATGCTTCAGCCGGAGCTTCTTCAGCAGCAGGTGCTTCTTCTGCGTTAGCAGCAGCTTCAGCAGCTTTCTTTTCAGCTACTTTCTTAGCGATTTCTTCGTTTACTTTCTTTTCTGCTTCCAGACGTGCTTTAGCTTCAGCTTTCTTAGCTTCTTCTTCTTTAGCTTTCAAAGCAGCCAGACCGTTCTGCTTGTTTTCTTTCCAAGCGTTGAAACGAGCTTCAGCAGCAGCTTCATCGAATGCACCTTTTGTAACACCACCCAGCAAGTGTTTCTTCATGTAAACACCTTCGCGTGACAAAATGTTGCGTACGGTATCAGTAGGCTGTGCACCTACCATTACCCAGTGTAATGCACGTTCAAAATTCAAATCTACTGTGGCAGGATTGGTATTAGGGTTGTAAGTACCAATTTTTTCAGTAAATCTACCATCACGTGGTGCTCTTGCATCTGCAATAACAATTGAATAGAACGCATAACCTTTGCGTCCGTTTCTCTGCAATCTGATTTTAGTTGCCATTTCTTAAACGTTAATTTTTTAATGTTAATGATTTGAATTATGCTAATATCCCGTATTAGCGGGTACAAAGGTACGACTTTTATTTGTATTACAAAAGGTTAAGTAGTTATTATTTGTTATTTATTTCGCGAAGCCATTTTTCCAGTTCGCCTGTCCACTGGCGTTTGTAGATGAAGGAATCACGGAATCCCCAGCCATGACCTCCGATGGGATAGGTGTGCAGGCTGACAGAAACTTTGTTTTTTACCAGTGCCATATAATAGTTCACGCTGTTTGCTACTGGTACTGCACCGTCGTCACTACTATGCATGATAAAAGCCGGAGGAGTTTGTGGGGTGACTTGCAGTTCATTGGAATATTTCTGTTCGAGTTCTTTCGATGGATTTTTGCCCAGCAGGTTGTCGTGAGATCCCATGTGGGTATAAGTCGGGTCCATAGTAATTACTGGATAGAAAAGAATCTGAAAATCCGGACGGGTTTCAACATCGGTAAAATGAGTGGCAGCAGTGCTGGCAAGGTGTCCGCCTGCCGAAGATCCCATGATACCAACTTGTTGTAGGTTCCATTCAGCAGCATGTTGTCGCATGATGCGCAAAGCTTGTTGTGCATCACTCAACGGGACTTCGTTATTTCCATTTGGCATGCGGTAGGTAAGTACGGCATAGGTGATACCCTGACTGTTGAACCAGTTTGCCAGATCGTGACCTTCGTGGTTCATCGCAAGGTGAGTATATCCTCCTCCGGGACAGGCAACAATGGCCATTCCATTTCCTTCTTTAGCCGGATAAACGGTCAGAGTGGGTTCTGCTACATAAAGCGGACCGTTTTCTACTTGCTGAGTCATGTTGTTTGTGTTAGGAGCTCCATTGGGCCATAATTTGATTTCCACAGGTTTTTGGGCTGCGAGCATAGTCGAAAGAAAGACCAGGCTCATAAGAAATAGTTTTTTCATACGTGTATTAATTTTATTTGGTTGTTTGAGTATTATCCGGTTGTTTGTACCTTATCTGCTGTTATGGTTGTAGGAGTGAACCTATATGCTTTTTCGGACATAAAGTTGTCCGATGATGGTTTGAATCATAACAGCCGGATGGCCGGATTGGCAGGTTCAAAGATAGCATAAATCTTTTAAGATAACAAAAACACCCACAGACTTCCGTCGGAGCAGAATGTCTGTGGGTGAATGTTATTTTAATGTATAAATATATGTCTATCTGATTATTATGACTTCTTGATGTTCATACTTGCTTTTACCAGATATACAATCAGCAGTACGTAAGCTACTAGCGATACAACCTGACTTAGCGGATTTTCAAGCCATGCTTCGTTTACGAGGTTGATTCCTCCGAAACGCATAGCAGCGCTGACTACTCCCATCAGTGCACCTCCGGCAATAAATCCGGAAGCGAGGAGTGTTCCTTTTTCTCCGCGTGCGGTGTTGACAGCTTTATCTTTGCTGCGGGTTGTTACATACCAGTTGATTGCTCCACCTACGATAAGCGGCAGGTTCAGTTCCAGTGGAATAAACATACCCAGAGCGAAAGCCAGTGCCGGTACTTTGAAGTAAGTCAGTACGAGAGCCAGTACAGCTCCTATGCCATACAACAGCCACGGGGCAGCTACACCGTTCATCAGCGGATCGATAACGGCGGCCATGGCATTAGCCTGAGGAGCAGCCAGAGCACCCGATGAGAATCCGTAAGTCTTGTTCAGAATCATGATGACACCTCCTACAGTAGCGGCAGATACCAGTGTACCCAGGAATTTCCAGGTCTGCTGTTTGGCAGGTGTACTACCCAGCCAGTAACCGATTTTCAAGTCGGTGATGAAACCTCCAGCCATTGACAATGCTGTACAAACTACACCTCCCATGACCAGTGAGGCTACCATTCCGGTTGCACCTTTCAGACCGACAGCTACCATCACTACAGAGGCCAGAATCAGGGTCATCAGTGTCATACCCGATACCGGATTCGTTCCAACGATGGCAATGGCATTGGCTGCAACGGTAGTAAACAGGAAGGAAATACCTGCTACCAGGACAATGGCTACAATGGTGTGAAGCAGATTGCCCTGCATTACATCAAAGTAGAAAAACAGAGCTACCAGTATGATAGTAATGATAGAGCCGATTGCAATAATCTTCATCGAAAGGTCTTTCTGTGTACGTACTACATTGGCTTCCGCTTTCTTGTCACCCATTTCCTTGGCAGCCAGACTTACGGCACTCTTGATGATGCTCCATGAACGTACGATTCCGATGATACCAGCCATGGCGATACCTCCGATACCGATGCTTTTGGCATACTGAGAGAAAATGGCTTCAGGCGACATGCTGCTTACAGTTTCGGTGATAGCCGGATTCCATGCGTTCAGTACCTGATCACCCCAGATCAGTGAGATACCCGGAACGATAATCAGCCATACGGCAAGCGAACCGGCACAGATAATGGCAGCATATTTCAGACCTACGATGTAACCCAGTCCCAGTACGGCAGCTCCGGTATTGATTTTTACAACCAGTTTGGCCTTTTCGGCTATCATTTCCCCCCATCCGCAGACACGGGTTGTGAAGTTTTCGTTCCACCATCCGAAGGTAGCTACGATAAAGTCGTACAGACCACCTATCAGTCCGGCAAAGAGCAGCGGTTTAGCCTGACTTCCTCCTTTTTCACCCGAAACGAGCACTTGTGTACTGGCGGTAGCTTCAGGGAACGGATATTCTCCGTGCTTTTCGCTGACGAAATACTTGCGGAACGGGATCAGGAACAAGATTCCCAGCACACCTCCCAGCAGTGAACTGATGAACATCTGGAAGAAGTCGACTGTCATTTCCGGATATTTGTCCTGCAAGATGTATAATGCGGGCAGGGTGAAGATAGCTCCTGCTACGATAACTCCCGAGCAGGCTCCGATGGATTGTATAATGACGTTTTCACCTAATGCACTTTTACGTTTGGCTGCGCTCGAAACACCTACGGCAATGATCGCGATAGGAATAGCAGCCTCGAATACTTGACCGACCTTCAGTCCCAGATAAGCTGAGGCGGCAGAGAAAAGTATCGCCATGGCGATACCCCATAATACAGACCAGAGGTTTACCTCCGGATAGTTTTTGTCGGGCGACATCAGCGGATGATACTGCTCTCCCGGTTTCAGTGGGCGGAATGCATTTTCCGGCAGTCCTGTCTGTTTTTCGTTTGTTTCTTTCATGGTTTTCAGGTATTTAGTTTTTTAAATATTTCTTCATGCCATTGGTTAAGTAAATATCCATTTTCCCGTCTTTACGTTCGTAGATGAAATAAGCATCGAGTTCAGGATGAGCATTGCAGATTGCCTTTGCCGAATCAAGTCCGAGCACCATGAACGAAGTGGCGTAAGCATCGGCTGTTGCACAGTCTTTTGCTACGACAGTAGATGAGAGTATGTTATGCTGCACCGGATAGCCCGTACGCGGGTCGATGGTGTGCGCATATTTTTTACCGTCTTTATAGTAGAAGTTGCGGTAATTACCCGAAGTGGCAAGTCCGGCGTTGGTGATTTCGAGCACAGTCTGCAATTCCTGATTTACAGCCAGTGAGTCGTCTATCGGTTTGTTGATACCGATGCGCCAGCTTTCCATATTTTGGTTTTCTCCTTTCATAACCAGTTCTCCTCCGATGTTTATCATATAGTTTTTTACACCTTTGCTGTCGAGCAGGCGTGCCACACAGTCTACTCCGAACCCTTTGGCTATGGCGCTACAGTCGAGCATTACGCGTGGATCTTTCTTGACGATTTTTCCATCGATAAGGTCTATTTTCTCGAATCCGACAAACTGACGTATACTGTCTATGGTATGTGCCTGTATGTTTGTGGCGTTCTTGAATCCGAATCCCCATGCATTTACCAGCGGAGCAACGGTAATGTCGAAAGCTCCGTAAGTTTCCTGAGAAATATCTTTCGCCAGACGGAAAACATAAGTAAACATACTGTCGGCCGTCATTTCTTCATTGTTGTTGATGCGTGTGATAACCGATTCCTTACTGAATGGAGAGAGCGAATTGTTTACTTTCTGCAATTCAGCTTCTATATCTTTTTTCAGGTTTTCTTTCGACTGGTAAGTTATCTTGTACATTGTGCCGAACACCAGTCCTTCGTCTGTCTGGAAAGGAGCTTGTTTCCGGAGAATCAATACCGTTCCGATTATCAGGAATGCCAGAAAAGGCAGTTGCCATTTTAAACCTTTATTGTTTGCCATAGATTATATCGTTGAGTTTAATTTATAAAAAAAGATGTTCTACAAGAGTTTTCACACCGATACCTATTAATACCAGACCTCCGAAAAGTTCCATACGCAGGTTGAAGCGTTTTCCGAAAAAGATACCGATCAGGTTTCCGACTATCGAGAGAACGAATGAAGCGATGCCGATGATAATGAGTGGAGAGAACAACTGGCCGATAGAGTTGAATCCCGTAAATGCGAAGGAGATTCCTACTGCCAGTGCATCGATGCTGGTAGCTACCGCCATGGTAAGGATTACCTTCAGGCTGGTAGGGTCGAAACTGCATTCTTCGCTGTCCTTAAAATGCTCGCGTATCATACGGATACCGAGAAATGCCAGCAAGGCAAATGCTATCCAGTGGTCGTACGATTCGATAAGGTGATTGAAACGGCTGGCTCCGAACCATCCTATCAGTGGCATCAAAGCTTGAAAGAACCCGAAGAAAAAAGCCATTTTTAAAAATGTCCGCCATTGGATACGGCGTAGTATGATGCCGCTTGTCACCGAAACCGTGAAGCAGTCGATAGCCAGGCTGACGGCAAGCAACCATATTTCAAGTGTACTCATGCGCTTTTAAAAAGGTAAATTGTATATTAAGTTATACGTCAGATTGAAGCTGCTTCCGGCGTTTTTACCGAAACCGGGAACATACCATGGGTTAGAGTTTTCGTGACTATCTACGCTCATACGCATTTTATATCGTACAGCCCATCCCATGTGGAAACGCTTGTATATTTTAACTTTAATCCCCACAACTCCTTCCAGCCAGCTGGCATTGCTCTTTACACCCAGATCGGCAAAAGGAACTGTTATATGTCCTCCGTAGTTTGGGTCGGTCATGTCAGGACCGCTGGCATCGTAAGTGAAGCTGCTCATACCATATCGTAAGCCTACATATAAGTATCCCGGCAGATAAGGTTTCTGGTAGAAGACATTGTAGTCCATACCAATACGGAAATAAGGAGCCGACGTCTTGTAATGCATGTCGTTGGCATCATTGATGACGTCAGTTTTTCCATATCCTATTTCCACTACGGGCAGGAAGCGGTTTTTTTAAGTTAGTCTGAACGATGATTTCACTGCTCAAAATATCACCTCCCAGCAAATATCCTCCTGCGCCGGCAACTTCTATGCCGACGGAAGTTCCCTGATAAAGCGGAGAAGCCTTGTATTCTGCCTTCAATGTCTCTTTGTCCTTTTTTTGTGCATATGCATGCGACGGCAATAGGACAAGACTACTCGTCAGTATCAAGAACAGTGAAATATATTTTAAAGTTTTCTTTTTCATTATTGTCTATATTCGGATTGGTTATAGTCAATGAATCGAGGCGGTGACGGGTATTCTCTACTTTGGTGACCTCGTAAAACATCATGGAGCCACAGTCCAGGTTGGTGAAATACGGGATGTTCCGGTGTTCGATATTGATGGTATCAGTACCGGCATACCGTCTTTCCAGGCTGCGATAGATAAAGACAAACCGTGTATGAGTGCCGTAGCTGAACGGGAGTTCGAAACTGCTGGCACCCGCTTCCTTGTTGATGAGTGTATCCGATACGAGTGAATCCTGTACGGTACGGGGCTGGAGACTTCCGTCGGGCAGGGTATCGTATACTACGATGTCGGCATGTGTCTGTCCCACAATCGTAATGGTGTCTGATGTATTGAAAGACCTTCCGTGCTGGTCTACTAATGAAAAATATGCATACGACATGGAGTTGGGTGGACAGTTTTCTACTTCACACCCCGGAAAGAATATGCATATTAATAAAAGCAAGCCTAATATGGCCGGTAGTTTCTTCATGGTTACAGTTCTTTTTCTATTTGATATTTGTTTCGCTCAGGAGCATTGCGGGCTATCAGTTCTCCGATGAATCCGGCAAGGAAGAGTTGTGTACCGATAATCATGGTCGTAAGAGCCAGATAGAAATACGGACTGTCTGTAATCAGTCTGTACGGATTACCGGCATACAGGTCGTACAACTTGTTGACTCCTATGATAGCTACGGCTATGAAACCGAGGATAAACATGATGGAACCCAGGAAGCCGAAGATATGCATCGGCTTGATACCGAATTTAGACAGGAACCAGAGTGTGAGCAAGTCCAGATAACCGTTGACGAAACGGTTCAGTCCGAATTTTGTCTTTCCGTATTTTCGTGCCTGGTGGTGAACCACTTTTTCGCCTATCTTGCTGAAACCGGCATTTTTTGCAAGATAAGGAATATAGCGGTGCATTTCGCCATATACCTCAATGTTCTTGATAACCTCCTTGCGGTAAGCCTTCAGTCCACAGTTGAAATCGTGCAGGTTATGGATACCTGAAACAGCGCGGGCCGTAGCGTTGAACAGTTTGGTCGGAATTGTTTTCGACAGCGGATCATACCGTTTCTGCTTCCATCCCGAAACCAGATCATATCCGTCGACAGTAATCATGCGGTAGAGTTCCGGTATTTCGTCGGGACTGTCCTGAAGATCGGCATCCATTGTGATGACCACATCTCCCTCCGCACGTTCGAATCCGCAGAACAGTGCCGGAGACTTTCCATAGTTACGGCGGAATTTTATTCCTTTCACCTCCTTGTTGTCCTTACTTAAAGATTCGATGACCTTCCATGAACCGTCGGTACTTCCGTCGTTTACGAAGATGATTTCGTAACAGAATCCGTTCGCGTCCATAACTCTCTTTATCCACGCATGCAGTTCGGGTAAAGACTCTTCCTCATTATATAAAGGAACGATTACTGATATATCCATAGTTTAAAAACGTTTTTTTTGTTTCATTGCCACCAGGCCGGTAGGTATAGCCAGCAGGATGCCGTAAAATATATTTTGAAAAATCAACTGAAATGTAAGTTGCAGCGGAGTCAACGATGAAATCGTATCAAAAGCCTGAATAAGCTGGTCGATGGAAGATACCATTTCGCCCTGGGCACTTGCTTTGATGCTTTCCAGCTGTTGCAGGTATGAGTCTGCCAGAAATCCCTGGTCGATAAAGCGGAAATAGACATAGTGTGCTACTGCTGCCAGCAATGCGGCAAACAGATACATGTACAGGGTAAATAAAAAAGCACGGAAAAATGAAATCTCACCGTTACAGTATGTATTTCTGAACTTGCGTACGTAAATGTATCCTAACACAGGAACGAACAGGGTAAGCAGTACGAACAATAGCTGAAGGAGAGGGATAGTGAATCCCAAGGGAAGAAAAATGAATTTGAATATCCAGAATATTCCCATAAAAGTACCGAACCGCATAGCGTGTTCCTGAAGTGTAATCGGTTTGTCTGTTGGCATCTCTGTCTTTACTTTATAACTTTATATATTAAGACTACAAAAGTACGCTTTTTGGAGATATTCCGGGCTATAAAACTTGTAAAAAACGTATTTCTTTCAATTTTTGTGCATTTTTTTGTGGCAAAGTATTGCAGGTTCAAAAAATATGTGTACCTTTGCACCCGCAATCGAGAAACATCGATGATGAATCTCTGATGCAGACATAACATGGGTAAGTCCCATACGGCCAGCTCCCTTCGAATCCTCCAGGGCTTGATCGCAGCAAAGGTAGTTGGTTGTAGCGGCGCGATATGGCAAGCTTGCCCACCTGCCTCTTTAGCTCAGTTGGCCAGAGCACGTGATTTGTAATCTCGGGGTCGTTGGTTCGAATCCGACAAGAGGCTCGAAAAAACATATTTATTGCCTCTTTAGCTCAGTTGGCCAGAGCACGTGATTTGTAATCTCGGGGTCGTTGGTTCGAATCCGACAAGAGGCTCGAAAAGGTTGGAATATGAATCCAACCCTTTTTCATTTTTTTATTTCCCTCCAAAGAATTTATTTAAGTGCAAAAAAATGTCCCAGGTGTTGTAGCGGTGACATTTGTGTACATAAAATTAGTCTAGTCTAATTGTTTTCCTCTTTAATTCTTCTGCATATAAAAACAATCTTGTTTCGTTTTTGTTTTAAAAAACTTCCAGTTTTTTTATTAATATTTTTCAGTCAGGCTTTGCCGTAGTTGTACAACCGGATTCCCAAAGAAAGCATAAAGCGATAACGGTTGTCTGTTTGTTAGGAAAAACGGAAGATTATTGACATGGCCTGTATCAAATTTTGTTGTTTGAGAGAAAAGTAAGCTAGTGAAAACTGAAAAAATATTCAGATTCCTGCATAAAAGAAAAGTCTGTTTTTATGCGTATTTCTCCCTCATGTTTTTGGAAAAATATTGTGGAAAATTAAAAAAACATCGAGATAAATTAAAAAAATGACTCGATAAGTTGGCTGACTCTTCCGGTAACATGTACAGATACCCTTAAAAAAGGTGCTTTAATGTTTCTGGAAGGAGCTGTTTTGTTCTTCATAAAGTGTTAAAATTTTATCTATCATCTTGGTTATGAGCAAGCATCTCTTCGAGATTGTTCCTTTGAAAATATCGGCTTCGGTGCAGGCTGAAAAGAAACGAATCTCGAAGGGAAAAATATGCAAAATGTCAGTTTGTCAACTAACATTTTAGTCTATGTACTGTTGCAATTCGTTCGCAGGAATTTCCTGATTACCCTGATTCGGCAGAAGGCCAGATGAAACAGTCGGTTCAGTCATTCGTTCTTCATCGCCACATGCGGCAGTCTGCATGCCTCCCCAAAAAAGAAAGTCTAGTGGTAAAATAATCTTTGTCATACTGGTAATGGTTTGGGTTTATAATTGTTTTTTCGGATTTGACTGAAAGTCTTTAATGTCTTTTTCATATAAACGTCAAAGCAACCGAATCCCCCTATGTTTATTTGTTAAAAAACATTATATCAGCAATCATGCCTGTGGTATGATGTATCCTGATAGCGGAAAATGGATTCCGTTATTAGGTTTATTCTTTTTCGGGAATATTGCTTTGTTGTTTCTGCTGTAATAAAGCCTTTATGTTGACTGAGTCGAATACAGGTGCTTGGTGTGTTTCAAAGTATTTGTGATTAGGTGCGATGCTATGCATCAGATCGAAATAGCGAACAGAAGCGACAGGTATCATCAAGTGATACCAGTTTTTCTTTCCTTGCCTATATTCCCAGACAGCGGTCTGGGTCTGTTCGTCTAGTATATGGATGAACAGATCTGTTTCTTCAAGTCGGAAATGATAGAGAGTAGGCGACAGTTTTCGGCTTTCTCTGAGTGGAAAGGTATAGATTTCAAAATCTTTCTGTATCAGAAGAGAGTCTGTTAATCTTCTGGGAGCTGGAGTGTCTGTTTCAGGCGGAATGTAGGCATAGGGCTTTCTGTCGAAATAATGCAGAGGAATCCAGTCGGCAGGTAGTCCGAAAGTGTTTACTTTCTGGTAAGGAGTGTCATTGTTTTTCAGGTGATAGTTTCTGTGTTCCTTGATTTGCTGTAGGTAATCCTCATGGTTACCTTCGAAACGATTAATCCAGTAGTCCGGTTGGAAATACTCGCTTTGTCGGTCCGGTTCCAAAAAAATATACGTGTTTCGTGACATTTCTCCGTCCTCACGGTCGTACTCCTGCACAAAAAAAGAGTGTATCATTTTCTACAAATTGTCCGGCTATCAGTAATGTATGGTCATTTTGTATGAGTGTATCTCTTTTTTCCTTGTATGCCACCCTTGTATCTGCCCGGGCATGTCCCGAGAAAGACTGTATGTCTTGTTCCAAAAAGAGATTTTTTGCTTTCCCTTGAAGTGGTATGGAAGAGATAAGGATACATCCGGTAACTAACACGGACCTTGTAAGTGAGATCTTTTTCATTTGTTTGATTAGAGGTTAATAAGCAAGCAATAAAGCAAATATACTGAATCTTTAGTCTTCTGTAAAACATTTGAAGTGAAAATTTTCATTATACCGTATTAATATTTCGCATTGCATTCTTCTGTACTTCTTGTCTTTTGCGTATTTTTGCACTCGAAAATCGAACTATTAATTATAAATAAAAAGGAATGGGTGGTTTTTCGGTATCAGTCTCAATGGCTGAATGCGTAACCGAATTTATTTTGACGGTACGGATTATAACTCACATTTAGGTACGAAACGTGCCGGTATGGCAACATATTCGGAAGGCGAAGGTTTCGTTCGTTCTATTCATAGTCTGGAAAGTTCTTATTTTCGCACCAAGTTTGAATCGGAACTTCCAAAATTCAGAGGCAAGTCGGGTATAGGTGTAATCAGTGATACTGACCCTCAGCCTATCATGATAAATTCTCACCTTGGAAAATTCGCCATTGTAACGGTTGCGAAGATCAACAATGTGGCTGAACTTGAAAAAGATTTGCTCGATGCAAATATGCATTTTGCGGAAATGAGTTTGGGAAAAACAAACCAGACAGAGCTTATTGCATTGCTGATTGTACAGGGAAAAGATTTTGTAGACGGTATTGAAAATGTTTACAAGAAAATCAAAGGTTCCTGCTCGATGCTGATTCTGACAGAAGACGGCATTATTGTGGCACGCGACAAGTGGGGGCGTACTCCGATTGTGATAGGAAAGAAAAATGGTGCTTATGCAGCTACCAGCGAATCAAGCAGTCTGCCCAATCTGGATTACGAAATCGACCGTTATGTAGGTCCGGGAGAAATTATCCGTATGCGTGCTGACGGACTGGAGCAGCTTCGCAAACCGAATGAAGATATGCAGATTTGCTCGTTCCTGTGGGTTTATTATGGCTTCCCGGTATCTTGCTACGAAGGACGTAATGTAGAAGAAGTCCGTTTCATGAGCGGTTACAAAATGGGTAAGACCGATGAGTCGGAAGTGGACTGTGCCTGCGGTATTCCCGATTCAGGTGTAGGTATGGCATTGGGATATGCCGAAGGAAAGGGTATTCCTTATCATCGTGCCATTGCGAAATATACACCAACCTGGCCACGTAGCTTTACTCCCAGCAATCAGGCTATGCGTTCGCTTGTGGCAAAGATGAAACTGATTCCTAACCGTGCCATGTTGCAGGGTAAGCGTATTCTGTTCTGTGATGACTCTATCGTACGCGGTACTCAGCTTCGTGACAATGTGAATGTGCTATACGATTACGGAGCTAAAGAGGTTCACATGCGTATTGCCTGTCCGCCGCTGATTTACGGTTGTCCGTTTATCGGATTCACTTCTTCAAAGAGCGATATGGAACTGATTACCCGCCGTATCATTAAGGAAATAGAAGGTGATGAAAATGCTAAGCTGGATAAGTATGCTACTACCGACTCACCTGAATACAAGGAACTGGTAGAACGCATCCGTGCCCGCTTCGGACTGACATCATTGAAATTCAATACACTGGAAACGCTGATAGAGGCTATCGGTCTGCCGAAATGCAAGGTGTGCACACACTGTTTCGATGGTTCAAGCCACTTCTAGTATAATAAAAAAATGAAATCTGTTTTGAAATAGGATAAACTTATTTATAAATCCATAAGTTATAATATAAAGACCTCCTGCTTTAGCTTTTGATTATTTTGATATGTGGCTAAAAGCAGGAGTTTTTTACTTTTAATCTATTAAGTTTCTTACTTTTACAATTCTATTTTGAGATATTCTCATTTTTTAAGTGTGCTATTTTATTCTCCAAATAATATTTTACGATCTGTTTCTAGAGATTTTTTTACCAGAGAATCTGGAACAAATTTCCAGTCGGACAGAGCAGGGATTTGAAGTGCGCCTTTTGATGAGCGGAAAAAATCAATCATGTAATAGCGGAATTCATGATCAGAGGTTTCTTTGATGCGGCTCCGAAGTTCTGACATGGAGAGTCCGGTTCCTTCAGTTAACAGCCCGCATCCTCCACTTCCTACATACGAGTTGACAGCTACGCGGTAAGTTTTTTCCATACTGAACGCACTGCCATCTTTCATCTTCAATATGCGTACTCTTTTTCCTACAGGCTGACTGAGATTTACCTCATAAGAAATGCCAGCAGCTGACATAAGGCAGAAAGTTGCAGTTCCGATACGTGCTTTCTTTCCTTCCTGCATACGGATGTTCAGTGCATGGTCGTCGGAGGATTTCATTGTATTAACCCATCGTGAATAAGAGTATTCCAATGCGTCATGCACTTCTTTTCCTGTCAATTCGAATACGTTTATCATATTTTCATATTGATAGAGTATGAAAATATCTCTTACAGCCACTTTGCCAGGTTTTACAACATCGTCGTAAACCAAAGGAGTTACCAGCGAAATATCAGCTTTCATTTGCTTGAATTGAACATGATGCATGAGATCTCCCATAGTGGAGTTTCCAAAGAAATAATCTGCACCATAAATAGGCTTGTCGAGTACGCCTACTTCTTCTGATACAAATTTCTGTACTTCATCTTGTTTCTTGCTGAAGTGCTTCATAAATGCTTTGTCGGGTTTTATATCTTTTACAGAAGCTATGTTTCCTTCTATTTTCTTTTGAGTTACTTTACCGTTGCTTATTGTACAAGTCAGTATAGCTTCTGCTACGTTTACTGTTTCTCCACCCGCATTAAGGAGCCATACTTTTTTCCCTGAAACTTTATTGGTGACTTGCTGACAATATGCCTGATGATCGTGTCCGTAGAAAACTATATCCATGCCTGGAATATTTAATGCAATTTCCTCAGCGGGGTTTTCATTGTATCCGTTTTGTCCATGTGATTTTAGTCCACAGTGAAATAATCCTACCATAATATCTGGTTTTTCTTTTTCAAGAATAAGAGATACCCATTTTCTTGCACTTTCTACCATGTCTTCGAATTGCAGTCCCTGCCAGAGTTTTTCAGGAAGCCACATCGGTATAGCAGGAGTAATCATACCCAAGATTGCGATTTTTATGCCCTCACGTTCTATTGTGCAATATGGTTTGGCATAAGGCTTTCCTGTTGCTTTTGATATGATGTTTGCACCCAGTATAGGAAATGTACAGTCGGCTACCCAACGGTTGAATACAGGATGTCCGGCTTCTATATCGTGATTTCCAAAAGCAGCAGCATCGTATCCCATGAAGTTCATCATTTCACTTGTAAGATGTGGACTGTTGGTATCAATGAAGTTTGTATAGTATACACATGGTTGTCCTTGTAAAATATCACCAGCATCGATTAATATACAGTTTTCTTTGCCTAAACTGTCACGTTGTGAATTGACGTAAGCAGATACTTGTGGAAATCCTCCTTCCAGTGGGTGATTTTCTTTGAAGTTGTATCCAAAGAAGTTACCGTGAACGTCGGTTGTTTCCATAATTTTGATAACCACTTTTCTGCTTTTACCCATTACTGGGACTAGCAATCCTAAAATAAGCAGAATAGATATAATACGTTTTTTCATCATGTTGAGAAATAAAAAATGGAATACTGTCGAAGTGCATTTTAAGCACATTGTGGCAATATTCCATGAAAAGTAAAATTATTAGTTGAAAATATATCGTATGCCAACCTGAATTTGCCAGCAGTTAGAACTGTTTTTCAGGTAAGAGAATGTTTCAGAAGGAAGTTTGTTTTCTGATTGATACATAGAGAAAGTCGGTACATTGTCAGCTGTTACGCCTTCATACTTCAAGATACGTCCGCTATTTACAGGAACTTTAGTTACTCCCCATGTATCTTTCAACAAGTTTCCTAAGTTGAAAATGTCAAGTGAAACCTGTAATGTGTTTGTTGTTTTTCCAGCTTTTACAATAAAGTCTTGTACTACTTTCAGGTCTATTTGATTAACCCACGGATAACGAGCTGAGTATGCTTTAGCATATTCTCCTTTGTGATTTTTCAGATAAGAATCCTGGTTTACATAATTCCAGAAAGCTTCAGCCTGCTGTTCTGCTGTAAATCCGTTTTTATCGACAAATGTCAGTTCGTCTTTGCTCTTAGGTATATAAATCAGATCATTATTGATGCCATCCTGGTTCATATCACCGTCATACATATAAGAGAAGTTTCCTGCATTATATCCAGAGTAGAAAAGGCTTACAGAAGTGGCAAAGTTTTTGGCATAAGGAATGCGGTATGAAAGCGAAGCGATTACCTTGTGCGGAGTCAGATATTGTGAGTTGGTAAGCTCCATATAGTTACCTCCGTTTACAGTCGGTACATTCTGCCAGAGTTCGTTAGGCTGTGCTCCAGGGTTACCCGAAACTTCTTTTGAACCGGTATATGTGTACGACAGCATTGCGTTCAGGTTTTCTATTGGATTCATTCTTAAAGAAGCATTCAAACTATAGCTGTATCCTTTGGTTGTATTTGTCAGCATATATGCGCCCGACATATCTTTGTAGATACGGCTTTCGGTGGATCCGGGATAGAGATAACGATTGTCCGGACCTGCAAATCTTTTCATCTTGGAGTCGCTGAGAGGAATGACATTTACATTCTGCTGGATTACTGCATTCAGGTTCTTTGCATAGTACCTTCTATTGTCATTTCTGTATTAAA
>ENA-OQHF01000529-OQHF01000529.1-human-gut-metagenome-genome-assembly--contig:-NODE-529-length-23341-cov-4.083829_pt1 | contig 23341 bp, 21 predicted proteins | sample MGYA00242559_ERZ504709 | MGnify/ENA primary metagenome ERZ504709 (study PRJEB26092, sample SAMD00036203) | human gut metagenome | host: Homo sapiens | study: EMG produced TPA metagenomics assembly of... | reverse complement strand
ATCTGCGGGCGGATGATGTCGCCAATCTTCGGGCTGATCTGCATATTGACAGTAACGCCGGGATAAGCGGCCTCAAAGCGCTTGGTGATCTCATCCCAGTAGTCAGAACCGTAACCGCCCTCGAACACTGCGATGTTCAGTTCGTGTTTTTCAAAAGTCTTTTCTCCGGTAGAGGCTTCGCTGGTAGCGGCGGACGTTGCTTCGGAAGAAGCGGCCTCACTGGATGCTGCTGCACTGGAAGATGCTGCGCTGCCGCAGCCTGCCAGACAGGTAGCTGCCATTGCAGTGGCTAAGCATCATGCTGATTGCTTTTTTCATGGTTTTCCTCCTAAAAATTATTCCTTCTTTGTTTGGGATGCGGCTCATTTGTCGTTCCCTGATTGCACTCTTATTATATCGGGCAAGCCGGATTTGATAAATGTATTCCCTTTACTTAAAGATGGATTTTATTGACTTTTCTGTCGTTGCCCTTATAATTCAGGTAATGTATGGATAGATTGTAGTCACTTTGCACAAACGGAGGCCTATATATGTCACTAAATGCACAAAAACGCGTGAGTTTTCCCCCAATGTGTTGCGGCGAATCAAACTTCGCACCCGTCTGTTTGTGACATTTTTGATTATTTCTCTTGTTCCCGTCATCACGATTGGTATTTTTTCTTACCGTGCATACACCCAATCCATGAACGAAAAGGTCAAACAGGCTGCCTTACAATCCATCGAACTACTCAATAATAATATGTCTACCCAGCTTGGCATTTATAGCGACTACATGGGTTCTATCTCCGTATCTGATACTGTACAGAATGGTGCCGCATCTGTCAATAATGGTCACCCCCTTACGGGTGATATTGTGAACGGTATAGGTGAAATGATCGTCACAATTCCTTTTCAGAGCACACACCTTAAAAACATCCGCGTCGTTTCCAATGACCGCACCGTCATCTACGATTTGGGCTATGACGATATTACACCCCAGCGTTTTAATGAACTGCTGGATAATATTGAAGCGGCTTCCCCACAGGATAGTCTGCAATACATCCACACTTACCGCGCCAACGATAAAATTGTCATTGGCCGTAAAATCTATGATATGCACCACACCAGCACACCGCTGGGGTATATCATGCTGTACATTGACGAATCCCAGCTAAGCCGCTACATATTTACCGATGTTTCCTTTGGCGAGGGGTCCAACTTTCTGCTGATTGATGCCGCCGGTAATGTGGTTTCTTCTCAGAACGCGGAACTGCTGGGAGAAGATTTGGCCGATGACCCGATTTTTCAGCAGATCACGGCGCATCGGCAGGCGGGTGAAAACAACTTTTTATGTGAGCTGAACGGCGTAGATACGCTGACGATTTTCAAATACAACACGACCTATAATGTATATCTTGCGGCCACGATTCCGCAGGCCTACATTACCAACGGCACAAGAACCATCAATATGATGCTTATTGCGCTGGCCGCAGTGCTGGTCGTTGTCAGTTTGTTCCTGACACTGCTTGTCTATCGCAGCGTCATGCACCCCATTGATAATATGGTTGCCGCCTGCAATGCAAAAAGCGACGAGGAAATCGGGCTGAAAATCAATGATACCAGCCCCGACGAGCTCGGATTTCTGGCGCGCACCATCGACAACATGGTCAACGAAATTGGTCTGCTGGCGCAGCGCTGGAGTGACGACCAGCGCAAAATGCGCGAGTTGGAATTGCAGACCCTGCAATATCAAATCAACCCGCACTTCCTGTTCAATACCCTGAACACCTTAAAGTGGATTGCCACACTTAATCATGTCACCCCGGTCAGCCACGGCATTGATGCTCTCTCTTCCCTGCTGCAAAGCACCCTTATTAAAAAGGATGAACTAATTCCGTTTGACGATGAGCTGCGCAACTTGAAAAACTACTGCGACATTCAGCAGCTGCGCTACGCAGGGCGCTTTGAGATGGAATATCAAATTGAAGATGCTGCCGGATACTGGACAGTACCGCGCTTTATTTTGCAGCCGCTTGTAGAGAACTCCATCCTGCACGGCACGGCGGATGAAGATGATTTTGTCACCATCACCGTCCGTGCCACCGTGAGCGAGAATCTGCTTACCATTCATATCTCCGATACCGGCTGCGGTTTTGACCCCAGTGCCATCAAGGAGAAAAATTCTGAGCGCTTCTCCGGCATTGGATTGAGCAACGTAGATGAGCGTATGCGTCTGCACTACGGAAATGAATACGGTCTTACGATTGAAAGTGCCCCCGGCACCGGCACACAATGTATTCTCCGTATTCCAAATGAAGCCATTCGTTGAGGTAACACAATGTATAATTTATTGCTTGTAGATGATGAGCCACTGATTAAGGTCGCTTTCCAGTCCGCCGTGGAGTGGGGCAAGAACGGATTCCTGCTGGCGGCAACAGCCAGTAATGGGCAGGAAGCGCTACACATTGTAGAGTCACAGCACATTGATGCGGTTATCACGGACTTGAAAATGCCCGGCATGGATGGGCTTGCGCTCATTCATGAATTGAAAAAGCGCAGCTTTATCGGCCCGATTCTGGTATTGAGCAACTATTCCGATTTCGATTCCGTGCGCGCGGCTCTGACGGACGGCGCTTATGACTACTTTCTGAAAATCAATATGAACGGGGAAAGCATCGGTGAGCATCTGGAAATGGCTCTGCAGAAAGCAGGCTGGCAGGGTGCTTATATCCACCGTGGTGTGGAGGATGTGCGTCTGCCCCATGCGACGGTTCCGCAGATCAAGCAAAGCACCGGCCTGGATGCAGAACATCTGGCACAGGCCATTCGTACATGGAAAGGAGCAGAATCTTGAAGATTCGTTTGGATCAATATCTGGTTCAGCATGGTCTGATCCAAAGCCGTGAGCGCGCCAAGGCACTGATCATGTCCGGCGTGGTCTTTGTCAATGAACAGAAGGTAGACAAAGCCGGTGAGATGATCAAAGAGGATGCCAAGGTGGAGGTGCGCGGCCATGATATCGGTTATGTCAGCCGCGGCGGCCTGAAACTGGAAAAGGCTATGAAGTGTTTTCCGCTGACCCCCAAGGGGAAAGTCTGCATGGACATTGGTGCATCCACCGGCGGCTTTACCGACTGTATGCTGCAAAATGGTGCAGTCAAGGTCTACGCAGTGGATGTGGGCTACGGTCAGCTGGCATGGAGTCTGCGCACCGATGAGCGGGTGGTCAATATGGAGCGCACAAACATCCGCAACGTGACCCTTGACCAGCTGGTAGAGCCGATCGAGTTTTTCAGCGTAGATGTCTCCTTTATCTCGCTGCATCATATCTTCCCGGTGGCGCAGGCCATCACGACCCCGGACGCTATGGGTGTCTGCCTGGTCAAGCCCCAGTTTGAGGCTGGCCGCGAAAAAGTGGGCAAAAACGGCGTTGTCCGTGACCCTGCCACCCACCGTGAAGTGCTGCACAATGCCATGGGCTATGCTGCTGCCAACGGCTTCAAGGTCTGCGGACTGGATTTCAGCCCCGTCAAGGGCCCTGAGGGAAACATTGAATATCTGATGTTCGTTCAGAAGAGTGATGAACCCGGTGCACTGGATGATTCGGTTGCTGAACAGGTGGTGGCATCCAGCCATTCTACGCTGGACCGCTGAACCATAATCCATAAAATCAGGGAGGGCGCGGACGATGACCGTCTACATTTCCCCAAACCCCGGCAAGGCTATGGCCTACGGCATTTCCCAGCGGGCGGCGCAGATCTTGCTGACCCATGGGGCACAGGTGCTGATGCAGGACGGCCTGCAGGCTGAGTGCATGACCATGGGCGTGAAGTATCTGACCCAGAAGGAATGCCTGGAACGGACGGATGTCATCCTGACCATCGGAGGAGATGGCACCATCCTGCATGAAGCCAACCTCTCACTGGAATACCGAAAGCCCATTCTCGGCATCAATCTGGGCCGGTGCGGCTTTCTGGCCACCTGTGAGGTCGATGAAATGGAAGCCAAGCTCTCCGCCGTAGCCCGGGGTGAATATTTTCTGGATAACCGGATGCTGCTCTATGTCCGTGTGCTGGGAGATGACAGCTGGGAAGGCCATGCTCTGAATGATGTGGTTATGACCAAGGGCCGCCTGCAGCAGGCAGTGGATTTCAGCATCTATTGTGACGATATCCTGGTGGAGCATTACCGGGGCGATGGTGTCATTGTGGCAACGCCCACCGGCTCCACCGCTTATTCTCTGGCGGCAGGCGGGCCGATCCTTGATTCTCAGACCAAGGGCATCGTTGTCACACCCATCTGCCCCCACAGCCTTGCCAGCCCGGCCATGGTTTTTGCGCAGGAGCGCAAGATTAACCTCTGTGTGGGCCAGGTGGCAGATGAAGAAGTTTTTATCAGCTGTGATGGGGATGCGGGCTATTCCGTAAAAGCCGGAGCCACCGCGGAGGTGCGGCTGTCTGACCAGGTCGTGCAGCTCATCACCTTCAGCAAAGCCGACCAGTTCCAGGCCATTGACCAGAAACTGCGCGGCAGACGATGACACAAACACGACGAAGGGAGAAGATCACATGGGACGCACCAGCCGAGGGGATAACAAGAGCAAGCAGAAGCGGCAGCAGGCCATCCTGCGCCTGATCCAGGAGAATCCCATCAGCCGGCAGGAGACTCTGTTGGAGTACCTGAGCAAGGAAGGTTTTGATGCCACACAGGCTACCATTTCCCGTGATATCCGGGAGATGAACCTTGTCAAAGCTGCCACCACCACCGGCTACCGCTATGTTTCCGGCCACAGCGAGGTACTGAACCCCAAGATGCAGGCCCGGTTTGAGACCATCTTCCATGAATCTGTCCTGGGGGTGGACTTTGCGGGCCATGTAGTGCTGGTAAAATGCTACTCTGGCATGGCCAATGCGGCCTGCGAGGTGTTTGACGCACTCAAGTGGAAAAATGTGGTCGGCACCCTTTCTGGTGACGATACCTTCCTGATCGTGGCCCGCTCAGAGCGGGACGCAAAGACCATTTGCACCGAGCTTGGGCATTACATCGGGCAGAAATAAAGGCAGGAGAGAACGAACATGTTGAGCAGTCTGCAAATTGAAAATGTTGCAGTCATCCAGAAGGCCAACGTGCATTTTGAGAAGGGCCTGAATGTCCTTACCGGCGAGACCGGTGCGGGCAAATCTATCCTGATCGACTCCATCAATGCCATTCTGGGCAACCGCACCTCCAAGGATCTGGTGCGCACGGGGGCTGCAAAAGCAGTCATCCGGGCAGCATTTGATGATGTTCCGCCTGCAGTGCTGGACAGCCTGGAAAAGGCGGGGTATGAGCGCTCAGAAGCGCTGACCCTGAGCCGTGAGATCACTGCCGAGGGCAAGAGCACCTGCCGCATCAACGGAATGCCTGCCACAGCAGCCATTCTGCGGGAACTGTGCGGTGGGCTCATCAACATCAACGGCCAGCACGATTCCGTAGGCCTGTTGAACCCGGCCCGCCATGAGGGTATCCTGGATGCCTACGCCCAGAACGGGGCGGTGTATCAGGAGTATTATGCTGTTTACCGGGAGCTTATCAAGGTCAAAAAGGAGCTGGATGCCATCATCACCGATGAGGGTGAAAAACAGCGAAAGATCGATCTGCTGAGTTATCAGGTACAGGAGATCGAGGATGCCAGCCTGACCGCAGGCGAAGAGGAGACGCTGGCGGCCCGCCGTAAGGTGCTGGCGAATGCCTCCACTATCCGGGAGCGCATCTCCCAGAGCTATGCGCTGCTTTCGGGCGGAGATGATGCCCCGGGTGCCGTTGATCTGCTGGGGGAAGCATCCAATGCGATCGATGGTGCCGCCCAACTGGACAGCGGCCTTTCTGCTGCTGCGGGACAGCTGCTGGATCTTTATTACACCGCAAAAGACCTTTCTGCCGACCTGATCGGGCGGCTGGAGGGCTACGAGACGAATGATGCAGAGCTGGATGAAATTGAACAGCGGATGGATCTGATCTACAAGCTCAAGCGGAAATACGGTGATACTGTGGAAGATATCATCGCCTTTGGACAGCAGGCAAGGGAAGAGCTGGACCGCATCCAGTTCTCTCAGGAGCGGACAGAGCATCTGCAGGCTGAAAAGCATCGGCTCTATGTACTGGCCCGGGATAAGGCCGAGGTGCTGACCCAGACCCGCCTGAAAGCCTTTGAGGAGCTGAACAGGCGCATCTCCGGCACACTGGATTTTTTGAACATGCCAGGTGTCCGCATGACCCTGCGCCATACCCGCGGCCCGCTGGCCAGCCATGGCCAGGACAGCGTGGAGTTTTATATTTCCACAAACCCCGGCGAGGATCCCAAGCCGCTGGCAAAAATTGCTTCCGGCGGTGAACTGAGCCGTATCACGCTGGCAATCAAAAATGCCATGGCCGATAAGGACGCAGTGCCTACGGTCATCTACGATGAGATCGACAGCGGCGTGTCCGGCAAGGCGGCCAGCCGCATCGGTGAGGTGCTCAAACAGAGCGCAAAAGATCACCAGATCCTCTGCATCACTCACACTGCGCAGATTGCAGCACTGGCCGACTGCCATCTGCTTATCCAGAAGAATATCACGAATGAACGCACCTATACCGAGATCCACCCGCTGGATACCGAGGGCAGAGTGGACGCGCTGGCTCATATTATTTCCGGTGACCATGTCACGGAGCTTTCCCGTGCCAATGCCAGAGAGATGCTGGGACTGGCCGAGCATGAAACCGGTGATTGACAACCCCGCTGAATTGTGCTAAACTGTTTCTTGTTGAAAGACGTTGAAGGGAACAAGCACCTTGTCAGTGTCTGCCCAGAGAGACCCCGGTTGGTGCAAGGGGTGTGCAGAACAGCAGGGGAAATACCTCCCGGAGTTGCAGGCTGAATGCTTTGGCTAGTAGGCTGTGCCGCGTGCGAGCGTTACAAACGCAGGAGTGTATCCCATCTCTGTGGGGCGCACTCGTGAGGCCGTTTCTGTGAGGGGGCGGCAAACAGAGGTGGTACCGCGATTTTCTCGCCCTCTGCCAAATTCATTTTTGGCAGGGGGCGTTTTCTTTTGTCCTCTGCCCGACAAAACAGGAGGATCATCCCATGACTCTTTACGAAGAACTGCAGGCACGCGGTCTGGTGGCCCAGATCACCGACAATGAGATCATTGACCTCATCAACAACGGCAAGGCCACCTTCTATATTGGCTTTGACTGCACCGCGGACAGCCTGACCGCAGGCCACTTTATGGCCCTGACCCTGATGAAGCGCCTGCAGATGGCCGGCAACAAGCCCATCGCCCTGATCGGCGGCGGCACCACCATGATCGGCGACCCCTCTGGCCGTACCGACATGCGCAAAATGCTGACCAAGGAGGACATTGCTCACAATGCAGCCTGCTTCAAGAAGCAGATGGAGAAGTTCATCGATTTCTCTGAGGGTAAGGCTCTGATGCTGAACAATGCCGACTGGCTGCTGAACCTGAATTATGTTGAGCTGCTGCGTGATGTGGGTGCCTGCTTCTCCGTCAACAACATGCTCCGCGCCAAGTGCTACGAGCAGCGCATGGAGAAGGGCCTGTCCTTCCTCGAGTTCAACTACATGATCATGCAGAGCTACGACTTCTACTACATGTTCCAGCACTACGGCTGCAACATGCAGTTTGGCGGCGATGACCAGTGGAGCAACATGCTGGGCGGCACTGAGCTGATCCGCCGCAAGCTGGGTAAGGATGCCTACGCGATGACCATTACTCTGCTGACTGATTCTCAGGGTAAGAAGATGGGCAAGACTGCAGGCAATGCGGTCTGGCTCGACCCCAACAAGACCAGTCCCTTTGAGTTCTACCAGTACTGGCGCAATGTCGGCGATGCTGATGTGATGAAGTGCATCCGGATGCTGACCTTCCTCCCGCTGGAGCAGATCGATGAGATGAGCACCTGGAAGGATCAGCGTCTGAACGAGGCCAAGGAGATCCTGGCCTACGAGCTGACCAAGATGGTGCACGGCGAGGAAGAGGCTGAGAAAGCCCAGAACGCTGCCCGCGCCCTGTTCAGCGGAGCTGCTGACACTGAGCACATGCCCTCCACTCAGCTGACCGAAGCGGATCTGACCGACGGCTCCATCGGCATTTTGACCCTCATGGTCAAGGCCGGTTTGGCCGCTTCCAACGGCGAGGCCCGCCGCCTGGTCGTGCAGGGCGGTGTCCTGGTGGATGGTGAAAAGGTGGCTGCTCCCACTGTCAGCTTTACCGCTGATCAGCTGAAGAACGGTATCGTCATCAAGAAGGGCAAGAAGATCTACCACAAAGTGACCCTGTAATCTTTTAGAACCAGCGTATAATAAAAGCCCGGCGGCATCCAAAAATCGGATGCCGCCGGGCTTTTTACGTTTGTGTAATATTTATAGAGAAGGGCACTTACAGCTCAAAGGCCTTCTTCAGCACATCGTAAGCGGAGTCCTCGTTCTCACTACGCACCAGCAGAGAAATATCCAGATCGCTGGTGGTAATGAGCAGAACCTCGATGTCAGCCATGGCCAGTGCGTTCAGGGCCCGGGCAGCTACACCGCAGCTGGTGACCATGTCCTCACCGAAGAGGTTCAGCTTGGAGTAACCAACGCTGATCAGCGGGGAAGCCTTGGCATCCTTGTCGAGATTGGCTGCAGAGATGGCCTTCATCACCAGTGTCAGATCGCTGGCAGATGCGGTAAAGCTGAAATCAATGTTGGTACCGTGAGGGGCGCTCTGACTGATCATATCCACCACAACGCCGGTATCGGCAAAGATCTGCAGGTAGCGGGCCAGGCTGTTGCCCTTGAACTCCACATCCTGCACACTGATCATCATCAGGCTGGGCTCAATATTGATTTTGGAAACACCATACATAATGAACACTCCAATCTGCCCCAAAGGGCTGCAAATTCAGGTGAGCGCCAAAAACGCGCTGTTGATGTTGGTCTGTAATACGTTCTGAATGTATTCTATCCCAAAGCTGGGGTAGGCGGCCCGGACACCGTGCGCCTGCGCCAGCTCCGACGTGTAATCCCGGAAGAGGTAGGTGCGGACGTTGGATTTTCCTGCATCATAGTGGGTCACGGTGGGATGCAATTGCGGGGAAGCGACAGCGCAGTGAACGCTGCCATCCGGGTCCGTCGTCTTGTTCAGCTCCAGTGTCAGGATGGCACCGATGAGCTGATCCGGTTTGCTTTGGGTGCTGAGAAAATTTCCCAGGGAATAGGCCACAAAGGTCTGGCGGCCATCCACAGAGGTTTTCCACTCGGCATCCTGCACCACATGAGGGTGCGTGCCCAGAATAACATCTGCACCCCAGTTGGAAAGCTGCTGGGCGAGGTCCCGCTGGGTCTGGGTGATCTTGTGGTTGTCCTCCACGCCCCAGTGAACTCCCACCACCACGAAATCGGCCAGCTCACGCGCCCTGCGCACCTGTTGTTCCATCACATCCCGCTGGCTGGTGTAGATGACATTGGCCGTCATGGCACTGCTCTGCGGGATGCCATTGGTGTGGTCGGTGTAGGAGAGGTAGGCAATCGTCACACCGTTCACAGTCTGCAGGGGGATAGTACCATAATCGCTCTCTCCGTACCACAGGCCGGTCGTGACCACATCTTCCGGCATCTCGTCCCAGAACCGCAGCGTTGCTGCGATACCTTTGGCACCTTTATCATAGGTGTGGTTGTTGGAAAGACTGAACACCCGGATGCCTGCCCGGTAAAGAGCCTCTGCGCATTCACCGGGGGTAGAAAAGCAGGGATAGGTGGAAGGCTCCAGTTCCTTGCTGCAGAGCGTTTCCTGGTTGATCCAGTTTACATCCTGCGCGGCATAAAAATCCAGCAGGTGCTCGTAGCAGTAGTTAAAATTATATCGCTGGCCTTCCGCTGCCCGGCGGGCTGCCTGTTTGTAGATGGGGGCATGAATCAGGTTGTCCCCGGTGGCCGAAAAACGCAGTGTGGTTGTAACAGGCTGCGGTTCCGGTTCGGGCGGGGGAACGCTTTCAGCGGTCAAAGGCTCGTCCTCAAAGGGGCCAAGCACGATGCCGGGAGTCTGGAAGCGCCAGAAGCCCAAGCAGGCCAATGCCGCACCAGCCACCAGCAGCACGCCCATCATCCTCAGAAAAACGGGTTTTCGTTTTCGCCGGTTCTGCGGTTCGTGCCGCGAATGTCGTTTCGTGGATGCCGCGTGTCTTGCCTGCTCCATTCCGTCAGCCCTCCTGCCGCTCAAAATGGTGGAAGACGCAGAGACCTTACAGCTCTGCGATCATGTTACCCATATTGTACAGGCCCGGCTCCTTTTTTGCAAGATAGACGCAGCATTTATTGCGCCATTTGCAAAAACACTGCGGGAATATGCAGTATGCTTGAGGGTGATGACCTCGTCCGGACCGCAGAACAGCACCTCGTGGTCGCCCACGATGCTGCCTCCGCGCACGGAGCTGATGCCGATCTCCTTGGGGTCGCGCTTCTGGCGCACAGAGGAACGGTCGTAAACATAATGATATGCGCCGTTGTTCTCTTCGTTGATGGCATCGGCCAGCATCAGGGCAGTGCCGCTGGGGGCATCCAGCTTGTTGTGGTGGTGCTGCTCCACGATCTCCACATCATAGTCTGCACCCAGAATGGCCGATGCACGCTTGCACAGCTCCGACAGCAGGTTGATGCCGATGGACATGTTGGCGCTCTTGAACACGGGCACAATGCGGGACAGCTGCACCACCTTCAGCTGCAGCTCTTCGGAAAGGCCAGTGGTGCAGACCACGATGGGCATCTTGTGTGCTTCGCAATAGGTCAGTGCCTTTTCCACAGCAGCAGGAGCGCTGAAATCAATGATGACATCGCCCTTGCCGTCCAGCTTATCCAGACTGTCGTATACGGGGATGCCGTTCTGCTCACCGTCCTGCTGGTCGATCCCGGCGACCACGCGGCAGTCACTCCGGTTTGCGATCATCTCGCAGAGGGCGTGGCCCATCCGGCCGCCAATGCCCTGAATGATAATATCCGTCATTTTTGTTTCCTCATTTTCTGTTGTAACGGCAAATGCCCGGGAAGAACCAATTCCACCGGGCATTGTGCGTTGTTTCGTTTATTCCTGAATCAGACCTTCGGCAGCCAATGCCTGCTCGATCTTCTCCTTGTGGGCATCACTGGGCTCGACCAGCGGCAGACGGCAGGGACCGGCCTCCCAGCCCAGCACATTCATGGCGTACTTGACAGGGATGGGATTTACTTCGCAGAAGAGTGCATCCGCCAAGGGCAGGATCTCCAGCTGCAGCTTGCAGGCAGTTTTGGTGTCACCCTCAAACCATGCCTTGCAGCAGTTGTGCACCAGCTCAGGCTTGACATTGGAGACCACACTGATGACACCCTTGCCGCCCAGAGACAGCAGGGGAACAACCTGATCATCGTTGCCAGAGTAGATGTTCAACTCATCGCCGCACAGCTGGGCGATCCTGGCCACCTGAGAGATGTTGCCCGAGGCCTCCTTGATGCCGTTGATAAGCGGATTCCGGCTCAGCTCCAGCGCTGTCTCGGGGGTGATGTTCAGGCCGGTACGGGAAGGCACATTATACAGGATAACAGGGATGCCGCCCGCCTCGGCCATAGCGGTAAAGTGAGCCACCAGACCTGCCTGCGTGGTCTTGTTGTAATAGGGGGTCACCAGCAGCAGGGCATCGGCACCGCAGGCAGCAGACTTTGCTGCCAGTGCACAGCCGTGATCGGTATCATTGGAACCAGCACCCGCAATAACAGGCACCCGGTGGTTGACCGTCTCGACCGTAAACTTGATGGCGGCCAGCTGCTCCTCATCGGTCATGGTAGAGCATTCGCCGGTAGTTCCGCAGATCACAATAGCATCGGTGCCCCGTGCGATCTGATCTTCAATGATGCGGCCCAGCTCATCAAAGTTGATGCTGCCATCTTCGTACATGGGGGTGATGATCGCCACCGCCGCGCCGGTAAAGACAGGATTCTTCATAGTATAAAACTCCTTTGTACGCTCCGTCAGGAACGTGTTGTTCAGTCAAAATAGCCCTTTGCAGCCAGCAGCTCGGCCAGCAGCACAGCACCGCCGGCAGCGCCGCGCAGGGTGTTGTGGCTCATGCAGGCGAACTTGTAGTCAAACAGGGTGTCCTCGCGCAGGCGGCCGATGCAGACAGCCATGCCGTTCTCGGTGTTGCGATCCAGCTTGGGCTGAGGACGATCGGGCTCAGTGAAGTAGTGCAGGAACTGCTTGGGTGCGCTGGGCAGGTTCAGCTCCTGTGCAGGGCCGCGGAAGTTAGCCCAGGCCTCGAGCATCTGCTCCTGGGTGGGCTTTTTGTCAAAGCTTACAAACACGGCGGCAGTGTGGCCGTCAGAAACGGGGACACGGAAGCATTGCGCAGTGATCGTGGGCTTCTCGGCGTTGACGATCTGATCGCCCTCGATATGGCCCCACAGCTTCAGCGGCTCGCGCTCGCTCTTCTCTTCCTCACCGCCGATGTAGGGGATGACGTTATCTACGATCTCGGGCATCCGGTCAAAGGTCTTGCCTGCACCGGAAATAGCCTGATAGGTGCAGACCAGAGCCTTGTTGACACCAAACTCCTTCATCAGAGGATGCAGGGCAGGCACGTAGCTCTGCAGGCTGCAGTTGGACTTGACCGCGATGAAGCCGCGCTTGGTGCCCAGACGCTTGCGCTGGGCAGGGATGATCTCAATGTGGTCCGCGTTGATCTCAGGCACGACCATGGGAACATCCGGGGTAAAGCGGTTTGCGCTGTTGTTGGAGACCACAGGGCACTCGGCCTTTGCGTAAGCCTCTTCCAGTGCCTTGATCTCGGCCTTGGGCATATTGACTGCGCAGAAGATGAAATCGACCTGAGAAGCGACCTCTTCCACCTTGGCGGCATCCAGCACGACCATCTTCTTGACGCTCTCGGGCATCGGGGTGGTCATTGCCCAGCGGCTGCCAACGGCCTCCTCATAGGTCTTGCCTGCGCTGCGGCCGGACGCGGCCAGCGTGGTCAGCTTGAACCAGGGATGATTCTCAAGCAGGGTCACAAAACGCTGCCCCACCATGCCCGTTGCACCAACGATACCAACTTTATACTGTTTTTCCATTTCCAGCACCTTTCCTTTCAATAAAAGCAAATTTACATCGAACACGGCTTGCAAACCAGCCGACCTTGCAATATAATAGATACTGTTTATACAGATTTTATGATAACATTGATACGGCACTCGTGTCAATCATCGGAAAGGCAAATGCAAAGCATGTTAAAAAAAGATTTTTGGTACGATTTACCCAAAGAACTCATTGCACAGGAGCCTGCAGACCCCAGAGACTCGGCCCGGCTCATGGTTCTGAGCCAGAAGGACGACAGCATCCAGCACCGGATCTTCCGCGATCTGCCGGAATATCTTGAGCCGGGTGACCTGCTGGTGGTCAACAACTCCAAGGTGCTGCCCGCCCGCATCGTGGGTGTCAAACAGCCCACCGGTGCTGTGTGTGAGCTGCTGCTTCTGCGGCAGGTCAAGGGAGATCAGTGGGAGTGCCTGGCAAAGCCCGGCAAGCGGATGCAGCCCGGCACCAAGGTTAGTTTTGGTGACGGCACCCTGACCGCTGTGGTGGACGAGACCATGGAGGACGGCAACAAGTACGTTACATTCTATTATGATACCGAAACGCTTTATGAAAAGCTGGATGAATTTGGCAAGATGCCGCTGCCGCCCTACATCACAAAGCAGCTGGAGGATCAGAGCCAGTACCAGACCGTCTATGCCAAGGAGCTGGGCAGCGCAGCTGCTCCCACCGCCGGGCTGCACTTTACCCCGGAGCTGATGGACACCATCCGCGCCATGGGGGTCGGCATTGCCGAGGTCACCCTGCACGTTGGTCTGGGCACCTTCCGACCTGTGCAGGAGGACGAGATCTCCGACCATAAGATGCACAGCGAGTGGTACTCCATCAGCGAGGAGACCGCCCGGCGCATCCGCGAGACCAAGGCCGCAGGCCACCGGGTCATCGCTGTGGGCACTACCAGCTGCCGCACACTGGAGGCTGCCGCTGCCAAGTACGGCGAGATCAAGGCTTGCAGCGGCAACACCTCCATCTTCCTGTACCCGGGGGTGAAGTTCAACTGCATCGACGGTCTGATCACCAACTTCCATCTGCCGGAGAGCACCCTGATCATGTTGGTGTCCGCCCTGTACGGCTACGAAAAGACCATGCACGCCTATGAGGTAGCTGTGGCAGAGAAGTACCGTTTCTTCTCCTTTGGCGATGCTATGCTGATAGTCTGATACAAAATTCGCGCTTTTTGCGATATTTGTATGTGAAAGGTAAGGATGCGATCTGCATCCGCCGCTCCCTTTACAATTACGGCAGACCGCTGCTGTGATCATTCTGATAACTTGCAGGCTCGTGGCCTGCATCGAGGCTGCACGGCTGTTTTCCGTGCGCAGAAAGGAACGAATAATCATGCCTTCTTTGACGACTTACACCCTGCTCAAGCAGGAGCACAGCGCCCGGCGGGGCGAGTTCAAAACCGTGCACGGCACGGTGCAGACCCCTGCCTTCCAGAACGTTGCCACCGCTGGTGCCATCAAGGGCGGCCTGTCGGCGCAGGATCTGAAGGATATCGGCGCGCAGGTCATGCTGTGCAACACCTACCATCTGCATCTGCGTCCCGGCGACAAGCTGGTAGCGGATATGGGCGGCCTGCACAAGTTTACCCGCTGGAACGGGCCTATCCTGACCGACAGCGGCGGATTTCAGGTGTTCAGTCTGGCAAAGCTGCGCAAGATCACCGAGGAGGGCGTGACCTTCGCCTCCCATCTGGACGGGCACCGCATCTTTATGGGGCCCGAGGAGAGCATGCAGATTCAGGCAAATCTGGGCTCTACCATCGCCATGGCCTTTGATGAGTGCGTAGAGAACCCCGCCCAGCACGATTACTCCAAGGACAGCTGCGAACGCACCACCCGCTGGCTGAAGCGCTGCAAGGCCGAAATGGCACGCCTGAAGCACGAGGGTATCTCGGTCAACCCGGATCAGCTTCTGTTCGGCATCAATCAGGGCTGTACCTATGCAGACCTGCGCGTGGAGCACATGAAGCAGATTGCAGAGCTGGAGTTGGACGGCTACGCCATCGGCGGTCTGGCTGTGGGCGAGCCCACCGAAGTGATGTATGAGATGATCAGTCAGGTGGAACCGCACATGCCCAAGGACAAGATCCGCTATCTGATGGGTGTCGGCACTCCCGGCAACATCATCGAGGCCGTAGCCCGTGGTGTGGATTTGTTTGACTGCGTTATGCCCAGCCGCAATGCCCGCCACGGCCACCTGAATACATGGAGCGGCATCATTAACATCAAGAATGCCAAGTATGAGCGGGACGAGCGTCCCATTGATCCCGCCTGCGGCTGCCCGGTGTGCCGCAACTATTCCCGCGCCTACATCCGGCACCTGCTCAAGGCAGATGAGATGTTGGGTATGCGCCTGACCGTGATGCACAATCTGTGGTTCTACAATCATCTGATGGAACGTATCCGGGACGAACTGGATGCCGGCACCTTTACCGCCTTCCATGACAGATACGTTAAACTTCTGGATACCCGAATTTAAACTTTAGCCTTGCAACAAGGCTGATAAGAGGGTATAATAGCATTATCTGAATTTTTGAGAGGAGATTTTGCCCCATGCAATTTCTGACTACCACGTCCGAAGGCTATATCAGCCTGTTCTTCACGCTGGCACTGATGCTGGTCCTGCTGTACTTCATGATCTACCGTCCTCAGAAGAAGCAGGAAAAGAAGGATGCCGCTATGCGCAGCAGTCTGGAGATCGGCGATCAGGTCACCACCATCGGTGGTGTCATTGGCCGCGTTGTCGCCATCAAGGATGACACCTTTGTTCTGGAGACCGGCGCTGACCGCGTGAAGATCCGCTTCACCAAGTCTGCGATCTCTTCGGTCGAAAAGCTGAACATGGACAAGGCTCCTGCCGACAAGAAGTAAGCGTTTACACCGTGCATACATGAACCGCCTCCCTGCATAGACTATGTGCAGGGAGGCGGTTTTGTTATGTCTGAGTCTCGAGGTTTCCCGGCGGAGCTTCTTTCGTTTCTGCTTTTCGGGGTGCTGGGGGTAGCTGTAACGGCGGCAGCTTTGGCATGTTTTGCGCAGCTGATGGCCGGGCAGGGCTGCTCCGGCAGTGTAGTGCCGATACTTGCCACAACAGCCGTGTGCATGGGCAGCCTGCTGTGTGCACTGACGGCAGCGTTTCGTAAAAAGGCGCGCGGTCTGCTGACCGGACTGCTCCAAAGTACATTTCTGGCAGTGCCGCTGGCGCTTTCTGCTATATGGAACGGCACAGCCGCTGAGCCTGCTGTGGTATGCCGCCTTCTGGCGGTGCTACTCTGCGGTTGCATTGGTGGGCTTCTTGGAGTCACCCTGCGCAGTCGCAGACACACGCTTCGTTGATCGATCCGGCAAATCGAATCCATCAGAGGGAGAAAACAGCGTATGTGGATCTATGAACAGACAAAATCAGAAGAAAACTTTTCTTTGCTGCCGCAGACGGTCGGCCTACCGGTGCAAACAGCAGAGTCTGCCCTGTCGCCGCGCCGGCACAGGCAGCTGAACCGGCAGAACAATTGACGCAAAAGAGCCCTGCACCCCGGCAAAGCGCCACGCCACCCGAGATTGCTGGCTGCTGGCTGCGGCGTTTCTGCTGGGGTGTACGGCAGCCGGTGTATTGCAGGCCGTATGCGATGCCCGGCAGACAGAACTGCTGCAGTATTATCTGGAAGCGTGGCAAAGGCTGTTTGCGCCGGGCAGTATGCAAGGAGCGGTACAGCTTTTCGGCATGGAATACCTGACACTCGGCCTTGTGGTCAGCCTATTTCTGGTATTGGGGCTTTCTGCCCTTGGCCCAGTAATGATCTTTGGCAATATGATGTTGTACGGCTTGGGCAGCGGGCTGCTTATGTACAGCTATGCACAGCTGGTGGGTGGAAAGCAATACTTCCGGCGCTGCTATGGACAGGCTTACCGGCGGCAGCAGCAAGCGGCTGTCTGTGCTTTTTCGGGGCTTGTGCTTTGCAGGTCAGCAGCCGAATCCACGCATATTCTTTCCGCAAGCATCCCGGCGGACAAGCCCGCCCCGGGGTGCAGGCACTGCTGGGGCAGTATCTGCTGACCATGGTGGTGCTGCTGCCGCTTTGCGGTGCAGCGGCAGGACTTTCGTATTTGGGCAGCCGCCTGTAAATGGCATCCTTTTCTTGCGGGTTTTGGCGCAGTGTGTTACAATAACAAAAGACCATAATAAATGAGGGACAGACATGAAACTAAAATCCGTCTATGTATGCTCCAATTGCGGAGAGACAAGCCCCCGCTGGATGGGGCGATGCCCCAGCTGCGGCAGCTGGAATACCATGAACGAGGATGTTGTTGCTGAAGCGCCAAAGGCGGGGACTCCTGCCGCCCGTCAGGCTGCCGCGGCTCGTCAGGAGGGCGTGACCACCCTGACCGCCCGGCGGCTGTCAGAGATCAGCACCACGGAGGAAAAAAGCCGCATCCTGACCGGTATCTCGGAGCTGGACCGCGTATTGGGCGGCGGTATCGTGCTGGGCGGTGTAGTTCTTTTGAGCGGTGAGCCTGGCGTGGGTAAATCCACTATGCTGTTACAGCTGTGCGGTGCCATCTCCAATCAGCACAGCGTGCTGTATATCACTGGCGAGGAGTCTGTCCGGCAGGTCAAGCTGCGGGCAGCGCGGCTGAAGGTACCGCAGGATAACATCTTTCTGGCGGCGGAAAATGACGTGGATGAGATCTGCGGTCTGATCGAAAAAGAAAAGCCGGACCTTGTGGTCATTGACTCCATCCAGACCATGCGCTGCATGGATATCTCGTCCTCGTCCGGCACGGTCAGTCAGGTGAAGGAGAGTGCCGCCCGGCTGCTGGCGGTAGCCAAAAAGCAGGAGATTCCCATGTTTATCGTGGGTCATGTGAACAAGGACGGCGCAATTGCAGGCCCCAAGGTCATGGAGCATATCGTGGATACGGTGCTCTACTTTGAGGGCGACAAGATGCTGCCGTACCGCATTCTGCGGGCAGCCAAAAACCGCTATGGCTCCACCAATGAGCTGGGAATGTTCGATATGACCGGCACAGGGCTTGCCGAGATCGAAAATCCCTCCCAGATGCTGCTGGAAGGACGTCCGCTGGGGGTTTCCGGCAACTGCGTGGCCTGCACCATGGAGGGCAGTCGTCCCATCCTGAGCGAGATACAGGCACTTGCCACCAAGACGAATTTTCCGGCACCCCGTCGCGCCTGCAGCGGATACGACTATAACCGCATGAACCTTTTGATCGCCGTGCTGGAAAAGCGGGCAGGGTACTTCTTTGGCAATCTGGATGTCTATGTCAATATAGTGGCGGCATTGCACTGCGGGATACCGCCTGCGACCTGCAGTCTGCCTGAGCATGGTCTCCTCGCTGCTGGACCGCCCGGTCAGCGATAAGCTTATCGCCATTGGTGAGGTAGGTCTGGGCGGGGAAGTGCGCAGTGTGCCCAATCTGGAAACAGCGCCTGCACGAGGCTGAGCGTATCGGCTTTGAGCGGGCTGTTATCCCAAAGCACAGCCTTGCACACCTGAATGCCGCAGATTATCCCGGCATGAAGCTGGTCGGTGCAGCGTATATCGCAGATGCCATCAATGCGCTAAAAAATGACCGCCTGTGATGAAACGAGGAACCTATGTCGAATTTATCTGGACGAAAGAAACCCCGGCAAACACGCACCCTTTGAGGATGCCGCGCCGGATATTGTAGAATATGTGCGTTATCTTGAAGTGATCGCCGGCAAAAGTGCCAATACGGCGTTCAGTTATTACTGTGACCTGCGCTCCTTCAGCCGCTTTATGAAGCGCCGCCGCGGGCTTGTGGCCACGGATGCAGAATTCAAAGAGATCGATCCCAAGGGGCTGGATACGGCCTTCTGGGGCAACATAACAAAAGAGGATATCTACGAATATCTGTATTTTCTGAACCGGGAGTGCGGCAACAAAAAATCCTCTACCGCCCGGCGGCTGGCCAGTCTGCACGGTTTTTATGATTATCTGGTCAATCAGGTCAACCGCTTATCCGAGGACCCTACGGCGGCCATCCGCCCGCCCAAACAGGATAAGGTCTTGCCCAAGTACCTGACGGCAGAGCAATCCATTTCGCTTTTGGAGAGTACCCAGACCCAGAGCGATTTCCCGGAGCGGGATTATTGCATGGTGGTGCTGTTCCTCAACTGCGGTATGCGTCTTGCAGAGCTGGTAGGCATGGACCTTGGAGACATCGATTTAGAGCAGCGTCAGATCCGCCTGTTCGGCAAAGGCCATAAAGAGCGTATGGTCTATCTGAATGATGCCTGCGTGGGAGGCACTGCAACTATATCTGCGCAAGCGCAACACCGATGGGATGGGGCCATTTCATCACCCAAGGAAAAAGCGGTGTTTATTACCCGTATGCGCAAGGAACGTATTTCGAACCGCAGAGTAGAACAGCTGATCTCCGGTGCAATGAAGGCTGCGGGGCTGAAGGGCTTTTCCACCCATAAGTTGCGTCACACCGCCGCAACGCTGATGTATCAGACCGGCAATGTGGATATCCTTACCCTCAAGCAGCTTCTGGGGCACAGCAGTGTGGGAACAACGCAAATTTATACGCACCTGCAAGAATTTCAGGTGCGCTCTGCCATTGAGGAAAACCCGCTGGGCAAGGTACTACCCATCAAAGCTGCAAAAGCAAACTTGGATACAACAGATGCAGCAGGGGAGACATCTGTTGAAAATGACCCGGCGGGAGAGGACGCTTCTGAGCCGTCCGGCCCTATGGCGGCCTTTGAGGGCGCTGCACAGGATGGCTTCCGGGCAGATATCTCGGCAATGTCCAACGATGAAATAGACGATTCATCGCGCGATACTTAAACCTGCACAAAACGTCTGAGACGATTCAAAGACCTATGGCGCGATCCGGCTTGACCGGATAACGTCATGGGTCTTTATAATTTACATTATAAGCAGTCAGCAGCAATACATACAGGAGCATCCATAGAAACGCGCAACGTAATGTCTACACAAAAACAAATGTTATAAAGCAAGCACCTAGATGCTTACTGGATGCTTACTGGAATAAAATGAATTACAAATGAACCGATGCAGCAGCACATAACACAGGAAGCATCTGTAAGCATGAGACAAATAAAACCATAAAATATGATAAAAATTGCAGAATGTGCAGAACGGCTGAACTAAGCCCGAAAATGAGCCAGCTGAGGCTGGAACGCCAAAAATCCGGGAAATGGGCATTTTTCACTTCCCTAAGTTTCGCATAACGTGCATTATACGAAACATGTACAATTAAAAAGAGAAGCTGCCCTTCTCTCTTTCTGTCAGATTTTCGGCAGCTTCTGTGGATGCTATTCAGTTTACACATGCCCGCTTCTGCGCCGCTGGACGTATTACCAGCATGTTCAAGCGTTCAACTTATGCCTGCAGTATCGTTTCTTTTCCTTTGGTGGTGCGATGTTCATTTCACCGGTAGCGGTTCTGTGCCGAAGTATGTACAGATGGCTTCGTAATAAATGCGTGCCACAGTCTTGCAGCCCTGTTCACTGCCAAAATGCTCCACATCCTCATCGTTCGTCACAAAACACTGCTCTGCCAACACTGCCGGACAATCCACATCCTCCAGCAGCGTAAAGCTGCGCTCAGGCCGAACCTGCGTGTAGGTATTCTCCACCAGCTGCTTCTGGTCGTTTTCCAGATAATAAATGTAACGCACTCCCCCTCGCCCGCGCAGCCTTGCGCCGATGCTCTGCATTCCACCGGCCAGCAGTTTTGCAAAATAAAAACTTTCCTGATGCCATGTACGCCCGGGCACTGCCGGATAGCATTCAAACCCGGCTGCCGTAGAGCCATTGGCTGCGGAGTTGCCGTGGATGGACAGCAGCAGCTGCGGGCTTTGAGCGCTGGCTACGGCTGCACGCTGGGCAGGCGTGGCGGTTGCATCAAAGCTTTCCCGGGTCTGCAGCGGAATGTAATTCGGGTCCTGCTCTAACCACTGAAGCAGCGCAGCAGCCGTTGCTGCTGTGACCTGTTTTTCCTCGACTACTCCCCTTGCGCCTGGGTCGTTGCCGCCATGTCCGGCGTCCACTGCCACACGGTACGGCGGGTCGCCCACCACAGGGCGAAAGTCCTCCGCTGAGACTGAGACTGCGGATTCTGCGGGTGCGTTCAGTTCCAGCGCCGCCTTCCATAAAAACAGGCCGAAACAGAGCATCAGTGCCGCAAAAACAAACAGCAAACCGTGTAAAAACCGGTTCCTCATTTTGCAGCGGTGCGTTTTACGTTTGCTATGTTTATTTACTGGTCTGCGCTGACTGGTTGGCATAAAGTTTTACTTCCTGTTCGTTTTACATTTATAATACGAGTATACTCGCCTTTTTCCCTGCACTGCAACAAAAAAAATGACTGCCAATTTTTCAAAAGGCAGTCCTTTGGGGTTATTTCAGTTCTACAACCGTCACGCCGCTTTCGCCTTCGCCGTAACGGCCAAGACGGAAGCTTTTTACCATGCGGTTGCCGCGCAGATGCTTATGGATGGCGGTGCGCAGTGCGCCGGTGCCGTTGCCATGGATCAGATAGACCACCGTCTGTCCGTTCAGGATGGCGCGGTCAATAAAGGAATCCACCTCCGACAGTGCCTCATCCACCGTAAGTCCCAGCAGATTGCACTCCATTTTGGCGGTGCGCTGTACGCGCTCTACCCTGCCGTTGGGACGGTTGGTATCGCCGGTCAGGCGGGAATACCGCTGCTGCGCCTTTGTCTTAGGCGCAGTGGATTCTTTTACCAGCTTTTCCGGCTGCTTCAGGCCCTTGAGGGGCACCTTAGTCTTGATGATACCGGCACGCACCAGAACATCGCCGTTTTTGTCTGGCAGCGCCAGAACGGTGGCCAGCTGGTTCAATTCTGCAATGCAGACCTCCTGTCCCACCTTTACATCCTTCAGCGGTACAAACTCCTTGACGGGGTTATGCACCACCTCCGTACCGGCAAACAGCTTTTCGGTCTCCTTTTTGGCAATTTCGCGGGCACGCTGCGCCTTCTGCTGGGCGCTCATGCGCTCGTCCTTTTGCAGCTGGCGCAGTTCATCGGTCAGTGCGTAGGCCTGCGTTTCCACCTGCTGTGCCAGCGTGCGCGCCTTGGCACGGGCAGCTTCCAATTCATTTTCGCCCTGCTGGATCAGTTCATCCCGCTTTTTGCGGGCTGCTTCCAGCTGATGGGAAGCTTCGTTGCGCAGCTGCTCCACTTCGTTCTGACTTTCCTTCAGCTGCAGCTTCAAGTCGTCCAGCTGACCCAGAACCGCATCCAGACGCTTATCCTCGGCAGACAGATGCTGCTGAGCCGCTTCAATGACGCGGCTGGGGATGCCCAGCTTTTCGCTGATCAGGAATGCGTTGGATTTGCCCGGTACGCCCACACTCAGCTTATAGGTGGGACGCAGGGTCTCCAGATCAAACTCGCAGCTGGCGTTGACCACACCCTTAGTCTCCAGTGCAAAAACCTTCAGTTCCGCATAGTGGGTGGTCGCCATCAGCAGCACACCACGGCGGCGCAGCTCTTCGATGATGGCGACTGCCAGCGCAGCACCCTCGCGGGGTCTGTGCCTGCTCCCAATTCGTCCAGCAGGACCAGTGTGCGGGGCATAGCCAGTTCCAGGATGCCTGTGATCTTCTTCATGTGGCCGGAGAAAGTAGAAAGGCTCTGTTCGATGCTCTGCTCGTCGCCGATGTCCACGAGGAACTCGTCAAATACGCAGATCTCGCTGCGCTCGTCGGCAGGAATAAGGAAGCCGCATTGTGCCATGGCACACAGCAGACCGGCCGTTTTCAGGGTGACGGTCTTGCCGCCGGTGTTCGGGCCGGTGATGATGAGCGAATCGTAGTCTCGGCCCAGCGCGATATCCACCGGGACGCACTTTTTGGGGTCGATAAGCGGATGCCGTGCCCGGATGAGCGAGAAGGACGAATCGGTCCGCACGGCAGGCTTAAAGGCCTTCATGTCCAGCGCCAGCCGCGCTTTGGCCAGCAGGACGTCAATCTCCAGCATGGCCTTATAGCTGTACTGAAATTGCGGCTCAATGGCGGCGACCTGTGCCGTGAAGGCAACCAGAATGCGCTCGATCTCCTGCGCTTCCTGTGCGCGGTATTGCAGGATACGGGCGTTTGCCTCCACGACGGCTGCGGCTGCCCACAAAGACCGTTGCGCCCGTGGATGAGACATCGTGGATGATGCCGTTCACTTCGCCGC
>ENA-OQHF01000527-OQHF01000527.1-human-gut-metagenome-genome-assembly--contig:-NODE-527-length-23354-cov-2.782968_pt1 | contig 23354 bp, 19 predicted proteins | sample MGYA00242559_ERZ504709 | MGnify/ENA primary metagenome ERZ504709 (study PRJEB26092, sample SAMD00036203) | human gut metagenome | host: Homo sapiens | study: EMG produced TPA metagenomics assembly of... | reverse complement strand
ATAATTGGGGGTGTAAATCTACTGATAATGCATAAAATTATGATATAATTTACTCTACGGGCTTTTCCATGGGACTTAATTCACGAACTGATAATGCATAAAATTATGATAATTAATTTACTCTGTCATAAATCTTTAAATCTATCCCTCACATATTGAACTTGTCTAACTTAGTCAGGAATTAATCTTCAAACTGACAACTATTTCAGTACACTTCAAACCTCAAAAAACGCAAGTACATTTCAACTCAAACGCCTAAGCGTTTTAAGTAAAACGTACTTGCGTTTGAATCCAAACGCACTTGTGTTTTCTATCAAACGTAAGTACGTTTTTCCCCTGTGCTTAAAAAGCCCCAAATTTTCTTTATTTATTCAGAAAATATACATTTAAAGGCAGTTTTTTAGTATCTTCGCTTCAAACTAACCTGACTAACCTATGTCTGTACTCCGATATTTCATCATTATAGGGATACTTGCCGTGGGAGTATACGTTTTTTCGTGTACCTCCCCAACTGAAGCACCTTCCCCTGAATCTACAGAAATAAATACTCATACCGATAGCCTGTTGCAGTTCAGGATTTATCTTGAACAGGCCCGCATCAGCCGTTTTAAAGGAGAGAATCAGGAAGAAGCTCATTTCTTAGATGCTGCGGAAAACATCGCTCAATGTCTGAACGACTCGTCCGTATATGCAAACTTATGGCAGGAGAAAGCCATGCTTTACCTGCCGCATCAACCGGAAAAAGCCAAAGAATTCTTTCAGAAAGCACTTGCCTATATGCCTTCCGGCACTCCGGTCTCCATCGCACAGAGTGAACTTTACCTTTCCCGCATTTATTTGGAACAAGGACAGACGGACAGTGCCTTCCATTACATCAACAACGCCATCTGCCAAAATTTGCCGAGAAAGGAAACTGCCGCCTTACACCTTCAGAAGGGCTACATTTTTGCCTTTCTTCTGCAAGCTGACTCGGCCACGCATCACATCCTGCCTTTTTTACCTGATGCCTCCTTAAAACAACGCACAGAAGCTTACCGTCGTCTATTCGAAATGTACGGAAAGAAACAGAATGAGAAACAGGAAAACATCTACATGCGAAAATACATTCTGTCGCATGACTCGCTGAGTGCCGAACGAAAGGAAATGGTCATCGAAAAGATACAAGATATGCACGAATACAAGTTGCAACGCGAACGGGCCAACAAAGCGGAGATGCAGGCAGCGCACCACAAGCTGGTTTTCTACCGGATTGCGGTCACCTTAGGCGTGGTGATTCTTATCCTGCTTTTACTTCTTCACCGCATCCGCGTGCACAAGCAAAAGCTGACAGAAGAACTAAAGGCTACCCAGTGGATGCGCATGGAAGAAACACTGAAAAGGAAAGAAGCGGAAGTGGCACTGGCCCACGAACAGGAAAAATTGAAACAGCAGGAAATTGACCGGCTGAATAAAAGCGTAGCATACTACCGGCAACTGAATGCCATCACGCTTCCTTCTCTGTTGCGGAAAAGGAACTCGCAAGGTGCACTTCACCTGACGGAAGAGGAATGGGACATTATTCAGCAAAACACAGACACTTGCTTCGACGGATTTACCAGACGACTGAAGGAGTGTTACCCGCAACTTACGGAAGAGGAACTTCGTTTCTGCTGTCTGGTAAAGATGGATCTTCCCATGTCGTTACTATCCGAAATTTACCATATTGCCAAATGGAAGTATCTCGCGCCGGAAAATGAGACTGAAGGAGAAAATGCACATCGAAAACAGCAGTTTTGACGAGTTTATCACCGCATTTAAGTGTTATGTACATCATAAAAATTATCAACTATCTAATTCCCAATAGATTAAATTTTATTTGTGTACATCAGATTTTTCCCTGACTTCCATCTGTTCACTTTACCTTTGCAGCCGTAAATCTATTTAAACATACGCGACTCATGAAAGTGAAACAACTACTTTATGGGATGATGTACGGCTTATTGATTTTCTTCACTGTATCTTGCAGTGAAGAAAATTCAGAAAATCTACCCGATAATGTAGCTATTTATCAAAGCTACCTGGTAGCTTTTTCTGATTCACAGCCTACCCTGACCTACGCCCGTTTCTCTCCAGAGAAAGACGTACCCCTGAAAGAAATCAAACTGACAGGCGGAGCATCCATCATGGCCAATGGCAAAGAGATGGAATACCATTATTTTGATGGAAATACAATATTCGGTTATTCCTATTCACTGGCACTCGGAAAAGACGAACAAGTCTCATTCGTATTCCAACGCAAACGGCAGCAAGAAACCCGTATGCTGACCAATTATGCCTACAAGGAAATGGATTAATGAGATACATATTCCTTCGGAACTTATCACGATTACCAATCAGGAAGTGGTTGGATGGAAGGGTGAGAAAATCGCGTCCAATGAAGAACTGGAGGCCACGCTGGACAGCCCCTCACATTTGGAAGAATATACCGCTTATTATGGTACATTGAACGAAAGCCGTGACGGAATTTCGTTTAAGAATGTGCCGAAAGGAAAATATATGCTTACGCTGAAACGCATCCTGAAACTGGAAACCAAAGACAATGACGCTCCCGCCAAAGGAGAAATCAGACTGGTTTTCTACGACAAAAAGGAAGTAATGGTGAAATAACATATAACCCTAGCCTATTTCCCTAACTCTACAGGTGTATGGACTCCCCACCACTATGAAGAAATCACAACTTCCCGTGCGGAGCCTTTATCCTTTCAGCTGAAAACTTCCGTTTCGTTGGAAATAGAAGAAAGCCTGATAATCTCTCTGGGATACACCCTCTCTAACCTTGACCCTTACTCGGGCGTCCGGGAAACCGTTTTCGACGGAAACATGCTGAATCTCGGAAAGAAGCGCCCATTTTTTCATTCACTCTCGATCGGGATAGGCTGGCGGTTTTAAAAACTGGGTCGGATTAACGTCCGGCCCAGTTTTTTATTCTATTCATAGCTTCCTGGCAATCCTCACGTTTGCCAAAGGCTGTCAGTCGCAGGAATCCTTCTCCGCTTGGTCCAAATCCAACTCCCGGAGTTCCTACCACATTGACTTCGTGAAGCAACATTTCAAAGAAACTCCATGAATCCAGTCCTTCGGGTGCCTTTACCCAGATATAAGGCGCATTCACTCCTCCATAAAGTGTAAATCCAGCAGACAGCAGTCCTTCACGCATCAGACGGGCATTCTCCATATAATAGGATATGGTTTCCTTAATCTCAGCTTGCCCTTCGGCGGTATAGATGGCCTCTGCCCCTCGCTGGGTGATATAGCTGGTACCATTGAACTTCGTACACTGCCGGCGGTTCCACAAATGATTCAAAGCTACTTGCTCGCCCGAAGCCGTCATGGCTTTCACTTCTTCCGGCACTACGGTATAACCGCAACGCACTCCAGTAAAACCGGCTGTCTTGGAGAAGCTACGGAATTCTACGGCACACGAACGAGCTCCCTCTATTTCATAAATAGAATGTGGCACATCACTCTCACAAATGTAAGCCTCATAAGCCGCATCATATAATATCAGTGCCTTATGTGCCAGTGCATAGTCCACCCACTTCTGCAATTCGGCTTTGGTCAGCGTCGTTCCCGTAGGATTATTAGGGTAGCACAAGTAAATCATGTCTACCGATTCTTGGGGAAGAGACGGGATAAAATGGTTTTCTGCCGTACAAGGCAGATAAGTCAGACGATTCCATTGTCCGTTCGCCTGCAATTCTCCAGCTCTCCCGGCCATGACGTTACTGTCAATATACACCGGATACACGGGGTCTGTTACCGCAACTTTATTGCCTGTGCCTAAAATATCTCCAAAATTACCGGTGTCACTTTTAGCTCCGTCACTCACAAAAATTTCTGTCGGACGCAATTCTACTCCACGCGAGCGGTAATCATGTTCCAGAATAGCCTGAATCAAGAAATCATATCCTTGTTCAGGACCGTATCCATGGAAAGTTCCGGCATCGGCCAGTTCGTCTACCGCACGGTGCATAGCCTTGATAGAAGCCGGCGGAAGCGGACGAGTCACGTCGCCAATTCCTAATCGGATAAGTGCAGCTTCCGGATGAGCCGATTTAAAGGCATTCACTTTTTTAGCAATGCTCGAAAACAGATAGTTTCCGGGCAACTTGATGAAATTATCGTTTACTTGTATCATATATCTTGTCTTACTCTTTTAATTCGATTGTTCCGTCAAATACTTTCACTGCGGGCCCTATCATATACAAATGCTGCCCCTCTCCTGCCCAGTCGATGGTCAGGTCACCTCCATCCATACAGATTGTTGCATGGGAGCCGCATTGTCCGGAAAAGGCTGCTGCCACAGCGGTAGCACATGCTCCCGTACCACAAGCTTGTGTGATACCGGATCCTCTTTCCCATACCCGCATGCGTATGATTTCTTTGTCCAATACTTGAGCGAACTCTACGTTTACCCGATCCGGGAAAAGTGGATGACGTTCAAGCACTGGTCCTACATTCAGCAAGAGCTACCTCCTCCATTTTATCTACAAAAATAACCAGATGAGGGTTCCCCATTGACACGGCCACTCCTTTCTGGAAGGGATAAGCATCGCCCAAATCCACCCAGTGAAATATCGGCAGGAATTCCCATATCCACCCGAACAGACTCTACCTTTCCCTCCTTCACCTGCAAATGCAGTTCCTTGATACCGGAAAGCGTATCCAGCAAAATATCCGTCTTCGTAGTCAGTCCATATTCATACAAATACTTCCCGATACAGCGACTGGCATTTCCGCACATCTTGGCCTCAGAACCGTCCGCGTTAAAAATACGCATGCTGAAATCAGCCTTGTCCGAATCGCCAATCAGCACCAGTCCGTCACTGCCTATCCCCGTATGAGGACGACTCCAGGCTATGGACTTTTCTTCCAGATTAGTCAGCGGGTATTTCATCGTATTCACATAGATGTAATCATTACCCAGACCATGCATTTTTGTAAATTCTATTTTCATATCTGATAATCAGTTTAGTTTTTGTATCCCTCCTCATGTACATCGGTTACCGCACGTCCGCTCGGCTCATTGATATGCTGGAAAGCTTTATCCCAAGCCAGTGCCTCAGCTGTAGAACAAGCCACACTCGGTACACTGGGAACACTCTTAGCCGCACTTTCACTCGGGAAATGCTCCTCAAAGATAGAGCGGTAGTAGTACTCTTCCTTGTTACGGGGAGGATTCACCGGGAAACGTTCAGCCGCATGCACCATCTGTTCGTCGGATACCTCTTTTGCCGTGAATTCCTTCAGCGTATCAATCCAGCTGTATCCCACACCGTCACTGAACTGTTCCTTCTGACGCCATGCCACGCTTTCAGGCAACAAGTCGGCAAAAGCTTCGCGTACGATTTTCTTTTCGATGGTTTTTCCGGGACACATCTTGGCTTCCGGGTTCAACCGCATGGCCACATCCAAGAATTCCTTGTCAAGGAACGGCACACGTCCTTCTACTCCCCAGGCAGCCAATGATTTATTGGCCCGCAAACAATCGTACAAATAAAGTTTGGACAATTTACGCACAGTTTCTTCATGGAAAGCCCGTGCATCGGGGGCCTTGTGGAAGTACAGATAAGCCACCAAAAATTTCATCTGCTCCTTCTCCGCTAAGCACCATCTTGATACCCATACTCTTGATGACACGAGCCAGCAAGTACATAGGTGTAGAAGCTCGAACTGTCGTTACATCGTAAGTCTCAATGTAATAAATCACATCGCGAAGTGCGTCGAGACCTTCCTGAATGGTGTAGTGAATTTCATGGTGCACGGTACCGATGAAATCAGCCACTTCACGTGCCTTGGCCAAATCGGGGGCTCCCTCCAGACCAATAGCAAAGGCAATGAAGCTGAGGCCACCATGCCGCCATCTTTCCATCCGTTTCCACACGACGGGCTGCATAACGCTTGGCAATGGCAGAAATGACTGAGCTGTCCAAACCTCCTGAAAGCAATACACCGTAGGGTACATCACTCATCAGTTGCTCACGTACAGCTTTTTCCAAGCCTTCCCGCAAAGCGCTAACCGATGCCGGTGCATCAGCTACTGCCTCATACTGAGTCCAGTCGCGAACGTACCAGCGGGTCATCTTCCCGTCCTTGCTATAATAACAATGTCCGGGTAAAAAGGGTTCATAGCGTTCACAAAAACCTTCCAACGCTTTCAGTTCGCTGGCACAATAGACTTTGCCATCGCTGTCATAACCAATATAAAGTGGAATCACCCCGATAGGGTCGCGAGCGATGAGAAACTCATCTTTTTCTGAATCGTACAGCGCGAATGCAAAAATACCATTCAGCTTTTCCAGAAAATGTATTCCGTATTCTTGATAAAGTGCCAAGATTACTTCACAGTCACTTCCTGTCTGGAAATCATATTTTCCGGCATACTCCTTACGAATCTCACGGTGATTGTAGATTTCGCCGTTCACGGCCAGTACCACTTTCTTATCGGGTGAGTACAATGGCTGTCCGCCACTCTGCGGGTCTACTATCGACAAACGTTCATGCGCTAAGATAGCCAATCCTCCACAATAAATTCCACTCCAGTCGGGACCACGATGACGAATCTTTCGAGCCATGGCCAATGCTTTTTCACGCAACTCTGGAGTCTGTTTTCTGATATTTAAAATAGCTGCAATGCCACACATAATCGTAAAGTTGTATTTATATTTTGTATGTAATCAATTATTTTCGGCTTAAATATGCATCAATGTCGGCTGCGGCCTTCCGACCGCCTGCAATGCACTTCACAACCAGACTGGCTCCGGTAGCTGCATCACCGGCCACAAAAACATTTGCCGGGAATTCAGGTTGTACCGGACGAAGGAATCCCATCGCCAGCAATACCAAATCGGCTTTCAGGATTTCTTTCTTCCCAGTCGGCTTCATCACCGGACGTTCTCCTTCGGCTCCCGGAGTCCATTCCACTTCTTCCACTTCTACACCGCACACTTTCCCGTCTTCTTCCAAGAAGCGGTTGGAGGTCAAACTCCACCGACGTATGCATCCTTCTTCATGACTGCTGCTGGTTTTGAGAACCACCGGCCACTGCGGCCACGGAGTATTCGGATTATGACCTACAGGAGGCTTCGGCATAATTTCAATCTGCGTTACACTGAGTGCTCCCTGACGGTTACTTGTTCCGATACAGTCACTACCCGTATCTCCACCTCCAATTACCAGCACATGCTTACCTTTTGCCGTGATGCGTTCCTCCTCTGGAATGTGCTGCCCTGCCAGCACGCGGTTCTGCTGCGCCAACATCTCCACAGCAAAATGGATACCTTTCAGTTCACGTCCGGGGATATTCAAATCGCGTGCCTGCGGCGTACCCGTACAAATGCAGTATGCATCAAATCCTTCGGGAAGATTTGTCACGTCAATATCGGCATTGACCTTGAAAGTGATTCCTTCTGCTTCCATCACTGCCACACGGCGATCGATTACCGATTTGCTGAGCTTAAAATTCGGAATACCAAATCGCAACAAGCCTCCCACGTATTCCAGTTTTTCGAACACCGTCACCGCATATCCTCTGCGGTTCAACTGATTGGCAGCCGCCAGTCCTGCAGGTCCGGAACCGATGACAGCCACAGACTTCCCGTTTCGTTCATATTGACGAGGCTGTACATACCCTTCACGAAAAGCAGCTTCAATGATAGCAGCTTCATCTTCACGAATGGTTACCGGTGCATCCATACTCAACTTCAACACACAACTCTTTTCACACAATGCCGGACATATACGGCCAGTGAACTCCGGAAAATCATTGGTTCCGGTAAGTATCTCATAAGCTTCTTTCCATTTTCCCTTGTACATGGCATCCTGGAACTCCGGAGGACGATTGCCCAACGGGCATGCCCAATGGCAGAAAGGTACCCCACAGTCCATACACCGCGATGCCTGGAGCTTTCGCTCGCTTGTGTTCAACGTCTGTTCCACTTCACTGAAGTCCATGATACGGTCGTGTACCGGACGGTATCCAGCCTCTTGTCTGGGAACGGTCAGAAATGCTTTTGGATTTCCCATATATCTAGTTTTTTACTGTTCAACAATTAATCAATAATCACGCTGTACTTCGGCTATCTTCTGCTGCAGTTTGCGCATCTGCTCTTCAGCCAGCACTTTCTTGTATTCAATCGGAGTTACCTGAATAAATTCTTCTACATAACGGCTCCAGTTATCCAACATCGTACGTGCCAGTTGAGAACCGGTGTACAGATAATGCTGACGAACCAGTTCATGCAGTTCCTTGCGGGCTGTAGCATCTTCCAACAGAGAAAGCTCTACCATTTCCATGTTACAGAAGTAATCGAAGTTACGGTCTTTATCCCATACGTAAGCAACTCCCCCACTCATACCTGCAGCAAAGTTACGTCCGGTCTTACCCAGTACGACTACTCGTCCGCCTGTCATGTACTCACAGCAATGGTCGCCTACTCCTTCTACTACCGTAATGGCACCGGAGTTACGTACGGCAAAACGCTCACCTACACATCCATTGATATACACCTCTCCACTCGTGGCACCATACAACAATGTATTACCAGCGATTACGTTGTTTTCGGCCAGGAAATTGCTTCTTACCGGAGGCTGTACCGAAATATGTCCTCCGCTCAAGCCCTTGCCCAGGTAATCATTCGCTTCACCTTCCAGCTTGAAGCTGACCCCATGTGGAAGGAAAGCACCGAAACTCTGTCCGGCTGAACCTTTAAACTTCACCTGGATGGTCTGTGCGGGCAATCCAGCCTGTCCATACTTGGCAGCTACGGCTCCAGAAAGCATGGCTCCTACCGAACGGTCGGTATTGGATATGGCATATTCCAACGATACCTCCTTACGGTTTTCCAGTGCTTCGCGTGCAGCAGCCAGCATGCTGACATCCTTCACGTGCTCTATCTCATGACGCTGTTCCGTTACATTATGTAAGGCTGCACCGTTATCGACTTTATGCAACAATTTACTGAAATCGAGCAATGAAGCCTTTTCATGAGTTGTCGGACGTATTTCAATCAAATCCGTACGTCCTACAATGTCTTCCAGACGGGAGAATCCCATCTCTGCCAGGTATTCACGTACCTCCTGTGCCAGGAAACGGAAGAAGTTGACCACATAACGATAATGTCCGCGGAAATGTGCCCGCAACTGCGGATCCTGTGTAGCCACACCTACCGGACACGTATTGGCATGACATTTACGCATCATGACACATCCCAAAACAATCAATACAGAAGTTCCGAATCCAAACTCTTCTGTTCCCAGCAAAGCCATGCTGATGATGTCACGTCCAGTCTTCAACTGTCCGTCAGTCTGCAAACGTACCTGACCACGGAGTCCGTTGAGTACCAGTGTCTGCTGTGTCTCGCTCAGACCGATTTCCGGAGAAATACCGGCATAGCGCATGGAAGAGGCCGGAGAAGCTCCTGTTCCACCTTCTGCTCCTGAAATGACAATCAAATCAGCCTTTGCTTTTGCCACACCGGCTGCGATGGTACCAATACCACTTTCAGCTACCAGTTTCACACTGATTTTGGCTTTCGGATTCACGTTCTTCAAATCGAATATCAGCTGAGCCAAGTCTTCAATTGAATAAATATCGTGATGAGGGGGAGGCGAAATCAACGAAATGCCCGGAATAGAATGACGCGTCTTGGCAATCACTTCATTTACCTTGAATCCCGGAAGCTGTCCACCTTCACCCGGTTTAGCACCCTGTGCTACCTTAATCTGAATTTCTTCGGCATTCACCAAGTATTCAGTGGTTACACCGAAACGTCCGGAAGCGACCTGTTTGGTCTTACTGCACAAGGAAATGCCATCGTAGGTTTCATGGAAACGGTCGGAATCCTCTCCTCCTTCACCCGTATTACTACGGGCGTTCAGCTTGTTCATGGCCAGTGCCATGGCTTCATGCGCCTCTTTACTGATAGAACCAAAAGACATGGCGCCCGTTACAAAATGCTTTACAATTTCCTCTACCGGCTCTACATCTTCCAATGGAATCGGATTACGGTGGAAAGAGAAGAAGTCACGCAAGAATATCGGACTTTCCTTTTCATCTACCCGACGCGTATATTCCTTGAACTTAGCATAACTTCCCAAACGAGTGGCCAACTGCAAAGCACTGATAGTTTCCGGATTCCAGGCATGCTTCTCGCCATCCTTACGGTAGGAGAACTGACCGATGTAAGGCAACAAATCGTCGACCTCTTTTGCAAAACCTGCATCATGGAACGCCTGGTAATCTTTGGCAATGCTTTCCAATCCGACACCTCCAATGGATGAAGAAGGAGTACCGAAGTAAGTAGAAAGCACTTCACTGCCCAAACCAACGGCTTCAAAAATCTTTGCTCCACGGTAAGAACGTATCGTACTGATACCCATCTTACTCATTACTTTATAGAGTCCCTTGCAAACGGCTTTTATGTAGTTCTTTTCGGCGGTTTCATAATTCAACTGCACATCGCCTTTCTTCACCATGTCATCCAGAATGGCAAATACCATATACGGATTGATGGCGCTCGCTCCATATCCCAGCAACAAGGCAGCGTGCATCACTTCCCGAATTTCTCCACTTTCTACCACCAATGCGGTCTGTACTCTCTTTTGTACAGAAATCAGGTGATGGTGTACGGCACTTACAGCCAGCAAAGAAGGAATGGCTGCATGTGCTGCATCAATCTCACGATCGGAAAGAATGATGTAGTTCACACCTTCGTCCACTGCCGCCTCGGCTTTCTTGCACAACTCATTCAATGCCTCACGCAGACCTTCCGCTCCTCTTGCTGCATCGAACAGCATCGGCAACTTCACGGTATTGAACCCTTTATAACGAATGTTGCACAATATATCAAGCTGCGTATTGTTCAGAATCGGATGTGGCAGACGCACCATCTTACAATGCGATTCACTCGGCAACAAGATGTTGGTTCCTACAGCTCCGATATATTCCGTCAGCGACATCACCAGTTCCTCACGTATCGGGTCGATTGGCGGATTGGTCACCTGAGCAAACTGTTGACGGAAATAATTGAACAATATCTGCGGCTTGTCGGACAACACAGCCAGAGGAGTATCGTTACCCATAGAAGCTGTGGGTTCGGCCCCATTCATACACATTGGAGTAAGTGTACGTTCTATGTCTTCGCGAGTAAATCCGAATGCACGCAGGCGACGTTCATAATCAGGTACAGAATTGGAAATCTTACGGCCACTGCGTAATGTATCCAGTTCAATACGGTTGGTAGAAAGCCACTGACGATAAGGCTTGGAAGCCGCCAACTGGCTCTTCAGTTCGCCATCGTAGTAAATACGTCCTTCCTGGGTATCTACCAACAATATCTTGCCTGGCTGAAGACGGCCTTTTTCCTTAATGGCTTCAGGTTCAAAATTAATGACTCCAGCTTCGCTGGCTACCACCATCATATCATTTTTGGTAATCAGGTAACGTGCCGGACGCAAACCGTTACGGTCGAGCATACCACCTGCATAACGTCCGTCGCTGAACAACAAGGCAGCCGGTCCGTCCCAAGGTTCCATCAAAATGGAATGGTACTCATAAAACGCCTTCAGCTCCTCACTAATCGGATTCTTGTCATTGAATGACTCTGGCACAAGCATAGCCATGGCATGCGGCAGGCTCAATCCTGACATCACGAAAAACTCCAACACATTATCGAGTGAGGCACTGTCGCTCATTCCCGGCTGTATGATCGGACCTATTTTCTTCACGTCACCTAATAAAGGAGTGGAAAGTACACTTTCACGCGCCTCCATCCATCCTCTGTTTCCACGAATGGTATTGATTTCTCCATTATGGGCTAACAAGCGGAAAGGCTGTGCCAAACTCCAGGTCGGAAATGTATTCGTACTAAAACGAGAATGTACGATGGCCAGTCCGCTGGTAAAGTAAGGCTGGGTAAGGTCCTGAAAATATTCACGCACCTGTACCGAAGACAGCATACCTTTATATATAATATTTTTACTGGACAAGGAAACAATGTAAAAGTCCTTATGATGTACACGGCGTTCAATCTTTTTACGCACAATATATAAGGTACGTTCAAAGTTTTCCAGGTCGGTTGCCCCGGTAATGAACACCTGCTTAATGTCTGGTTCAGTCTCCAACGCACTTTTTCCTAAAATAGAAGAATTCACGGGCACGGAACGCAAGTGCATCAATGACAAGCCTTCACGCTCTACCTCCTCAATCAGGATGCTCAGAATGGACTCCTGTTCCTTCGCGTCTTTCGGAAGAAAAACCAATCCCGTACCATATTTCCCCTTTTCAGGCACCGGAATTCCTTGTAACAATATAAACTCATGTGGAATCTGCAGCATAATACCTGCACCGTCACCCGTCTTGTTGTCAGCGCCTTCTGCGCCACGATGTTTCATATTTTCCAAGACCTTCAAGGCTGCATCCACCAATTCATGTGATTTATTACCATGAATATCTACAATCATACCTACTCCACAAGCATCGTGCTCGTACTCCGGTTGATAAAGCCCGGAAGATGTCTGATGACATTCTGTTACTTCCTGCTCTTCTTTTCTCATAAATTTTCCTGCTAACCTCATTTTATCTTTCATTATTAATACCCAAAACAGAGTTTACATTCTATTTGTCCACAAAATAATAATATCACTTCCAATATGACACTTTTGTAGGATTTTTCATTACAATATTTTCATTTACACAAACCGAAGCTTTCATTTTCTTTATATAGAAAGCGGAAAAGTTTCAGAATAAAACAGAATAAATACATTTTGATTACATTTATCACAAAAAGACAGAAACAATGTATTTTTTCAGGCACAGCACATACCTCTTTTAATAATTGTCTGTTATTTTGTAAACGAAAATCATAATATGGCTTGAAAACAAAATACAGATGGAAACATTAAAACATGAATGCGGAGTCGCTCTTATTCGACTCCTGAAACCACTGGAATATTATCAGGAAAAATATGGTACATGGATGTATGGCTTGAACAAGCTTTATCTGCTGATGGAAAAGCAGCACAACAGAGGACAAGAAGCTGCAGGATTAGCCTGCGTAAAACTGCAAGCCAACCCTGGTGAGGAATACATGTTCCGTGAAAGAGGACTCGGAGCGGGAGCCATTACAGAAATCTTCAACAACGTTCATCAACAATACAAGGATTTAACGGAAGAACAGTTGCACGATGCAGAATTTGCAAAGAAGTGCCTGCCCTTTGCCGGAGAACTTTACATGGGACACCTGCGTTATTCGACCACAGGAAAAAGCGGTATCTCGTATGTTCATCCATTTCTCCGCCGCAACAACTGGCGTGCCAAGAACCTAGCATTGTGCGGTAACTTCAATCTGACCAATGTAGACGAAATTTTTGCCAATATTACTGAAGCCGGACAACATCCCCGTAAATACGCAGATACCTATATCATGCTGGAGCAGGTAGGCCACCGGCTGGACAGAGAAGTGGAGCGCCTTTACAACCAGTGCAAAGAAGAAGGCTTGAAGGGAATGGACATCACGCATGCCATTGAAGAGCGGATTGACTTGACAAACGTACTGAAAACATCTTCCCCATCCTGGGATGGAGGTTACGTCATCTGCGGAATGACAGGAAGCGGTGAAACCTTTGCCGTACGCGACCCATGGGGTATTCGCCCGGCATTCTGGTATCAGGACGATGAAATCATGGTATTAGCGTCGGAACGCCCTGTCATTCAGACGGTATTGAATATCCCTGCTGAAAGCATCCATGAACTGATGCCTGGACAAGCTGTATTGGTCAATAAGAAAGGTCAGCTCAGACTGGCACAAATCAACAAACCCAGGAAATTAAAACCCTGCTCTTTCGAACGCATCTACTTCAGCCGGGGAAGTGACGTGGATATCTACCGTGAACGTAAAAAATTAGGAGAAAAACTGATTGAACCAATTCTCTCTGCAGTCAATCATGACATAGCCCATTCTGTATTCTCATTTATTCCCAATACAGCCGAAGTGGCTTTCTATGGAATGCTGGAAGGACTGGACAATTATCTGAACCAACTTAAAATCAAGCAAATCGAGGCCTTGGGTCACATGCCCAGCCATGAAGAACTGAAACAGATTCTTTCTCAACGCATCCGAAGCGAGAAGGTAGCCATCAAGGATATTAAGTTGCGTACCTTTATTGCGGAAGGAAATACCCGCAACGACCTGGCAGCCCACGTATACGATATTACCTACGGAAGCCTCGTGCCACAGGAAGACAACCTGGTAATCATCGACGACAGTATCGTACGAGGAACGACTTTGAAGCAAAGTATCATCAGCATTCTCGACCGTCTGCAGCCCAAAAGATTGTCATCGTATCCTCTTCCCCACAAGTCCGCTATCCGGATTACTATGGCATCGACATGGCCAGCATGGAGCAATTCATCGCCTTCAAGGCTGCCATCGCTCTGCTGGAAGAACGCGACATGCAGCACGTCATTGAATATGCTTATAGAAAATCAAAAGAACAGCTGAACCTGCCTAAAGAAAAAAATGCGCAACTACGTAAAGGAAATTTATGCTCCTTTCAGCGATGAAGAAATATCAGAAAAAATTGCTGCATTACTGACTCCTGCCACTACGCGGGCAAAAGTACAGATTGTTTACCAAACGTTGGAAGGACTGCATGAGGCATGTCCGGCCCATCCGGGAGACTGGTATTTTAGTGGAGACTATCCTACCCCGGGAGGAACACGCCAAGTGAACCAGGCATTCATCGACTGGGTGGAAAAGAATTATCAATTCTAATTCTCCCTCCCCAAAAACAAACAGAAGTCAAAGTTTCCAGTACTCCCGAGGAAGTACTGTAGTACTGCCTATGAAGTACTTCAGTACTTTCACGGCAGTACTGTAGTACTTCTTTGAAAGTACTGAGATTACACAAAAACAGCTACGAATCCTCCTCTTTACAAATATCAAATCGAGAATCTATACCTGAAAAGCAAACCAACAAATCCCCACCTTTGATGCACCAGAAGAGATTCAAAAAAACTTAATCGAAGAATGAAATTTTTGTCATCTCCAGTTTGCAATATTATGAAGTATTCGTATATTTGCAGCCTAGAAACAGAATTCATGGAAGCATTTTACAGAACACATAATTATTTGGTGGAACATACCAACGCTCCTGTTCGCCGTGATCTCATGGATGAAATAGACTGGAATGATCGCTTGATTGGTATAAAAGGTACAAGAGGGGTAGGCAAAATACCACAATTCTTTTACAATATGCAAAAGAAAATTGTTCGGAAAACGGACCGTTCATGCTTGTTCGTAAACATGAATAATTTCTACTTTTCACAATACAGTTTAGTAGACTTTGCCGGGGAATTTTGTTAAAAAGAGGGGGAAAAAGTTCTGCTTATTGACCAAGTTTTCAAGCTTCCAGACTGGAGTCACGATTTGCGCACATGCTACGAACGTTATCCGCAACTGAAAATCGTATTTACCGGTTCTTCTGTAATGCGTCTGAAAGATGAGAACCCCGAATTGAACGGGATTGTCAAATCGTATAACCTGAGAGGATTTTCTTTCCGTGAATTTCTGAATTTACAAACTGGGAACCATTTTTCAGCCTACACACTGGATGAGATTCTGCACAATCACGAGCATATCGTGAAAACAATCTTACCACACATCAACCCGCTCAATTATTTCCAGGATTACATCCATCATGGTTTCTATCCGTTCTTCCTTGAAAAGCGCAACTTCTCCGAGAACCTGCTGAAGACCATGAACATGATGATTGAAGTGGACATTCTCCTGATTAAACAAATCGAGCTGAAATATCTGTCTAAAATCAAAAAATTATTATATTTGCTAGCAGTAGACGGTCCGGTCGCACCCAATGTCAGCCAATTGGCTACTGAAATTCAGACATCGCGTGCTACGGTCATGAACTACATAAAATACCTGGCAGATGCACGACTCATCAACATGGTTTACCCGAAAGGGGAAAGCTTTCCTAAAAAACCGGCTAAAATCATGATGCACAACACAAACCTGATGTATAGCATCTATCCGGTAAAGGTGGAGGAACAAGATGTGCTGGAAACCTTCTTTGTCAATACCTTGTGGAAAGACCACAAAATCAACAAAGGAGATAAAGGAACCTCTTTCCTTGTAGACAATACACTGCATTTCCGGATTTGTGCAGAAGGAAGCAAATATAAAAGCAATCCGAACATATACTATGCCATGCATAAAATGGAAATAGGACACGGCGACCAGATACCTTTATGGTTATTTGGATTTTTGTATTGACAATAACGATTTTTATTACTTCATATTTAATTAGTAATTGTATGACTAAACAAAAAAAATTTCATCCTTGTGATGGTAACCAGGCTGCAGCACATATTTCATATATGTTCTCAGAAGTTGCAGCTATCTATCCTATCACCCCGTCATCTACAATGGCTGAATATGTAGACGAATGGGCTGCCGCAGGTCGTAAAAACATCTTCGGCGAAACTGTTTTGGTTCAGGAAATGCAATCTGAAGGTGGTGCTGCCGGTGCAGTACACGGATCTCTTCAGGCTGGTGCATTGACAACTACTTATACTGCTTCTCAGGGTCTTCTGTTGATGATTCCTAACATGTACAAAATTGCAGGTGAGTTCTTGCCATGCGTATTCCACGTTTCTGCACGTACACTGGCTTCTCACGCATTGTGTATCTTCGGTGACCACCAGGACGTAATGTCTTGCCGTCAGACTGGTTTCGCTATGCTTTGTGAAGGTTCTGTACAGGAAGTTATGGATTTGGCCGGTGTAGCTCACTTGTCAACAATCAAGTCTCGGGTTCCGTTCTTGAACTTCTTCGACGGTTTCCGTACATCACACGAAATCCAGAAGATTGAAATGCTGGAAAACGAAGACCTCGCTCCGCTGGTAGACCAGAAAGCTTTGGCTGAATTCCGTGAACGTGCACTCAGTCCTAACAAACCGGTTGCTCGCGGTATGGCTGAAAACCCGGATCACTTCTTCCAGCACAGAGAATCTTGCAATCCGTTCTATGAAGCAGTTCCTGCTATCGTAGAAGAATATATGAACGAAATCAATAAGATTACAGGACGTCACTACGGCTTGTTCAACTACTATGGTGCTGAAGATGCTGAACGCGTAATCATCGCTATGGGTTCTGTAACAGAAGCTGCTCGTGAAGCTATCGACCACTTGGTAGCAAACGGCGAAAAAGTGGGTATGGTTGCCGTACACTTGTATCGTCCGTTCTCTGCTAAACATTTCTTGGCAGCTGTACCTAAGACCGCAAAACGCATCGCAGTTCTTGACCGTACAAAAGAACCGGGTGCAAACGGCGAACCTTTATATCTTGACGTAAAAGACTGCTTCTACGGACAGGAAAATGCTCCTCTTATCGTAGGCGGACGTTATGGTCTGGGTTCTAAGGATACAACTCCTGCTCAGATTCTTTCTGTATACGAAAACTTGGCATTGCCTACTCCTAAGAACCACTTCACTATCGGTATCGTAGATGACGTCACCTTCACTTCTCTTCCTCAGAAAGAAGAAATCGCTTTGGGTGGCGAAGGTATGTTCGAAGCTAAATTCTACGGTTTGGGTGCTGACGGTACATGTAGGTGCTAACAAGAATCTCTGTAAAAATCATCGGTGACAACACCAACAAATACTGCCAGGCTTACTTCTCTTATGACTCTAAGAAGTCAGGTGGTTTCACTTGCTCTCACTTGCGTTTCGGTGATCATCCGTATCCGCTCTACTTACTTGGTAACTACTCCTAACTTTGTAGCTTGCCACGTACAGGCTTACCTGCACATGTACGATGTAACTCGCGGTCTGCGTAAAGAACGGTACATTCTTACTGAACACTATCTGGGAAGGCGAAGAATTGGCTAAGAACCTGCCGAACAAAGTGAAGAAATACTTCGCATGAAAACAACATCACTGTTTACTATATCAATGCAACTAAGATTGCTCAGGAAATTGGTTTGGTAACCGTACCAACACTATCCTGCAGTCTGCATTCTTCCGTATCACTGGCGTAATTCCAGTTGACCTGGCTGTAGAACAGATGAAGAAATTCATCGTGAAGTCTTACGGCAAGAAGGGTGAAGACGTGGTTAACAAGAACTACGCTGCCGTTGACCGTGGTGGTGAATACAAACAATTGACTGTTGACCCGGCATGGGCTAACCTGGAAGTTGAAGCTGCTGCTGCAAACAATGATCCAGCATTCATCAACGAAGTTGTTCGTCCTATCAACGCTCAGGATGGTGACTTGCTGCCAGTATCTGCATTCAAGGGTATCGAAGACGGTACATGGCATCAGGGTACAGCTAAATACGAAAAACGTGGTGTAGCTGCATTCGTTCCAGAATGGAATCCTGAAACTTGTATTCAGTGTAACAAGTGTGCTTATGTTTGTCCTCACGCTGCTATCCGTCCATTCGTATTGGATGCAAACGAACAGGCTGGTGCAAACTTCCCGACACTGAAAGCTGTAGGAAAACAGTTCGACGGCATGACATTCCGTGTACAGGTAGACGTTATGGACTGCTTGGGTTGCGGTAACTGTGCTGACGTATGTCCGGGTAACCCGAAGAAGGGTGGCAAGGCTCTGACAATGAAGCCGCTTGAAACTCAGTTGGCTGAAGCTGCTAACTGGACTTACTGCGCTGAAAACGTGAAGTCTAAACAGCACTTGGTAGACATCAAGGCTAACGTGAAGAACTCTCAGTTCGCTCAGCCGTTGTTCGAGTTCTCTGGAGCTTGCTCTGGTTGTGGTGAAACTCCGTATGTGAAACTGATTTCTCAGTTGTTCGGTGACCGTGAAATGGTTGCTAACGCTACAGGATGTTCTTCTATCTACTCTGGTTCAGTTCCTTCAACTCCTTATACAACTAACGAAAAAGGTCAGGGTCCTGCTTGGGCTAACTCATTGTTCGAAGACTTCTGCGAATTCGGTTTGGGTATGGAATTGGCTAACAAGAAACTGCGCAACCGTCTGGAAGAAGCTATGAAGTCTGCTATCGCAAACGAAGCTACTCCGGCAGAATACAAAGAAGCATTCCAGGAATGGATTGACGGCCGCAACGATGCTGATAAGAGCAAAGCTGCTGCTGAAAAGATTATTCCGTTGGTAGAAGCTGCAAAAGACAAGTGTGCTGCTTGCGCTACTATCGCTGAATTCAAAGACTATCTGGTAAAACGCTCACAGTGGATCATCGGTGGTGACGGTGCTTCTTACGATATAGGTTACGGAGGTCTTGACCATGTAATCGCTTCTGGCGAAGATGTAAACATCCTGGTATTGGATACTGAAGTTTACTCTAACACTGGTGGTCAGTCTTCTAAGGCTACTCCGCTGGGTGCTATCGCTAAGTTTGCTGCTTCTGGTAAACGTGTTCGCAAGAAAGACCTGGGTATGATTGCTACTACTTACGGTTACGTTTACGTAGCTCAGATTGCAATGGGTGCTGACCAGGCTCAGACTTTGAAAGCTATCCGCGAAGCTGAAGCATATCCTGGACCATCATTGGTTATCGCATACGCTCCATGTATCAACCACGGTTTGAAAGCTGGTATGGGTAAATCTCAGGCTGAAGAAGCTAAGGCTGTAGAATGTGGTTACTGGCACTTGTGGCGCTTCAACCCGGCTCTGGAAGAAGAAGGTAAGAATCCGTTCTCACTCGACTCTAAAGAACCGAACTGGGAAGGCTTCCAGGATTATCTGAAGGGTGAAGTTCGTTTCGCATCTGTAATGAAACAATACCCGACAGAAGCTGCTGACTTGTTCGCTGCTTGTGAAGACATGGCTAAGAAACGTTATGCTTCTTACAAGCGTATGGCTGCAATGGACTGGAGCGACGAAAAAGCTGAATAATTTATTTTAGCATATAATCAACGAAAAACGGCTGCCTGCAAAGGTGGCCGTTTTTTTGATTACAAGCTTTTTCTTATGTTTGCATTGAATTATCAATAACGAAAAGCTTTATGAAATACTTAATTGTTTCCGACATACACGGATGCCTTCCTGCATTAGAAAAAGTCCTGCAGTTTTACCAGGCACATCACTTTGATATGCTCATTATTTTGGGAGATATATTGAATTACGGACCACGTAACGGACTTCCTGAGGGACTTAATCCCAAAGGTATTGCAGAGAAATTAAATGAAATGACAGGAGAAATCGTAGCAATACGAGGAAATTGTGATTCTGAAGTAGACCAGATGTTGCTGAACTTCCCTATTTTATCAGATTACACATTAATCGTAGATAATGGCAAGAAGTTATTCCTCACCCACGGGCACATCTACAATGAAGAAAAACGCCTGCAAAATGGATATGATGCCTTTTTCTACGGACATACCCATTTATGGAAACTGGAAAAAACGGCAAACGGTCATCATCTGTAACACGGGTTCCATTACCTTCCTAAAGGAGGCAACCCTCCCACTTTTGCCGGTTATGAAAATGGAAAAATCACTATATACCATCTAAATGGCGAAATACTGAAAGAACTTCCACTATAAGAATGGAAAAGACATAAAAAAGGCTGCCAACCTATCGTAACCCATAACAGACAATACATACATTACGATTCGGAAGGCAGCCACTCCCCATCTTATTGAATTATAGCAATAGACAAGATATATTACAGTTCAGAAAATGGCTTTGGTTTTCCACCCAAAGGGAAAGAAATTCCCAAGAAACCATTCACTGATTTAGAATTACCTCCAAAGAACATATAGTCGGTTCCTACAAACAACGGACCCAACTTCACCGCTAGACCAATTGACTTACCACTTGCTTGAATCGGAGAGTAACTAATAGCTGCATTCAGCCAGTTCTTTGGACGGAATGTGGCCAAGAAAGTCAATTCATTCAATGTTTTGGGCTCTGCAAAACGAGCGGTGTACATAGCACCTACACTCAACTTATTATTCAACAATCCATATTCTCCAGCCAATAACAGTGTAGAATACAAACGGGTTTTTGTTTTTACCTTTTCAGGTGAACCTTCTTCAAAATCAAAACGTTCGAACGACAAGAAATCACCGCCAATATAACGATCATAATTCTCTGAATTAATGGTCACTTCATCTCCTCCACTCACCGTAGCTACAGTTGTTTCGCTTTCCTTCCATTTCAGGAAACCTAAATCGAGAATAGAAGCTGATACGGTCAGGTTATCCCATACTTTATAACTTGCTCCTAAATCAATACCAAAACCTGAACCTGCAATACCTAAGTCGCCTGCATCCAAGTCAAAGTTATCAATCATTCCATTGTTATCAAAAGTCATACCTCCACCTTTCAAGGTAGTAATTACGTTACCATTCGCAGAATAATCGTAATGTGCTCCATACCAATCAGAAGGAGAAAGTTCGCCACGAGACTCATAATCTGCATAATTTGTATATTGAGGATTCGGAACATCCAAATTCAAATCAAACTGATTGATGTTCATTTCTGCACGAGCCAGACCTAACAACACTTTTACACGTCCACCTACAGTCAATTTTTCTGTAATACGGCGTGAGTATCCCAAACCAACTTCAGCGTATGCCTTCATGTTCAGTGTCTGATTTGATAAGCTATAGCTTTGATTGGTTCCTGCCACATCCTCCAATGCAAAACCATTCATCGTGCGCATCATAGAGAACATGTCCTTTGCCAATGCCGCACCGAAATCTGCACGCAAGCCTACATTTACACTCCAGAATCCTTTACCTCTATACCAGCCAAAAGAAAGAATGTCTGTGTTCAAGTTTACATTCAAACGGTTATCAGCCTTTAAACGGTCAAACAACTTGTCATTTGAATATAAGTCACTTCCAGAATCCATAAGGTCAATAATGTCACTTGTTCCCAACACATTAGAAGAAGCAGACATGTTAAATGAGCCAATAATCGGCATATTAAAATATCCTTTGGTAGGCTGCAAACCCGGATTCAATTGTAAACGGGCACTTGTTCCCTCCATAAAATAAGAAGAACGTAAATACTGAGCTTGTGCCGCTCCCCCCAACATCATCATGCCCCCCAAAAGAAGCAAACCTTTATATCCCAATTTTCCCATAATGAATTTTATTTAGTAAATTTTAATGCAAAAATAAAAATATCTATATCAAAGAAGAAACAAGGAAACAGGACTTGCCGACCAAATATCACATCTTCCACACTAAACAAACGTTTTTTGCTACTAAGTGGTCAAAAAACATTTTATTACAATTGGCAAAAACGCTCCATCATTTCCTTACGATACTTTTTGGAGACCTGAAGTTCATCCACATTATTAAACGGAGGATACATCACACACTGGCAACCCTGCACCATCAGTAAATAATTCATATTGATAATATACGACTGATGAATTTGCACAAAAGCAGTATCATACGCACACAAATTCTCAGCTCTGGTATTTCGCTTTAAAGGAATAAAAGTACCATTTGCCAAAGCTACCTCCCAGATTTTACGTTCGGAAATATAACGGAAATATCCTATATCAGATACACGCAATACACGTAAATCTCCGACCGGAGTGACTACCATAAATGATTTCTCAGCTCCATGACCTGTATCTGCCAGAAAAGTGGTTGAATTTTTCATATTGCCTTCACCACGTAAACGTCCCAACACAACAGAAAGCTCTTCTGAAGCAACAGGCTTCAACAGGAAATCAAAGGCATAACTACGCAAGGCATCTATCAGATACTTGTTGTATGCGGTATAAAAAAGCAATATGCATATCCCAATTTTGCTGTTCATGCACTTTTATGGCCAAATCCATTCCTAACATATCCGGAAGTTCTACATCCAGAAATAACAAATCCGGACGTTCTTTTTCAAGCAAACGGATTCCGGCCTTTCCATTATAGGCTATTCCCTCTACAGAGATCCATGGATATTTCTTCAGCTCAAAGCAAAGATTATCAATGGCAGTTTCCTCGTCATCTATAATGACAGCTCTTATTTTATCATTCATGTTTTTCTAGTTTTTCTTTAGTTGATATGAATAATTCAAAGGAATCACAAAGCGTACCTCACACCCCATTTCTTTTTCTTCCCCGACTAATACATTATTAATTTTCATTTGAATAGGGCGTGAATTATATGTGTTTAGCAATTGAATGGTCTGTGTAATAACTTTCATTCCAGTGCCAGTTCCATGGTTTACACTTACCTTACGATAACCTCCACCATTATCAGACACCACAATTTCAACCTGATTATCAAGCAGCAGACGTATCTGTATGCGCAACAATCGTTTTTCCCTTCTTTTAATCTCAGTCCATGCTTTAT
>ENA-OQHF01000525-OQHF01000525.1-human-gut-metagenome-genome-assembly--contig:-NODE-525-length-23363-cov-7.960621_pt1 | contig 23363 bp, 28 predicted proteins | sample MGYA00242559_ERZ504709 | MGnify/ENA primary metagenome ERZ504709 (study PRJEB26092, sample SAMD00036203) | human gut metagenome | host: Homo sapiens | study: EMG produced TPA metagenomics assembly of... | reverse complement strand
GAATTAAATGGAAATGTTCCATGTGATTGCTTTAAAGACTTTTTATATGATATAATCAGTTTGCTACCACCCTAGACAGGTAGAGAAAGGGGAAAGGAATAGAAATCCCAGTGCGGTAACACTGGGGATTTTGCTGTACGCTCAGTGAGCGTTCTGTCATTTTGCCTATTGGCATTATAACATATGCCAATACACATTTCAAGTATTCCCGGTCTTTAAAAAATTATTTAATTGTCAATGTGCAAATTCTGTACTTTGTTTCTTAATTAAAAACTGCAAAAAGTGAAACATCTGATACTACCTGTAATGTGCTTGGATTTACCTCTGTGCCATCGTCTGTCTGCCACCGCACAAAAGTCTTTCCTTCAATTTCCGGATTCTCCGGGACAATACATGCTGCATTTTCCAATACCTTATACTGCTTGTACAATTCATCTTCCGGAACGTCTGGAAGATAAAATGCAACCGTATATGTCTGTTTTATATCTGCATCCGGATTAAATACGTTCTTTTCCATAATTACAGTTTTTGCTGTACTTACTGTACCTGTTTTCCCATTTGGATATCTATATTTTTCAACCGCTTCTACACTTACAATTCCCTTTTCGTTATCTAAATCTAATATCCTTATGGAAACTGCAGAATCACTTTCAATCTGCATTGAAAGTGTCTGTATCAAATCAGCAGCAAATTCATCTTCTATCTGCGCTGTATATGTACTATCAGCCCATATACTTTCCGCACAGGTTTTTAGTGCTTCCTCTAACGCGTTTTCTATTTCCTGCTGTCGTATTGAACGTGAATCCAGACTAAACAGAATCGATGCTACAATTAACGTAATGGATAATACTACCGTTCCCAATACTGCCTGTTTCATTTTTTCTCCTTACTCCGGATTTACCGGTATGTCTATTTTTGCAACAGTTTCTTTCTGCTGGTTATCCCTTATGTAAAATGTGATTGTATAGATGCCGCTATGCGGAAATATAATGCTTTTCTGTATTTCATCAAACTGTTGCAAAATACTGTTATCGCTTTCATCTGTAATTTCCTTGACCTGTAATAATTCATAATCAACGGCGGGAATTGCTACAGCTTCGGACGTATTTACAACAAAATAATCAAACAGATGCACAGTATTTCCAACAGTAATATCCGACTGCCCGTTCCACACTATTTCCGGAGCTGGAAGCTGCACTATTTCTTTTACCGTTTCCTTATTATCTTCTGGTATATTGTCCGCAGCCTGTAACTGCAAGATTGTACCCATAATTGGAAATATTCCCTGGGTTCGGTTTCCTGCCTGATCTACAATCACAACACCTGATAATATTACAAATACAAGTGCAATAATAAAATGGTCTTTTATACTGCCAAAAATATCATCTGTTATGTCTTTTAACATAATTCACCTCTTTAACAAAAGCTATTTGCAATAATGCTTATTGCATTTCCAAATACACCGGAAAATAAAATACCACCTGCAAGAATTACAAACAGTATTGAAACTACAATATCCTGTGTTGCTGCTCCGAAATCGTCCATTATTTCTTTCATTGGTATCCTATCCTCCCTAAAATGATGTAACTGCCTGTAATACGGCCGCAAAAAAACTAAATAACAGTATACCTACAACATACAGATATGCTGCTTCTGAAAAATCTTCAAAAATATGTTCCATAAATTTTCCCTCTTTCTTTTAGTGCTATTTATAGCACCGGTTATTTTTCTATCTTGCATAACCACATTTTTGATGTTCATCTTCTACATTCAAAAATGCGATTCTGTATTTATATTTAAGAATTACTTCTACTGCAACTGTTTTTCCCGTTGAATCTACAATCTTATCTGTCTGCAATACATATCTGTCTGCGGTTGCCTTTGCCTTACAGGTATCTATAACCGCGTCTGATAAATTTCCTGCTTCTATTTCTGCGATTATATTTTGGTGATACCGTTCTGCCGTTGTAACCTGTGTATCCGCAAAAATAATGCCGTTGCTTATTCCTATCTGCACCAGTAATAGAAACATCATGAAAAATGCTGTAACTATCTGTTTCATATCCAATCCTCCATTCTACATAAACGTATTGGTTATATTCATAAACGACAACATCAGAATAATTCCGTCAGCTATCATTTTTAGTGATCCGGCCAGTGTTGGGGAAAAAATCATCTGCTTATAGAGTGTAACAGTATCGTCGTTTTTGCTTTTTCGTTTAAATCTGTAAGTTGCAGATTTTTTATTATAAGTTCCTTAAACTGTTCTTCTGCTGTATCTTCTCTGCGAAGTGAGATAGTATACAGTGTTATTACTGCTTCTGTTACATCTCCAGCGCCTTCGATATTGTTTAAAAATTCTTTAAATGGTTCTGCTGATTCAGGGTCTTTATCCAGCTTCTGCAACATTTCCCGGATTGGTGTTCTCAAAATTCCCGGCGCATTTTCATAACTTTTTGCAATAGCCATCTGCACATTTTCATATTGTAATAGCAATGACAGCTGTATAAGCCAAAGCGGAAATGCCGCTTTAATTTCTCTTAAAACGCGTCTTTTTAATGAAAAATATGCTAATTTGTACAACATTGCAGCTGCAATACTTATGCCAATTCCAAAGATTAAAAGCGGTTTTGATTTTGTAATGCAGTATAAAATAACTGTAAACAGGAACACGATAAATGCGTATACAATGCTTTTTGCGCGCTGCTTATTCATATCATAATTTACATATTTGTTATATGTCTGTTCCCACTTTTCATCGGTAATAGAGGAATCTTCCCCTACCCAGTTAATAATCATTTTTTTTGTTAAATTTTTATAGAACCATAACATAAACACAATAAGCATAACCGCCGTGATCTGTGCCATTATGTTTGTACTTATGTTAATGTAGTCTTGTATTTGTGGAATAAACGTATCAATATTAGTCAGCAATGCGCATAATAATAATGTAAGAATAATCCCTACCTTATTTATTGTCTTGCTCATTTTTATTTTCTGTTGAAACTCGGAAATACGTCTGTCCAGCATATTTTTATCCATAGACAATACTTCTACTCCCATTGCTGGATTTCCACCCTGGTAATCTGTCTGCAGTAAAAATCTATGCATATATCTTATGCGTTCAACCGGATAGGCATCTTCTATAAGCTGCAATGCTTTTTCTTCAACCTTTCCTGTTTCACTTGTAGTTTCAATGTAATTAATGGCTGCCTGTATTACCCCCTTCATTTCCCCCTCTGGGAAAATTTTTTCTGTTTCAATTAATGATGTATATACTTTCTGTTCATTGCGAAAATTTGCAAGCATCTTCTCATAATATCTCATAACATCATGATATCTTTTGGTTTCATACATAGATTTAACATTATTAAGCATTATAAATGGCACTAATAGTAATGCTGTAATAATGATAATTGCATATCCCCATAATGGAAGCCGGTATATATATCCCGTTATAAGGCAGATCACTGTCATTTTAAGATACTCCATCATTAATTTTTTTAATGTAAGCTTTTCTCCATATGCCGCCATTTTTGCCGCCAGATTTTTATATAGTAGTAATCCTATGGCATTTTTTTTCTTATTCATCTATTTCCTCCGTTTCAGCAGCCATTTTTTCATACTGCTTTATTTCGTCTGTAATGCTAAAGAAATCTTCTATACCATTTTTCGTAAATCTCTTTATGTCATTTGCAGAAAACTGAATATCTTTAACAAATTCTCCGGAATCATAAAGCAGTCTAGCTTTATTTTCGCCGGCAGTACGTTCAAATAATCCAACCTGATCAATACAACGTTGTTCCTGTTCCTTTTCTCCCTGTTCGTCTTTGATCTTTTTGGTATTTATAAGTACTGCAATATCCAGCGAATTATAGATATTATTTTCTAAACGTTCTGCCTCTGTTTTTGTTGGCATCATATTCATAAGGCGCTCGACAACTTTTAAAACATCATCTGTATGAATAGTTGATATACCGGTTACACCGGTTGTCCAACATTCTACAAGTGATTTTGCTTCTACAGAACGTACTTCCGATAACATTAAGCGTTTTGGATTAAGCCGCAGCGATGCTTTAAGTGCTGCGGTATAGTCAAAATTCTTGCTTACCTGAATTTCTATTCCGTCTGCATGAGGTTTGCACGTTGTGTAATGCCATTCCAGATTATCTTCTATAGTAACTACACGTTGTTCGTTCGGAATGTAAAGTGACAGGAATTTTGCAAATTCCGTTTTTCCTGCTCCGGGTTCTCCGCAGACAATAATATTAAATCCACAATAAACCGCATTAATTAAAAAATTAAGCAGTCTTGCATCACAATACTCATGCTCTATTAACTGCTTATATGTCATTCGTGGAAATTTTGTTGTCTTTCTTATGCAAAGGCTTCGTCCTGATACTGCAGCGGATTCGTGTAATGCTTCAATCCGGTAATCCTCTGTTTCAGCTTCCAGACAAGGAATTTCCTTATTAAATCGTTTGGATACAGTATTGGCAATATGCTGTGTAATTGCAGCAATGTACTCCGGTGTAACATTGTGTTCTTCTTTTGGAACTTTTATTTTTTCGGAATATATATTTTTTAACCACAAATCTTTTCCATTCCAGTCTACATCGGTTATTTCTTTATCATTGAGATATTTAAGAAATGGCTGTAATCGTTCTTCTGTAAGAACTCCTGTTAGTATATCTGGCATTTAATCCGTCCTCCTTCTTTAAAACAAGAGCTTTAGACATCTGCCTAAAGCTCTTGTTTTGCTATTCTTTTGGCAATTAGAATCCTGCAATATTTCTGCAGTTTTCAAAAAAGGTTGTTAAAAGTGATGTAAAATTCTGTGCAACAACACCATTTGTTGCTAACAAAACGACACATAATGCAATTAACAGAAAAATAACAATTCCTTTCTTTGATGCTCCACCAAATTCCTCAAAAACATCTTGTAACACGTTTTTCCCTCCTTTAAAAAATGAAACTATTTATATTTTTTAAACAACATAATGAATTGTATCTATTAAATTTTTTGTTTTCAATATCACATATGATATTGATTTTTGATTTGATTTGTGGTATAGGGATAAAAAAATCGAGGCGTGTATGCCTCGATTTTTCATATTTTTTTCTATAGTCGAATCGCTATTACTTGGATTAATTAGAAGACTGAAAATCACCATTGCTACACTGATTACAATAACTGTTACATTAGAAGACCGAAAATCACCATTGCTACACTGATTACAATAACTGTTACAAAAGTGATTGCATCAATATCAAAAAATCGATCTAATACAAATATTAGAATCATTGAACCAATTCCTACAAATAATAATACATTACCTGACATATAGCACCTCTCTTATCTGTTATCACTTATCTACCATATTGTTCTGTCTGCTCATAATTTTTTTCCTTTCCAGATGTAAATTACACTTTTTGCTTTTCCAGCTGTTCTAAAAGTTCCAACGACTGTTCCAATGTTTCCGGTATAAGTCTTGTGACCGGTATATTTAATGCAATACTTATCTTGATTAGAGTTGAAACACTTATTGGATTTGTTCCTTTTTCAATTCGACACAGGTGCAGACTGCTAATATTAGCCCGTTCACACAGTTGTGAAATTGAGTAATTTTTACTTTCTCTCTCAACTTTTACATTTTTGCCGATATTTATAATGAGATTTTTTAACTGTTCTTCATCGTATACCAGTTCATGCCACTCATTTTCTTTCATGATGTTATCACCTCAATTTTATATAACATATCTTTAATCCGGTCGGGAAATTCCAGAAGCATTTTGTACTGCTCCGGAAATTCGTTATATAATAATGAAAGAAGAATTAAAATTGCTATTAGTACAATACATATCCATATTGCTTTGTACAGACATTCTTTTACACGTACATGAGATTTTTTTTCGCTTATATTATGTGCAAGCTGCTTCTTTATTTCTACCCGTACCTGTTGCATCTTCTCACTTTTTTCTTTTTCCTGCTCTTTTTTTAACAGGATTGAATTGTATTTATTTTTCATGTTTTTTCCTCTTTAACCTTGTAAAAAATCCTGTTTTTTCCTCTGTTGTTACGTCCTCTAACGTTAATAACTTATCGTAATTACACTGCACATAATCAAACGGATCAAAACACGTTGCTGCAAATATCACACTATCCTGCTTTTCACACATCATTTTTAGAATGTCCTTCTGGTCTGATTCTGGAACATACGAAAATATATATGCTGCTTCATTGTATGCCGGTGACTGCAGTGTGTTTTGCACTGCAGTTATTTCACCTGGTTTTGTACCGGCAACAAGGAATTTTATCTGTTGGGTTGCAAAAGAAATCTTATTAAAAGATGGCGAAGTAATCGCTCCATAATCGCAAATTAAAATATCAAATTTTTTTAATACTTCTGCAAGCTTGTCTGATTTAAACATATACAAGTCATTATATATAATACAGTTATCTCCTTCTTCTTTTACGTCTGCATATAACTCACGGCAGCTTTCTAAAAAATTTGTAGCATTTATTTCTACATAGGCCGCTTTATAACCTTTTGACATACAGTATCTTACAAGCTGCAATGCCTGGGTCGTTGTTCCGATGCGGTTCATTGTTCCGGCGACCGCGATTGAAATAATTTTCTCCTGCTGTTTTTTCTGTTCCTGCTCTGCTTCTGCACTTTCTCTTAAATCCTGCTCTATAGTATTTTCTGTATAATACCCTGTAATGCACTTTTCCCACTCATCTGCCTGTGTGGCAAGTCCCGTTGCAAGAATGAAGTTCGTAAATCCTTTGGAAAGTAGTTCTTCTATAAGCCGGGAACGATATGTAAAGCCCTCTGCGAAAATTACAATCTGACTTGTCTTTGCCTTTTTTATCCTGCAAATATAATCTGTAATTACCTGTGTGTCATCGATGAGTTGCGTTACATCAATTACAATTACTTCATATTGTCCATTAAATATTTTTTCATCGTATTCTGCGATGTGATTTTTACTTCCGGTAAATTCAATTTTATCTTTCTTTCTTCTGCAGTATTCTGCTATAACATTTCCACGGATTTCTGATCCGCAATATAATACATTCATGTTTTTATCCTTTCCCTTTTAATCATTTCCTGTAGCTGCATATGCATTTTTTATTGCTTCATAATCAGCAATATTTTTCTGTATTTCAGTAATTTGCGTTTTATACTGTTGTATTTTTGTATTTAACTCTATAAGCTGCTTATTAACATCTGCAATCTGGCTGTTTATGCTGCTTTTTTCATCGCCCGCAGCATAATTAAGCTTTAAGTTAAGCTCCTGTATCAGTTCATCAGCCGCCTGCTGTTTCTTTTCCTGTTCTGAAATATTTCTTTGTATTTCATTAATCTCATTTTGATAATTGGCAATGTATGTATTTAATTTTGCAATATAGTATTCTTCAATTGTGCTATAATCTACAATCTTATCTACTCTTTCTACCTTTTCGGCATTGGTATAAAATTTTGCCATTTCCTTGGATACCGTTCCGGTATAATCAACCTGTAGTGCAAGTCTTAATTCAGAAAATTCCTGTTCTTCGACATTTTTTATTCGTATGACCTGCATTGTCGGTGAACTAAGCACAACAGATGTTGTATACTGTCTTTTCTGCCTGTCAGAAGTAGTTACTTTATATGTATCTATTCCGTCGTAAGTTGCATTTACAACATCAAATTCAACTTCCATTTCCTGCGTATCCGGGCAGTATACCCATTTATTTAATGTAATCTCACGCTGTTCCAATGTTTCTTTACTGTTTATTTCTGTATATTTCAAATCACCTTTTTCATGAAAGATGTTTTTTGAAAAAATGAAAAAGAAATATCCTGATATAACAAAAATTACAAAAACAGACATTGAAACATTTTGATGTTTTTTAAGAAATTTTTGTATCTTTTTTAATGTTTCCATTTGCATTTCCTTCCTTATTTAATATTACAGTTACACAGTTCTGCCTCTCCGCACAGCGGATACAGCTTTTATATTTTCCAAAGTTACCGGCGCATTTTTTCATTTTCTTCTCCTTTTCCGGTGCTATATATAGCACTACTATTCTCCAATGTATGTGTAATCCATTGCATCAAGCCATTCTCCGTCCACTGTAATGCCAAAATGCAGATGTGGGCCGGTAGATTGTCCGGTAGAACCTACAAGCATAATTACATCTCCTGCTTCAACCATATCTCCTACTTCTGCAATTAACTGTGATGAATGATAATAATAGGTTTTAATGCCATTGCCATGATCGATAATAATGTGATATCCCGCACTGGATGAATATGAAGCATCTACCACTTCCCCTGCATCTGCCGCGACAACTTCTGTTCCTGTCGGTGCTGCAATATCTGTCCCTCTGTGTGCTTCGACAACCCCTGTTACAGGATTAGTTCTGTCTGGCTGAAACGGACTTGATATATTACTTCGTGTGTAGCCGGGAAGCGGCCACACCATGCCGTCCATTTTATTTCCTAGAAGCCGCACAAGGACTGCCGGAGTAGCAAAATTATAAAAGTCCTGAACACAGCCATATTCAGTCATATGCACAACTCTGCTGTTTCCTACATACACTCCTGCTGTTACATAATTTCCTTCTGAATCAGCATAGATAATAACATCACCTTCATACATAATTTGTGGTCTTATCTGTTTTTCAACATCATTGGTATACGACACATATTTACAGTTTATAATATCCTCATAAGAATCTGTCGGTATGTTAAAATAGTCCTCATCGTAACTTGTAAACGAGCTGAAGACGTTGTAAATAAATCCTATCTCATCACAACCTGTAGCTGATGTACCGCCCTCAACATAGGACATATTATCAATACAAGCTTTGGCATACTCGGCAATCATTTGTCCTTCTTCGATACTTGCATCATCGAGCGACTCCCGTTCAATTTCCAGTTTGTCCAGCCATTCTTCCGGATTTACTGTTTCATCATTTTGTGTCATATAGAATTTCATTCCATAATCTTCATAATCATCAAGATACATTACCATTCCTAATGTATTTCCTTGCGTAACAGTATCTCCGATCGCAACTACGATATTTGTTATGTAATCATAATGCAGCGTATATTCATCTGTTGTAATTGTAATATTGCTGTAGTCAGAAAACGTTTCAATGTCTGTAACTTCTCCATCTGAACAGCTTATTACAACCTGTCTTAATACACCGCCGTATATTATATACGGTTCATCATCTTTATAAGAGCTTAAAACAGAATGTATGGCAAGCGGGTAAATAAACTGTTTAAATCCATTAGTAACCAAACTCATATACATAGATACCTGTATTGCGAAATTTGAATTGCGTGAACGCAGTTGCTCTTTTGATTCCTGCTCCATGTATTCTTTTGCGCTTTGGGCTGTATATCCCCCATGCTCCATAGCATATGTTACATATTCCCGGTCAAGCTCATACGCCTGGTACATAATTGATAAATGTGCTGTGTCATACAAATCAACAACTCCGGCCATATCTATCAATTTTTTTATTTCTGTTACACCGCATTTTATGGAATAAGACACACTCTGTATGTCACCACGATTTTTTCCATATAAAGTGTTAGATTCTTTTTCGGATGCATTCATTGGGTCACTTGTTTGTCCGCCTGTTGTACACTGCATTATTGCAAGTACAACATCTGTATAATATTCAATTCCTTGTGCTGCACACTCATTTCGTACCATCGTCCGGTATTGTTCCACTTCCGCAGAAAATTTTGTATAATCATTGGAAGTGGAAAATCCCTGGCGGTGTGTAACCACTGCAAAGATAATAATTATCACAAGAAGCACATTAAGAAGTAATGCACTTGAAAAAACTCCTGAGAGGATTTTAACTGCTTTAATTATTATCTTTTTTGTAATTTGGTATTTTTCATAATCCTGTATTAGTTCTTCTGCAGAACTTGAACTTGTACTGCTTGTACCTATCATTAAGCACCACCTCTGAAAAGATTAAGTTCTCGATCAGATGCAAACACTTTAAATTCAATGTTTTTATCTCCCTGAATTGAAAGTATAAAATTTCCCTGCTGCAGTTTTGGAATTTTTGCATATTCCGTATCCGTTAGCGATGTACCAAAAGCCTGTTTAAGCTTCGGTACAAGTGATTCATCTTGAATACCTATAAATTTGTAATTACTGAACGCAAACAGGTCTTTAATCTGCTGGACGTTTTCCGCTGAAGCATTATCCGGCATACATTCGCTAATACTTTGTGTTGCAAGAATAAGACCGCCAAAAACTTTTCGCATTTCACGCTGCATATCGGTAAGCTGTTGTACTGCAACCGGAAAACGTGCGTTCATGATTTTATGTGCTTCATCGAATTCTACAAGAAAATGCACAATATCATCAGCACTTATTCGGCCTTCTTCATACAGATTTTTCATTACCATACCGTTTCTGGTGCAATTATCCCAGCAGATAGACAGTGTTGAATATAAAATAGTATTAGCAATATGCGCCGGTAGTGAAGCGATATTCTTAATGTTAAAAACGACTCCCGGTATATCCATAATGTTATCGATAGTTGTATGTCCATCTAACATTTTTCCGTAATCATCACGAACACTCTCAAACACTCTCTTTACATTATTAAGTCTTCTAACCTCATCAACGAGCAGACTTTCTTCTGCCGCTGTTTTGGCTTTTGTTGTCGTTATTTCTTTAATTTCTTTTTTTACGTACTCAATGAAATCTGTAACAGTCGGATATGCGCTTGATGCGTATGCTGTTATTATTTCATTTTCAATTTTTTCCGGAACAATTTCCATATCAAGATACATTCGGCGGACACACTGGTTAAATGTAATAATTTCCTGTGTGTCGTTTTCTCCGGACAAAATCTCATAGATAATATCCAACTTTGCGATATGTCGGCTGTAGCAGATGCTTTCATTTACATCTGTTTTTAAAATTTGAAAAATATTAAATATTCCGTCTGTGCCATCCAGGTTAATTCGTTTCCAGCCGCAGATTTCAGACATATATTCCAATTCTCCGGTAACATCAAACAGTCGGACAAAGTCGCCTAAAATAAACGCATTATGTCCTAATTTTTTAAGCAGCGTGGATTTTCCAGAACCCATATTTCCAAGAATAAGAACGTTATAATATGTACGAATCTGTGTCTTAAAAAACTGATTAAATATTACAGATCCGCCGCATGACGTAGAGCCGAGATACAAGCCATTTGGATCATGCAGATACGAAAAATGAAATGGATCACCGGCTGCTAACGCTTCATCGAGCATTGGTATTCCTATTCGTGCATTTGGAAATTCCTGCTGTTCTTTATATGGAAGATACATAGCTTTCCACTCGTAATGCTGCTCATTTAGCATTATCATACCCTTAAAATCATCCAGCTTAGTTAAAATCTGTTCTTCTCTTTTTTCCAGTTCTGCCAAGGTGCGGGATTTGATATATATTCTTACCGTAATAGATTTTAGGACTTTTTGATACCTTTTAATCTGATCATACATATCATGCAAATCTGTATATGTATCTGCCGCATCTTTAATACCTGTATCATTTCTTTCCGCAGCTCCCCGGCCTTTATATTCTCGTAAACTCTTATTAATATTCTGCAGAGCGGCAGATTCATTTTCTGTAGTAACATCTATAGTTGTTATAGCACCTTCGTAGTAACACACATTAGTTATCCAGTGTGCTTCTATATATGTAGGAAAATTATATATCTGTATACACGCTTCATAGCCCGTGCCGGTACGGACATGGTCTATATATGCTTTAATTCCTCCCTGTGGCTGTATGTATTCCAGTATTTCACTGTCATATTTTTCTAATTCAGGCTTATTTTTATCCGCTTTATATTCTCTTTTCTGTTTGGATTTTTTCCCATTCATTTTTAGAAACATTTTTTCTCACCTCACGATTTTATATTTTTATTTGCCATTTTCATCAGGACAATATCCTTATGCCGTTTTGTAATGTCCACAAGAAGATTATTATTTTTAAGACATTCTTCTATCTGCAACCTGTGTTTTTTGTGTTCCTCTATATCCCTGGAAAAATACATTATGTAAAATTCCTTGTTTAACCTGTTTTTCTGTATCCATTCCATTTCTGAATTTTTAATTTCCAGTTCTTTTTTGCGGTACTCATTTTTACAGTTAGCTATTTTATGGCCAATAAAGTGCATCTGCTCCTCGCATGATGTTGGAATATTTATGGAAATAATTTTTATTTCATCTTTATACAACCGGAAAAACGATGTAAGTACGAGGATATCTCTTTCGATATCCCCTTCAGACTGCGCATTGAAATCTTTACACTTAATACATACTAGATCCATTACAGTTCCATTTGCATATACATAACAGTTATTATTCCAGTCATACCGCCGTATTGGAATAAGTTTCAAAATTGTATTTTTAACTTTCTTCTTCATTTTCTATCTCCCTCTATCTCCCGTAAAAGCTTTTTAGTGTATTCGTTCTGGCTTGCATTTTTTAATGGATAATATATATCCGTAATAGAAGACATATATAAATATAAGGACTGCCAGTATTTCTTCTTGGCATTACACCTGGACGGCTTAACAAGCATTACTGCGACAAACCCATTAAATATCTCAAATGGAATAAATAATGGGCTGTAAATATAATCTTGTAATAAAAAACCTCCAAACAAAACTCCTCCAATAAACAAAATATCCTGTATATACAGCCAGCTTGACTGGCGCATCTTTGTACCGGATTTTAAAGTCGAAACAACTAAATATCTGTTATTCATTATTTATCATTCCTTTCATTTGTTTCATTATTAAACGGATTAATATTGAATTTACGTTTAGACATCATTTCTCCTTGTGTCGGCGCTCCGCTTTGCGGATTTATATTTGGTACACTTCCGCTTCCGGCTTCTGGATTTACCGGGGCTGCATTGTGTCCTGGTTCTGTCGGCTGCTTTTGTTCTCCAGCATATGTGCTTTCCGTATTCTGCATATTGCTGCTTTCAAATCCCATACCTTCTGAAGGTGTTCCACTTTCAGGAGTTTCTGCCATTCCATGACTGCTATTCCCTGTTGTATTTGGTTCCTGCATCGGCGCCGGTGTTGTATTATCTGTTCCCACATTTGGCTCCTGCATAGCGCCGCCTGATTCCGATGTACTACTATTGCTTGCATTTGCTCTCTGCACTGCGCTCTGCCTTGCTGTAGAATCGGATTTATGTGCATTTGCAGTTTTTCTTGCATTGCGAGCCTGGCTTGAAAAATGATGCTGCATTCTTGCCTGCTGTACCATACGTAGAAATGACATCATTTTTTGTGATCCTGCGGAAATTCCCATATCGTAACCAAACAATCTTTGAATTGCAGCCGGTCCATCAATTACAACGAGTGCTCCAAACAGAATAAGAAATGGGCGCACAAATTGGTTTGAAACCGATGTATTTAAGTATTGCTGCCAAAGCAAATATAGTTTTAAAATCACTGGGATTCCAAAAAGAACAATATATCCGTCAAAAAATGCTTCTATTGTTTTTATCGTTTTTTGTCCGGATGTTAAATCAAGTGAAGCAAGTGTGCCAATTATCCTTGTAGTTGCTATTTCCCATATCATTTTTATAACTGCATAACCAGAAAATAAAAAAACAAAAATATTAGCCAGCAGAACAATAATAAGCTGTATGTAATGTATCTTATACCGGTAATAATATGGCGGGTCTAAAATATCAAACAGTCCTTTTGTTCCAATTTCATACCATTGGAGAGTTCCACTATCGGAAATAAGGCGATAATGATTAAATACCTGTTTCTGTAAATCCGTATCAAATTCAGATGCTTTTAAATGTTCAGAAGAATCAATCGCAGACAATACATCTTTTGTTTCTGCACCTACAGTATCTGCAAGCGTAACATTAAAGTCCCAGTTCCTGTTTGCAATGGTCTTCAAATCGGATATGTTACTAAGTACCGTTGCCGTTGAATATGAATCGGACATTAATTCATTTTTCGCAGATAACAATCCTTCGTTCAGAGATGTAATAACTGTTGGTGTTAAATACACGACTGCAAGAAGAATCATAATGTTTTTTATTACCGGTGGCTTTTTTTCGCTAAACATTAAATATGTACCTAGAACCGCAAAGGTTAATGTCATTCCGGCAATAATTAAAACTGAAAAACTTGATACAAAAGTTTTGTATGCTTGCGATCCGGTAAAATTAAGTGTATTGTAAGCTTCATTAAAAACTATTTCACACAGCTCACTTAAATTTGCTAATGCTTTAATAAGCCACCAACCCAAAACTCTGGCCGCATCTATAAAAATATTAGATGTTATAAAATATGGAAGATTGTTTCCAATAATCGTCTGATAATCCATCTTAAACCTCTCATTTATAATTTTAAAAATCCGGCCGCCTTTCGACAGCCGGACTTAGGTTATTAATCACTCCTCGAATAGAGAAATAATTTTTACTTTTTCTGTTACAGCAATACCGCTCATGCAGATTGCTATTACATAATCTGCGATGCTGGACTTTTCAGTTACATTTAAATTATTTTTTTGTGCATAACTTAGCAGCATCTTACTGTTTGTTGTATCTTTCAACAGTATGTCATTCCGATAGAACCATTTGTAATATTCATATTCCTTCATCTGTTCTTCCGTTATCGTTTCAATCAATTCCTCATTACCGGATTTTAAAATTTTATCCATATATTCGTAAGCGTACTTATTCATTACATATCGATAATTAAAAAATTCTGGTACGTCATTATCTGAAACAATTGGAAGTGGAATGTCCGAAAACTTCCTGTCAGCAGGAAATGAATCTAACAAATACTCATACGAAAACAAATATCCCGTTCCCCTGTCTATACTGTTAAAAATAGGATAAGGTACTATTTTATTTCCTTTTAAATCTGTACGTTTCATAAAACGTTTTACAACGTTCTCTCCCGGCCGTAAGTCCATAAGTTCATTTGGACTTAAAAGCGGACGTTCTTCATACATTTCAGTAAAATTTTTGCTTAGTTCCATTTTCTTTCCGCTACGGGTTATATTCGTAATCGTTTCATTTCCAAGCAGCTTAGAAAATTCCTCGGCTGTTTCATAGAGTGATGTCTGAATATAAATCTGATTACCGCAATTAGCTTTAATCGTCTTTGCATCATCACCATATATACTATCAAGCTGTGAATATGCTTGTAAAAACAGATTAAAAATCATATTTACACCCAGTCCCACAGAAATCATTGTTTTAAAATCTTTAATCGCCGGATAATTACCAATCTCATCCAAATGAAAAATAATTTTCCTTTTACATTTCTGTCCCGGTGCGCCAGCTGCTCTCCTGGCATTCGCTTGATACACCTGTCCAATAAGCGTGGAAACGATACTATCTTTACTTCTGTCGTAAAATGGCACACCAATAAATAATGCTACAGGCTTATCATCAAAACCCAATGACTCTAAATTAAATGTACTTCTTGCTGTCATTTTTGTTATGTTTTCATACATATAAATATTTAGCTTAGTAAGCGCCTGCGAAAAAATAGAGCCTTTGGTTTTATCGCCGGATACTTCAATACTTGCATATATCGCTTTGGCTCGATCTCCTGCTGGACGCTTTTGAAAATACACATCCAGCTGCGTAGTATGTGCATTAATATACACTCTTGCAAGCTCTGTAAACGTATTTACAATAGACGCTACTGTAACTCTTTTTATATTCTCATGCGAATATTCAAATTTAACTGTTGTAGGAATATACCGAAACTTTTTTAGATTATCTTTTGTAAAAATTTCCGGTATATTAGAGTTCCACTCTGTATCTGCAGCTGCTTTCTGCTCTGGTCGCAATCTTTCATATGCCGCCTGCCGTTTTAAAAAGATTGCCGCAGCTTCTGCATTTTCTCTTAAATCCTGCTTATTGCAATCATCGATGTGTGCAATAATAAGTGCAGATAATGCACTTGTCGCATTATTTAAGAAGAACTCTGCATTATCATCACCGCTGCTTTTTCCACCATTTCCACTGTAAATTGAATATGCAAAAGAATTGCACAGCAGTTCCGCATCAGATTTGTTTCCCTCCATGTAGTATTTAACTATTAAATCCAACGGATTGTACTGTATACCAACGGAAGGATCTGCAATATTTAACACAAGGACTTCATAACCTCTATTCTTTAATGCTTCATATGAGCGGCAGACCAATTCCAGTTTCATGTCTATAATAACCATGCTTGCTTTTTCACTTCCGCGCGAATATAAATCTATACATGGAACAACAAACATTTCACCCTTACCTGACCGAGTAATACCAAGCACAATTGTATTTGTATTACTATTATCTAAATAGAGCTTATTATCAATCCTGGCAACTGGTATTCCACCATAACCTTCAAATTCCACATTTTTATCATTAACAGCAATATATTGCTCTTTAATTTCATCAACTGTTGTAAATCTCTCTGCACCTTTTTGCCCAATATTCATATCGGTGTAGCTCGTATATATTCGATAAGTAAGTATCAGAACATATGCAACATCTGCCACTAAAAAAAGAAAAAATAAAAAGGTTGTGAAGGGATGCCGAAAAGCACGTAATCTTACAAGCTGTGCTGCGCCAAAGAGATTATTATAATTACTACTTAAAGTGGCCGAAATTACATTGCATATATAATTTCCAATAAGAAAAATTATAATAAAAACTGTTGCAGCAATGGCTGTAATTACATTTCTGCTTCCTATGCGTTTATTTAACCGCATTAAAAGATTATTATTACCTAATTCTTTTTTTCCCATTTTTTAAACAGACTGTAATATTGTATGTAGACTGCAAATATTACAGTCTATAGCACCTTTTAAAATTGCAATGATGCACCATATCTAGCTCCTAGCGTTATAGAGCCACATACCAAAAGCCAGCCGATTACGATAAACGGTAATCTCTTTTTAATCTTCTCAGTTCCGTCTTCGCTTAATGCAAATATAGTACCAATAACAACACAACATACTGTTATTAATACATATGCCTGATTGCGATATTCGGTTATTAACTCAATAATTTTTAATCCGATGCTATCCAAATTGGCTTTCTCCTTTCCGCACGTCATAAAAATCTACGTAAAACATAAGTTTCACGAACTTTTCTATAATAACAGGCATTCTGTTTTTTGTTATATTTAAATCACTTTATGCTATGTGATGTCCAATTAAAATTCTATATTATTTTGTGCAATTTATATAATAGCCAACGCTTATTGTGCTAATTATGTCTAATTTCGCTAGTAATTTCTACAATATTCTAGTTATGACTTGATATGCTAATTAAAATATATTAATATACAACTATAAAATAAAACAATTTTTTAGGAGGTCTTTTTATGGGAAATAAAATAGGTGTAAATATTCCATTAACAAGTCAGGGCTTTGACACCGCTGAAGAGGTTTTACAGTTACACATTGATAAAAACTTATCAACTGAAAAAAGCGTATATTTTAGCACTTCTTCTCGAATTAATTTTAAAAAGGCCAGGGAACTGGATTTAATATTATTATCCAACCGGGCCGGATTAAGATATTTAGCAGAAATTGAAGAGTATCATCATTTTGATGTTGCTGGAATTCCTGTTGATTCTGCTGAATATAGTCCTGCAAAATATGCAGATGTTCCTGAGAATCATTGGTTTAAACTCAGCTCAATTAGAAAAGCTTCTACAGTGGAAGTTGAAAATTTAATACCTCTTAATAAAAAAATGATTACAGAATATCAGAATGTTGAAAATTACATCTGTAATACCAATAGATTGCAGACTTTTTATTTTAAACAAATGTAACCAGATACCACAACTTTTATCTTATATAAACAAAAAACCATAACAAAAGGCATCACTGCCTGCCTTTTGTTATGGTTTAAATATTATTCTTGTTCTTTGCCTTGCTGCCGTTCAATTTCTAATTCCTGTTGCATTTTATTGTATGTCATTTCATTTCGTATTTTTTCCAATTCATTTTTCATAAAAATTCGTGTTAATTCCATTGTTGCTTTTAATGTATATTGCATACTGCTATACTGTAAGTTTTTTCGATTCTGTTCAAAAATCCTTTCATTTATTTTTTTTTCGATTTTCAACAGCTTCTTGATATATTCTTGTTCTTTCTTCTTTATCAAATTCTCGCATTTGCCTTAATATTACATTTCCAAGCCGATATTTAACATCTTTAATTTTATTTTCTGTATATCCTGCTTTTGACGTATCTTTAGGTATTCCATATGCTGTTCTATATTTCTCCTGCTGTTTATCCAGTAATATTTTTAATTCATTCCATTCATCTTTACATTCATTTTCCAAGAATATTTCTGTCATTTTATCAATTTTAGGCAGCAAATGTTTTATAGAATTATAACCATAATACCACTGTCTTCTATCTTCTGGAAGTTCACTTATTACCTCTTTAAACAATTTTAAATATTCTTCATCTTTAATAAACATCTTCTTTTTCTTATTTGCAATTATGCTATTTCTTATTATATTATTTATTATTTCATTTTCTTTCTGTTGACTTAGAACATTATTTACTATTTTGCTTTTTACTTCTTTAAAAGAAGATGCCTTTAATTTGCCCCTTATCTCATCATTTTTCTTTTGTCGCATTGGTATAGGTTCAACCATAGCAATATGAATATGGATATTATCTGTATTTAAATGTATTGCTGCTGACCATACAGCATTTTCTAGATTTTCACTTTTCTGTAGCTGTTGCATTGCAATTCGTGTAATCTCTTTTAATTTTCTTTCGTTTACACAATCATATTTTCTATTAATTAATCCATTCTGAAGCAGCCAACGATTGTCGAATGATATTACATGCTGCCACATCACGCTTTCATTTTCCTGCGCTGTTTTAAATATATCTTTTAACTCTTTCTTTTCGTTCTGACTTAAAAAATCTTTGTTCTCTGTAAATAATCCTGTTGTTTTTTCGCTATTCCCCATATAATCGTTATACAAACTAAATTTAGATAAATTATCATTTCGCACTGCCTCATCACGGTCTATATAATTAATATAATCTCCGAATGTCTTTTTTGTCGGACTGCAAAATCTACTCTTAAATATTACCCCTGCTTTTATTTCTCCCATTTATCATTTCCTTTCTGATGCTATTTATAGCACTGGATAAATTTCTATCCATAAAAATATAATGGTGCTATAAATAGCACCATTATATTTCAAACTCGTTTGTTGGTTCAATAACTGCATTTTCTTCTTTACACATTTTATTAAATATTGAACTTTCTTGCTCCATATTTATATCTTTTTTTTTGCAAAATTATTGCTCCATGTCTTTTCGGTCTGCTCTTGCAAAAATTTTTCAAATCCATTTATTTGCCCAGTTCTATCAAATACCTCAAGTGCCATATAATATACATCTTTATCCTCGTTGTAAATAATAGTTGGTGGATAATCATGTATCATTAAATAGTAATTCAAAAGTGTTCTTCCAAGTCTTCCATTTCCATCTGCAAATGGATGTATTTGTTCAAAATTCAAATGCAAATATGTTGCAATTTTTAATGGGTCTTTTCCTTCATTTTCTTTCAATTCATTACATAAAAAATCAATTTCATTTTCAACATTTTCCGGCAATTCACCAACGTCATCTCCAATAACATATTCATGCTTTTTAAAACTTCCTGGTCGCTCACCCTTTAAATATCGTGTTTCATCATAGCAGCCTTTCATTAATTTCTCATGCGTTTGCAATATTAATTCTTTTGTAATAGGTTCTTTATTTAATATTTTGTTAACTAAAAAATCAAAACACTCTTTCTGATTTTGGATTTCAAAGATTGTTCTTATATCTCCTGTAAAATTCACAACTTTTCCATTTTCAAAAATTTCTCTAGTGTCGTGATAAGTCGTTTCTGGATTTTCAATCCTATTTGAATTATACGCAAAAATGATTCTAAAGTTTTGCATTTTTGCCATTAATTCTTCTTTATTGGATACAACGTTATTCTGCCATTTTTCTACTATTTCATCGTAGTTCATAAATATCACCTCATCTTTCCGGTGCTATAAATAGCACCTCTAAATATTTTTATTATCTTTAAGCTGCTTATATTTTTCAATTCTATTTTTCACAGTATCTTTACTTTCTTTGACAATATTACTTTCTAAAATGTCAGTATCATACATTTTATCCATCGAAAGATTTAATATTATACTGTTTAATATTTCTAACATTACCTGACTATTTTTATCCGCAGTTGTTACTCCTAATCTTAATCTTGTAAACATATTTTTGTATTTTTCTTCGATTTTAGTCAATAATTTTTTCGGCTACAATATCAGTTTGTTCATCTGTCATTTTTTTGTGTTGCATTATTATGTAATCTACTGCGGCAGATAAAGAACGTAATCCCTGCTCTGCTTTTATCTTTTTTTACATACTCTATATTATCTTTGTAAAGCGTTAATTCTTTCTTTTCTTTATTCATAGTTATCCAGCGCTATTTATAGCACCTGCCCTTCTTTAAGTTCATTAATTACATTATAACATTCCTGCAATATTGAAGTGTTGTCCTCAATGACAACAGCGATATCTTTTACCAATGCTTCATATTTGTAATCTAGTTGTTTAAGATCACCAGCAATCGCAAGACTTTCAAGGCTCTTCCTCAAAAATTCCTCTCTGCTCACTCCTTGCTTTTTTGCCATTTGTGTTAATTTAGCACCAACAGCAGCATCTAAATCCCGTATTACTATATCCATGTGCTATATCCTTTCCGGTGCTATTTATAGCACCTATTAGTATCTACTATAATACCTCTTTTATAATGCTTTTTCAATATATCTATATAAATTAATACTGTTTTAATACCTTTTTAATATATATAATGATATCATCATTTCGTTTGGCTTTGCCAAACATATCAATGAAATTGATATCAGAAATCCCTTATGCTCTTTTTTTTACAAAAAAAATCATTTTTTATTAAAAAAATATTGAATTTTATATTTTTCGGTGCTATTATAGCACCATAACATATGTTTTATTCCGGTGCTATTTATAGCACCAATTCAATTTAAAAAGTGGGATGTGCGCACATCCCACTAAATAATCATTATAAATATATGTTGGTGCTATAAGTAGCACCGGAAAGGCAATTAACATGAAAACTATTTCATTTTTAAACAACAAAGGCGGTGTGGGCAAAACCGCAACAACTGGAACAGTAGCTCATATGTTAGCAACTCTGTTCAATAAAAAAGTGCTTCTTATAGATGTCGATCCTCAGGGGAATCTAAGCAGTATGTACACGGATCAGAAAATGATGGAACTGCTTGTAACATTATTAAAAGATGTACCAAACACGACGAATGAAAAAACAGTTGAAGACCTTTTTATTGATAGTGCATTAGATGTACATGAATGTATTCATTCAACCAAATATGGCAATCTTGATATTATTCCTTCGCTTTTGACTTTGAGTGAGTGTGAAGAAGTATTGAAAGCCGATATTAGAACGCCACAGCAATTTCGTCTAAAAAGCCATCTTGATAAAATTAAAGATGAATATGACTACTGCTTAATCGACTGTTCTCCGTCAATTAATATATTGAATATTAACAGTCTCGTTGCATCCGACCAGGTGTACATTCCTATGAAATGTGATGCCTGGTCAGCAACCGGAATGTGTATTGCTAAAAAATTAGTAAAAACTGTGTCTACATACAACACCAAACTAAAATTAGGTGGTTGCTTTTTCACGCAGTGGGAGAGTACTAAAAATGTGTCAAAGACAACAAATGAAATTTTAACTTCTATAATTCCAGAATTGATTTTGCCTGTCACAATTGCAAAAAGCAAACTGATTGAAGAAATGTCTTATATGCAGATACCATTACTCGAATATGATACATCCAAAGACAAAAGTAAAGTCACTAAAGATTACATTGCGCTTACTGAATGGATTATGTCACATTAACTCGGTGCTATAAATAGCACCGAAAAAAACACATTTATGTGTAAACAATAATTTGATATGGTGCTATAAATAGCACCGGAAAGAGGTAACAATGAGCAAATTTAATATGAATACATTAGGCCTTGGAAATGGTATGTTAAATCAATTTTCTCAAGAGCTTAAAGAAGGATTTACCATTGAATATATTCCAATCAATAAAATTGACGAAAACGAAAACAATAATTACAGTACAGAAGACATCGATGAATTAGTTGATTCAATCCGCACTGTTGGTTTAAAACAGAACTTAGACGTTATGCAGCTTCCGAATGGAAGATACAGGTTACTAACCGGTCATAGACGATTTAAGGCATTATCCGAACTGGCTCAGGAGGACAGCAAATATAAAATGGTCCCTTGTACAATTACCGCTCTGGAGCAAGTCCAGTTACCTGTTTCAGAAAAAAGCAAGGAAAAATATTTAATTCACATAACTAATGCAACACAACGACATATGACTGATTCTGATAAATACAATCAGTACACTGATTTAGTTGCAATTTATACTGAAGCTAAAAACAACGGCTTCACCCTAACTGATAAAATGCGTAATCTGATTGCACAGGATATGCAGCTTTCCCCAGCGCAGATCGGAAAATTTGATTATATCCGAAACAATGCCGATGATGAACTTATCGACAAAATACAAAATAACAAAGTATCTATCAATGAGGCAAATGACATAGCACATCTTACAAAAGATGAACAGAAAAAGGCTACTAAAAAACCTAAAATTATCGATACATTAACCGAAGATAGCTATAAACTTACGGATTTTAACGATGTAACAAAAAGATTTGCTCAATTTTCTTGCAATTACAACGAAGTTCTAAAAAAATCTGCAATTGCAAGCAAAGAAGAATATGCAAAACTATTAAAACATAAAGAAAATCTTCTTAAAGAGCTTACTGCAATCGAAAAAATCGTAAATAATTTAGAGTAAAATCCATTTCAAATTTTCTTTTATCTTACAGCGCATACACTTGTAGTAATAATCTACAACAGGTGTGTGCGCTATAGCTAAATAAAGCCCCTAAAAAGGCGGCGAAAGCCCGGTAAAGTAAAACCCTAACCCTAACAACAACCACAATAGAAGTGTAGACAAAAGCACACACCAAAGACACAGTGCCAAAAATTGAACCCCCACTAAAAAACAATTAAATTTTTCTGTAACATAAACACAGCCATCTCATTTATAACGGATAGCAGTAAGAGTATATAGCAATATTTTAACGTACAATTTACATTTTCCTTATTCGCATTTTTACAGTTATTTTCGGATTGGCGAGTATATCCATATTCTCTTGCGA
>ENA-OQHF01000523-OQHF01000523.1-human-gut-metagenome-genome-assembly--contig:-NODE-523-length-23415-cov-4.492485_pt1 | contig 23415 bp, 22 predicted proteins | sample MGYA00242559_ERZ504709 | MGnify/ENA primary metagenome ERZ504709 (study PRJEB26092, sample SAMD00036203) | human gut metagenome | host: Homo sapiens | study: EMG produced TPA metagenomics assembly of... | reverse complement strand
CTGGTGGATGCCGCCAACGAGAACGGCGGCTCCGACAACATCACCGCCCTGCTGCTGGCTGTGGAACCTACGGAGGTGCACCATGGATAACCTGGATCGGCAAACGCTGACGGCCTGTACACGGTGCGGGAGCGTCATCGGCACCGGCGGCATGGCCAATGTCTGACAAGGCCGTTGTGGGGCCGGGCGGCCCGGTGCCGGAGGGCACGGTCGTGGCCGCTTAAGGTGCTGCGGCAGGAGCTCATGCACGACCCCGACCTTGTGCGCCGTTTCAAGAACGAGTCCAAGGCCATCTCGCTGCTCAACCACCCCAACATCGTCAAGGTGTATGATGTCTCGGTGAGCGATCATCTGCAGTATATCGTCATGGAATATGTGGACGGTATGACCCTGCGCGAGTATTTGAACGAGCGGGGCGGCAAGCTGACCAGCCGGGAGACCGTCCACTTTATCTCTCAGATCCTGAAAGCGCTGGATCATGCCCACCGCAACGGCGTGGTGCACCGGGACATCAAGCCCCAGAACATCATGCTGCTGGACAACGGCCAGCTGCGGATGATGGATTTCGGCATTGCCCGCATCTCCCGGGCCGAGAACCAGCTCTCGGGCGGCAAGGCCATGGGCAGCGTCCACTATATCAGCCCGGAGCAGGCCAAGGGCGATGAGACCGACTTCACCAGCGACCTCTATTCGGTGGGCGTGATGATGTACGAGATGCTCTCGGGGCATCTGCCCTTCGATGCCGATGACGTGGTGGAGGTGGCCATCAAGCAGATCTCGGATCAGCCCAGGAGCCTGCGGGAACTGGCTCCCTGGGTGCCGGTGGGGCTGGTGGAGATCACCGAGCGCGCCATGGCAAAGCGGACCGAAAACCGCTACAAGAGCGCCGCTGAGATGCTGGAAGCCCTCAACGCCTATGTAGAGAACCCGGCCATCGTGTTCAACTACACCTATCTCCCCGATGAAATTCCTGAAAAGGTGGTGGAACCCCCTATGCCCAGAAAAGAATCCCGTCCGGAGCGCGGCAGTGCTCCGGCAAAAGGCAGAAAAAAGAAAAAGCGCACCGTGTTCCTGCCGGTGCTGTTTGGCATCACCGTGGCCTTTGCACTGGCCTGCGCGGCCCTGTGCTGGATGATCCTGAATGATTCCAGCTCCCTGATGGGGGAAAAGGCCGATGTGGTGCTGGCAGATTACAGCGGCATGACCCAGGATGAGGTCAACGCTTCCCAACAGGTGGCATCCGGCCAGATCGTCATCAACTGGGAGCAGGCCTACAGCAACGATTACGCCGCCGGTTACGTCTACCGGCAGTCCCCGGTGGCGGGCCGTACCGTCCGTGAGGGCCAGAGCGTGACCCTGACCGTCAGCCTGGGCATCCAGTATGTTACCGTGCCGGATGTCTCCAACTATGTGCAGGCAGATGGTGAGCAGCAGCTCAAGGATCTGGGGGTCTCTGTCCTGATCACCCAGGCGGTGGAACCCAGCGTGGCCGCAGGCTCCATCATCCGCACCGAACCTGCTGCGGGCAGTCAGGTGGCCGCAGGCTCCACGGTGGTGGTCTATGTCAGCCGCCCGCAGGTCAACACCACGGCCAAGGTACCTGCCCTGACCGGCCTCAAGAGTGTGGACGATGCCCGCTCCGTGCTGGTGCAGAACAAGCTGGGTCTTGGCAGCACCACCGAGCAGTACAGCGACCAGCCCGCAGGTACCATCATCGGCCAGAGCCCGGCGGCAGGTTCTACCGTCAAGGTGAACAGCCGTGTCAGCATTACCGTGAGCGCAGGCCCCGAGCCGGTGCCTGAGACCCCGGCTGAACAGCCGGGCAGCTCCTCCAGCGATTGGTGGAGCGGCCTGATCGGGGGCAGCTCTTCCAGCAGCGGCGATTCTTCCAGCAGCGAGGGTACTGGCCTGGGCGACTGGTGGAGCGCGCTGCTGTCCTGAGGGAGGAACGGATGAAGGGATATATCGTAAAAGGAATTGGCGGATTTTACTACGTCAAGACCGAAGAGGGTGTGATCGAGTGCAAGCCCCGGGGCATCTTCCGAAACAGAAGATCACCCCCGTGGCGGGCGATGAGGTGACGCTGGAGACCGAGAACGGCGCGGCAGTCATTGCCGAGATCGCACCCCGCAAAAACGTGTTTGTCCGGCCGCCTGTGGCCAATCTGGATGTGCTGTTCCTTGTGGCCAGCACCACCCAGCCCACCCCCAGCACACTGGTGCTGGACAAGCTCTCGGCCATTGCCGTGGACAAGGGGGTGCAGCCCGTCATCGTCTGCACCAAGGCTGACCTCGGTGAGGTGGAGTTCCTGCGCAGCGCCTATGAAAGATCCACTCTGCCCTTCATTGCCATCCGCTACGACAGCGGGGAAGGGGCTGGACGAGGTCAGGCAGTGGATCCAGCGGGCGGCTCTGCGCCTTCTGCGGCAACTCCGGTGTAGGCAAATCGACCCTGCTGAACACCCTGCTGCCTCAGGCCGAGCGGGAGACCAGCGCCATCAGCCAGAAGCTGGGGCGCGGCCGCCACACCACCCGCGAGGTGACCATCTTTGAGGCCTTTGGGGGCCGCATTGCGGATACCCCCGGTTTTGCCAGCCTGGAAGCCAACCGCGCCGGGTTCATCCCCAAGGAGAATCTGGAGCACGCCTTCCCGGAGTTCGGGCCCTACCTTGGGCAGTGCCAGTTCACCGGCTGCTCCCACCGCACGGAAAAGGGCTGTGCCATCCGTGCCGCTCTGGCCGAGGGAAAACTCTCCCAGACCCGGTACGACAGCTACTGTGCCATGTATGAGGAAGTCAAGGATGTCAAGGACTGGCAGAGGAGGGGAATGTGATGCGCTGCGTGATCCTCTCGGCCTGCCCGGTCTCGCCGGAGCTGAAGCGCCTGCTCCGCCCCGATGACTTCATCATCGCCTGTGATGCTGGCTACCGCAACTGCGCGCCGCTGGGCTGCAAGCCCAATATCATCCTGGGAGACTTCGATACCGCGCCCTGTCCGGTGCAGCAGAACGACGATATCATCGTCCTGCCTCACGTCAAGGACGACACCGACACCGAATATGCCGCCAAGCTTGCCAGTGAGAAGGGCTTTACTGAGGTGCTTCTTCTGGGGGCGTTGGGCGGCAGGCGGATCGAGCATACCCTCTCGAATCTTGCCACCGGCCTTGGGCTGGAAGAACGGGGCGTGCGGGCAACGCTTCAGGATGAGCGCAGCCGCGTTACCTTTGTCCGCTCCGGCGAGACCCGCGCCTACCCGAAGGAGGAGTTCTTCTACTTCTCCGCTTTCCCCATGGAGGGCAGGGCAGAGGGCGTGTGTGAGCGCGGTTCCTACTATGAGCTCACCGATGATGTGCTGGTGGCCGGTTACCCGCTGGGGGTCAGCAATGAGTATGCCGAAGGCTCGGACTGCATCACCATCTCTACCCGCAAGGGGGCGCTGGTGGTCGTGGAAACGGTGCCGGATACACCGATCCTGACCGGGAACAAGGCCTGAGCCGCACACTTTGCTGTCCTGCCGCTTATATTGTGGTATCACACCACGAAAGGCGGGAGAGCGATGCAGGTGGTCGTTATCAAAAGCCCAAAATGTCTGCGCGGCGTTCTGCGCAGGCTGTTCGGCATCAAAAAGGGATAAGAAAAATACCGGGGCAGGCAGCTGCTCCGGTATTTTTGTGATACATCATTCTTTTGTGGTATAGGTCAGATCCAGCACCGGGCCAAAGGGATCAAAGATGAGGTTCCGGATGCCGGGTGCGATCAGCAGGCGCTTCTGCTGGGCAAACAGAGGGACCGCCACGGCATCGTTGAGCAGCTGGCGCTCACAATCGCCCAGCAGGCGGCAGCGGGAGCTTCCGGTGGCCTGGGTGCTGGCCTGCAGCTGGGTGGCATACAGGGAATCTGCATAGCCGGTCAGGCCGCCGCCCCCTGCGGTGAACTGGTTCAGCATGTTGTACACACTGCCGCCCTCGGCGCTGATGGGGGCCAAGGCGATGGTGTAGTCCCCCTCGGCCAGCCGTTTCGCAAAGGTCTCCTCGTCCACTTCCTCTACGGAGAAGAAGAGGGAAAACTCCTTTTGCCACACGCCATTGATCTCCTCGGCGGCGCTGGTCACGCCGGAACCGGCGGGCACCATCAGGCTGACTTTGTTGAAGTCGGAGGTGGTCAGCGTCTGCCGCGCCGTGAGGTAGAGCGCTCGGGCATCCACCGCGGCGGGAGTCACATCCCCGGCGGTATCCCGGTAGTTCATGCCGTCCACAGTCAGGCCGTCCGGTACCAGACCGTTGGCGGCGGCATAGAGCCCGCCGTCCGGCACCTCGGCTGCACCCCGCGCGGCGGAGGCCAGTGCCTGCCGCAGCTCGGTGGAAGCAAACACGCTGTTGCAGTTGAACAGCAGGCTCCATGTGGTATCGGAGTAGGAGAGGGAAGTCAGGGTGGTGGGCGCGGCGGTGTCGTCCGGGGCGGCAGAGCACTTCTCATTGGCAATCAGCTCTGCGGCGGACTGCCCGGCGCTGTTGGTGTTCTGCACCAGCCGCAGGCTGTCGATGAGGCTGCCCGAGGGGGCACGCCGCAGGAACAGGCCGCTGGCTGTCCAGTTGTAGATGTAGAAGCTGCCGCTGGAAAGGGTGGACGAAGCATTCAGGCCGTAGGTACCCCGGGTGGAATTGAAAAATTCCTCATCGCAGGGCATGGCACCGGGCAGGGTGAGCTTCTCGAGGAAGTTGTCGTCGGCACTGCTCAGGTGGAACACCAGCGTCAGCGGCCCGGAGGCCGTGACTCCCAGCGCGCTCTCGGGCATCTGCCCGGCCAGCACGGCGGCGCTGTTTTCAAGGGCCGCAAACTCCACCGCGTAGGGGGAGTTGGTCTCCGCCCGGAACAAGCGTCGGAAAGCGAACACAAAATCCTCGGCGGTGATGGCGTAGTCAGTGGCGTTGCCCTTGGCGGCGGTGTAAGTCAGGCCGTCCTTGAGGTAGAAGGTGTAGGTGAGGCCATCGGAGGACTTCTCCCACCGTTCGCAGAGGGCAGGCTCATATTTGCCGCTGGGATCTTTGCGGACAAGGCCGCTGTACAGGTTCTCGCAGGCGATGACATCCGCAGAAGCCGAGGCCACCTGCGGGTCAAGGTTGGCCGGGATGCTGTCCACGAACCAGGTGAAGCTGTTGGAGCCCGAACCACAGCCGGTCAGGGCAAAAACAAACGCAATGGTCAGCACCACTGCGGAAAAGCGGATCAGGGAATGTTTCAAGAAAATGCGCTCCTTGTAAGATGATACAATTAAAGTATAGCGGAAACGGTCGGAAAAGACAATCGACATTTTGTGAATTCAGATAGGATTTCGGTGCATCCGGGGCCAGAACAAGGTTTGGCGTTGCCAATTGGCTGGAAAAGGTGTAAAATGGAGCAGTGAATCAATTTCAGCCTGAATTTTCATAGAGGAGGTTCTTTCCTTATGCAGAAAGATCAGCAGAAGCTTGCAGAACTCATCCGGGGCAAAAAGGTGGCGTTCATCGGTGCCGGTGTCAGCCACAAGACCCTTATCAAGGAGTTTGTGGAGCTGGGGGCCCATGTGACCCTGTGCGACCAGAAAAAGAGCGTGGAGGAGTTTGGCGATTATGCCGCTACCATCCGGGAACTGGGCATTGACCTGAGCCTGGGCGAACACTATCTGGACGGCTTCAAGGGCCAGGATATCATCATGCGCACCCCCGGCTTTGTGGGCTACTTTGAAAAGCCCCTGCAGGATGCCATGGCGGCGGGCACCATGGTCACCAGCGAGGTCGAGCTTTTCTTCGATTTCTGCCCCTGCGAGATCGTGGCCGTGACCGGCTCTGACGGCAAGACCACCACCACCACCCTCATCTCCAAGTTCTACGAGGCCGCAGGCCGCAAAGTACATCTGGGCGGCAACATCGGTGCGGCCCTGCTGCCCATGCTGCCTGAGGTCCGGCCGGAGGATGTGGCTGTGGTGGAGCTGTCCAGCTTCCAGCTCATCAGCATGCACCAGAGCCCGAAGATCGCTGTGGTGACCAACGTCACCCCCAACCACCTCGATCACCATAAGGATATGCAGGAGTACATCGACGCAAAACGCAACATCCTGCTCTACCAGAACCCGCCCTGCCGTGCCGTGCTGGGCTACGAGAACGAGATCAGCCGCTCCATGCAGAAGGACTGCAAGGGCAGGCAGGTCTGGTTCACCCGCCTGCACGATACCGACAACGGTGCATTCCTGCGCAAAGAGGACAACATGCTCTGCATGGCCGAGGACGGCGTGGTAACGCCATTCCTGGCCCAGAAGGACATCAAGCTGCGGGGTCTGCACAACATCGAGAATCTGCTGGCCGCTGCCGCCGCAGTCTGGGGCGAGGTTCCCGTAGAGGCCATCCAGAAGGTGGGCAGCACCTTTACCGGCGTGGAGCACCGCATTGAGCCGGTGCGCACGCTGGACGGCGTGCTCTACTACAACGATTCCATCGGCACCAGCCCCACCCGCACCATTGCGGGCCTGCGCAGCTTTGACCAGAAGGTCATCCTCATTGCGGGCGGCTACGATAAGCACATCCCCTATGAGCCGCTGGCCCCCGAGATCGTGGCTCACGTCAAGGATCTGGTGCTGATGGGTGCCACCGGCCCCCGCATTGAAAAGGCCTTGCGAGAGGACCCTGGCTTCAACGAGGCCGCACTGCCCATCCAGCACGCGGACAATATGCAGCACGCTGTGGAGCTGGCCCGTGCCGCCGCAAAGCCCGGCGATATCATCATCCTGTCTCCCGCCAGCGCCTCCTTCGACCTCTACCCTAACTTTGAGGTGCGCGGCCGCGAGTTCAAGAACATCGTCAACGCACTGAAATGATCACGCAGGTCAGAACGCCCCGCCAGAGGCAGCGGTTCCGCAGTGCCTGCCGCGGAAAGCTCTGCCTTGGGGTCACGATGCCGCAGGCGCTGGAGCTTTTCGGCAAAAGCCAGCCGGGCCGGTTCTTCGCCGGGCCAACGCTGGCGCTGGATGTGGGCGGCAGCACCGCCTGGCTGGCGGGCCACGCCAACCCGGACGAACTGGCCAGCTTCCTGCAATTCTGCGGCTGTAAGGCGGTCATCCTGGACGAAGCCGAGTGCCCGCCGCCCACCGGCTGGGCCCGGGCAAAGTCCCATTTTGTCTTTGGCCTGGCACCCGGAAAGCAGCTGCCGGAACCCGCTGTGGAAGAAACGCTCTGGGCCTCCCTGCATTTTGACCCGGAGCCGCCGGCGGGCCCCGTTGCGCAGATGCTGTTTCCGGACCGCCCCACGCGGCGGGATGATTTTTACTCTGAGCTCTGCTCAAAGCGCGCCCGCGGCAGGGCTGTGGTCTGGGCTCTGGAGCAGGGCGGGGAGCTTGCCTGCACCGTGGGCGCTTACGCCATTGGAACGGAGCAGGCTTACATGGCCTGCGGCGAGACTGCGGAGCCATTGCGGGGGCGCGGCATCGGCGGGCGGCTTATCGTCCGGCTGGCCGACACCCTCTCGGCGCAGGGCCTGCAGCCCCTTTTCCTCTGCTCCCCGGAACGGGTGCACTTTTATACCCACCTCGGCTTTGAAAAGCTGGGAGAGTATGCCCGGTACGAAGCCACAGTCTGACACGGCGGGAGTTTCTCTGAGGACCGTCCGCTGGGGTGGGACCCTGTTGCCGCAGGCAATAGGACGGGCGATGGAATGGCCCGTTTCGTGTCCGAGGAGAAAGCTGCCGACGGGTCATCATAGCATAAACTTACAAAAAGATTAAGGAACCAAAAATGTCAATGTTGAACCACTTTTTTGATTACAAAGCAGAAGTCCTGACGCTGGACGAAAAAGCCATGGAACTCTGTCTGCCCTATTTCCGCCACATGGAGGAGATCCGGGACTACAACCAGCTGAAAATGCTCAAGGCCTTTGCCGATACCCAGATGTCCTCCACCGATATGCTGGGCACCACCGGCTACGGCCTGTGGGATACCGGCCGCGCCAAGCTCGAGCAGATCTTTGCCCAGGTGATGGGCGCGGAGGATGCCCTGGTGCGCAGTCAGTTCCAGAGCGGCACCCATACGCTGGCGGTGGCCCTGTTCGGCCTGCTGCGGGCAGGGGATACCCTGCTGGCTGCTACCGGCCGCCCCTACGATACGCTGGAGGGCGTGATCGGTCTGGACGGCAAGGGCAAGGGCACCGGCACCCTGATGGACTACGGCATCCGGTACGACGAAGCCCCCCTCAAGGCCGACTTCACCCCGGATTACGCGCTGATCGCCCAAAAGGCCCCGGGGGCAAAGGTCTGCCATATCCAGCGCAGCCGCGGCTACCTGCAGCGCAATGCCTTTGATCTGGATACCATTCAGAAGATCGCCGACACGGCCCGTGCCGCCAACCCCGAGATCATCATCTTTGTGGATAACTGCTATGGTGAGTTCACCCAGATGAAGGAGCCCTGCCAGGCCGGTGCGGACCTTGTGGTGGGCAGCCTCATCAAGAACCCGGGCGGCGGCATCGCCCCCACCGGCGGCTATATCGCAGGCCGGAAGGATCTGGTGGAGCTGTGCGCCTACCGCCTGAACGCCCCCGGTCTGGGCAAGGAGCTGGGCTGTACACTGGAAACGCCCCGTGATATGTACCTTGGCTTCTACTATGCCCCCGGCGTGGTGTGTGAGGCCATCAAGACCGCCATCTATGCCCAGTGCCTGCTGGAGCTGGTGGGCAAAAAGCCCATCCCGCGCTACTGCGAGGACCACAACGATATCGTGACCTGCTTCGATGCCGATACCGCCGATGCCCTCATCGGCTTCTGCCGCGGCATTCAGGCCGCCAGCCCCGTGGACAGCTATGCCGCACCGGAACCCTCTCCGGAGCCGGGCTATACCGATGAGGTCATCATGGCAAGCGGCAGCTTTACTCAGGGCAGCACCATCGAGCTCTCCTGCGACGGCCCCCTGCGTGAGCCTTACACCTGCTACCTGCAGGGCGGCCTGAACTTTGCCGCAAGCCGTGCCGGTGTCCTGCTGGCCGTGCAGAATGCTTATTTCAAGGATTGATCTTTTCTTAAAGAAAGCGTGAATCAAATGAATCGTGTTACTCTCATTGATGCCCGGATGCTGGAACGCTTTGAGCAGGGCTATGCTGCCCGCCCGGAGCTGAATGTGATGTCCAATGCAGTTTCCCGCACGGCTCTGCCGGACGCGGCCTTTGTGCCCGCCGCCGCTGCCAGGCTGCGGATGGACTTCTCTGTGCTGGTCAAGACCAATAACATCACCAACCAGAAGCAGAGCGGCCGCTGCTGGATGTTCTCCACCCTGAACGTCCTGCGCCAGCGGGTGATCGCCAAGTGTGATCTGGAGGATTTCTCCTTCTCTCCCACCTATCTGGCGTTCTACGATAAGCTGGAAAAGGCAAATCTCTTCCTTGAGAACATCCTCCACTTTGCGGATCAGGACCTGACCGACCGTGAGACCTACACCCTGCTGGGCAACCCGCTGCCCGACGGCGGCCAGTGGGATATGGCCATCAGCCTGATCAAAAAGTACGGCGTGGTGCCCTCCTGGGTCATGCCGGAGACAGTCCACTCCACCGGCACGGCCAAGTATCTGCCCATCCTGAACCGCAAGCTGCGGGAGGATGCGCTGGAACTGCGGGCTCTGGCAAAAGAGGGAAAGGACACGGCCGCCCGCCGCGAGGAGATGCTGGCGGAGATCTACAACGCCCTGTGCATCCTCTACGGCCAGCCCCCCAGGAGCTTTGACTTTGAGTATACCGACAAGGATGAGCACTACCACTGCGACCGGAACCTGACCCCGCACACCTTCCTGGAAAAATATGTGGGCAATGATCTGGATGATTACGTCGTCATCATCTCCTCGCCCATCCATGCGCTGAACCGCACCTACTGCCAGCCCTTTATGGGGGGACATGGTGGAGGAGAATATGTTCTGGCTCAACCTCTCGCAGGAGGAGCTGGAGGATCTGACCATCCGCCAGCTGCAGGCAGGGGAGGGGGTCATGTTCAGCTGCGACTGCCACCCCGACGGCGACCGCACCAACGGTTACTGGGACCCCGACTGCTTCCAGTACGGCGAGGTGCTGGGCGGCCTGACCTTTGGCATGACCAAGGCCGAGCGGCTGCTCACCCGTGAAAGCACCATGAACCATTGCATGATGTTCTGCGGTGTCAATCTGGACGAGAACGGCAAGGCTGACCGCTGGAAGATCGAGAACAGCTGGGGCGATGCCTCCGGCCAGAAGGGCTACTACATCGGCAGCGAGAAGTGGTTCAAGGCCAATGTCTACCAGATCACCGTCCGCAAGAGCCTGCTGAGCGATGCCCAGCGCGCCCTGCTGGATCAGGAGCCCCTGCCCATGAAGCTGTGGGACCCGCTGGCTTAAATTCAAATAGATGCTATAAAGAAATCCCCTCGTCATAGGCGGGGGGATTTCTTTGTTATGCGGATAACAGAGGGAGCTTTAATGTGAAGCAGCTGCCTTTGCCCACTTCACTTTCCAATAGGATTTCTCCGTGGTGCAGGTGGGCAAGCTCCTGCGCAATGGTCAGTCCCAGACCGGTGGAGTCGTGCTTGGAAGAGGTGGTGGTGTGGAAATACCGGTCAAATACGGCGGCCTGATCCTCCGGCGCAATGCCGCAGCCCGTGTCCCGGACGCTCACCAGAGCAGCGCCGGCCTCTACCCGGCTGCTGACGGTGATGCTCCCTCCTGCAGGGGTGTAGTGAATGGCATTTGTTAACAGGTTCTGCAGGATCTGCTGCAGCCGGATCTGGTCGCCCCACACCGGCAGCTCCGGAGCCGGGGGAGCCTGAAGCACCACGCCCTTCTTCTCAGCCTCCTCCCGGCAGCTGTCACAGACCGCAGCCATGACCTCCCCCAGAGATACCCGGTCCTCGTTGAGCATCACCTGTTTCTGCTCCAGCTTTGCAGCCAGAAACAGATCCTCCGTCAGGCGGCGGAGAAAGGCCGTCCGCTGCTGCAGGGCCGGCAGCAGGGCCGGCAGGGCCTCCGGTGCAGCCTCCAGCGTATCCAGACCACTGCTGACCGCAAACAGTGGACTGCGCAGGTCGTGGAAAATGTTCAGCATCATGCTTTTCCGGGCCTCGGTCTCCTCCGTCAGGGCCTTTGTCCGCTGAATGACCCGGGCATCCAGCTCCCGGGCCAGCTGCTCCGCCCGGTCAAATTGCAGGGCATACCGGCGGCAGACGTAGGCCATGCAGCCCAGAGTAAAAGGCGCGTCGTAGATCCGGGCACACCGGAACAGATAGAAAAACACGCTCTCCTGAAAAAACGGCACGTGCATGCCCGGCAGGACCACCCATACCCGGAAGCCAATGGTGATGGCACAGGGAAACAGCATCAGCAGGGCAGCGTCGGAGCCCCGGGCATACATTGCCATCAGTATGCCCAGACAGTAGCCCATGCCCAAAAGCAGCCCCACCGCCCGTACACGGCTGAGGGGAACCAGCGTCAGAACAAGATACCCCAGCGTCAGAAGCAGGGAATGGAGCCGCTGCCCGTGGGACACCGGCACAGCCCCTGTCAGGGCGGCACACAGCAAAATGCCTGCCAGAACCGTGACGGTAAAGAATCCCCGGCGGAAAAAGACGCTCCAGCCGGAACTGCCCACCGGAGCCAGAATGATCACCAGAGCCCAGAGGGTCAGCACCGTCAGATACAGCAGAAAATACCCCAGTTCCTTCTGAGGCTTGTATCGGTACAGGGCCAGCACCACCGCTCCCAGGGTGCAGAACACCGCAATGGCCATCCACTGCAGCACCGTGCGGAAGGTCAGGGCAGCCACTCCTTTTTCCGGGAACAGGGCAGCCCATGCCATCAATTGGCCTTCGGTGTCCATGCCGGGAACCCCAAAATCCGCCAGCGCCGGCAGTTGCTGGTTGAACCAGATCCCTGCCAACCCAATGGTCAGTGCCAGTGCCCCGGCAGCAGCCGGAAGCAGAAATCGCTTTTTTATCATAAAAAGACCCCCTGCAAAAACTTGGAGAACCGGTTGAGAACAGCCCGGAAATACGGTATACTAGATAAGGATATTATAGCAAATTCACGCCGAAAAGGGGAGAGCAAACAGGATGATCCGCATTCTTCTGGTGGAAGATGATCCGGTGATCCGGGACACTACCAGCTATTTCTTGAACTGTCAGCAGAATTTTGAAGCGGTCTGCGCTGCCACCGGCGGCGAAGCGCTGAGCCACGCCCGGGAAAAGTTCGATGTGATCCTGATGGATATCCTTCTGCCGGATACCAACGGCATGGAACTGTGCCAGCGCCTGCGCAGCTGGTACCACTGCCCCATCATTTTTACTTCCTGTCTGGACGATACAGACACAGTGGTACGGGCGCTGGAATTGGGCGGCGATGATTTCCTGACCAAGCCCTACAACCACAAAGTTCTGCTGGCTCGCATCATGGCAAACATCCGCCGTGTCCAGATGGATGCCGCAGAGCCCAGCGTCAGCGGCTACCACTGTGCGGCCTTTACGCTGGATCCCAACAGCCATTGCGTGGAAAAGGATGGCCGGAGCATCCATCTGGCCGACATGGAGTACCGCATCCTGACCCTCTTCATCCGGCATCCCAACACCTTCTTTACCGCAAACGAGCTTTACCGGAAGATCTGGGGGAAGGAGAGCCTGGGGGATGTGCGCACGGTGCAGGTGCATATTCACAACCTCCGCAGTAAGATCGAACCTGACCCCGCAAAGCCCGTGTACCTGAAAAATGTCTGGGGCAAAGGCTATATTTTCCGCCCGGAAGGGGAGACGGAAGCCTGAAATGGTGTTGCTGTCTTAAATATCGTTAACCCTCAAAGCACCCACTTCTTAAGGAAACTTAAGCCGTGGGTGCTTTTTTCTGCTCTGATTTGACCGTTATTTATCAAACAAAGTGGGAAACGGGAATTTTCCAGTGAAGAAACGGTAAAGATGTTTAAGAATTCTTAAAAGACAACAGGCAGACTTTGTGTTAATTTATTATCGAACGAAGTCTGCGCCGTATTGTGGCGGTGCGTTTCGGATAAGAGGAAAATCGAAGAATAAGAACAGAAAAAGAGAAGAAAGGATCATCCAAGCATGAACAAGATCTCGCGTAAAGGCTTTCTGAAGATCGCCGCTGCCGCTGCCATGTCCGGTGTCACCGCCGGTGCACTGGCTGCCTGCAACGCTGCAAGCTCCTCCACCGCCGCTTCCTCCGGTGCAGCGGGCAGCTACACCCCCGGTACCTACACCGGCACTGCCGAGGGCATTTCCTCTACCGTCAAGGTCACCATGACCTTCTCTGACAGCGCTGTGACCGACGTTGTGGTCGATACCTCCGGCGAGACCGCTTCCTACGGCGCTGCTGCTGCCGAGGAGCTGAAGAACCAGCTGCTGAACGCCGGCTCTGACGAGATCGACGGCGTGTCCGGCTCTACCATCACCTCCGATGCCGTGAAGAAGGCCGCCAAGAGCTGCTTTGCACAGGCAAAGGGAGAGGCAACTGTAACTTCCGTTCAGCTGCCCACCGGTGACGAGACCGATTGGCTGGGCAAGGAGCCTGACATTGACGAGGCTGCCATCACCGAGACCGTGGACACCGACATCCTCATCGTGGGTGCCGGCAACGGCGGTATGTTCGCTGCTGCTTATGCCGCTGCCAAGGGCCTGAACTTCCGTGTCATCGAGCAGAACGGCAATGTGCAGGATACCCGTCACTGGGTGGGTGCCGTGGACGGCTTTGGCGCTCAGGAACAGGGCATCAAGATGGATCGTGCCAAGCTGCTGAGCGAGGTCTCCCGTTACGCCTCCGGCAAGTGTGACCAGCGCGTGGTCAAGACCTGGATCAACGAGTCTGCCGAGATGATCGAATTTGTCCGCTCCATCATGGAGGACAAGTACGGCGTGAAGATGATCTACACCTACGGTGACGAGGCCAAATGGCCTGCAGAAAACGCCGAGCACAACACCGATTATATGTACCCCGAGATCGAGTATACCTATGATCGCTCCAGTGGTGCCGCCCGGAACGAGCTGCTGCTTCAGTACATTCAGGAGCTGGGCTACGATGTGGACTTCAAGACCTCTCTGGCAAAGCTGGAGAAGGACTCCACTGGCCGCATCACCGGCATCATCGCCCAGAGCACCGAGGATGACCACTTCATCCGCTACAACGCCAACAAGGGCGTTCTGCTGGCCTGCGGCGGCTTCCCCGGCAACCCCTACATGATGGAGCAGCTGGATCCCCTGGGCACCTCCGTCACCACCGCATGCTCCTACTCTCCCTCCGATAAGGGCTACGGCATCCGGGCTGCAATGTGGGCAGGTGCCAATCTGGACAAGGAAGCCGCTCCCATGCTGTTTGACCGCGGCATCGTGGCCCCCGGCGTGGATGGCGGCTATGTGGACAGCGATACTGCCTTTGGCGGCAAGGCTTTCCCTGGTACCATCCGTCAGTACAACCCCGGCACCCAGCCCTTCCTGAAGGTGAACCGCAACGGCGAGCGCTTTGCCAACGAGAGCAGCCCCTACAATGACATCGTCTACGCCGCTGCTCACCAGCCGGGCCGTGTCTACGCTCAGATCTGCGATGCCAACATTCTGGAGGACGCAAAGCGTTTCCACACCATCGGCTGCTCTGCCCAGACCCGTAACGGCGGTGAGAAGTACATTCAGGGTAAGATGGACGAGGCGATCGAGGCCGGTGCATTGTTCAAGTGCGATACGCTGGACGAGCTGGCTGACAAGATGGGCTTTACTGGTGCTGCCAAGGACACCTTCCTTGCCACCGTGGAGCGTTACAACGAGCTCTACGACAAGCAGAACGACGAGGACTTCGGCAAGCCCGCTTACCGCCTCAGCGCCATCCGCACCGCGCCCTTCTACGGCTGCTGGCTGGGTGCCTCTCTGCTGACCACTGAGCAGGGCATTGCCATCAACGAAAAGGGTCAGGCTCTGGACAACGATAACAAGTCCATGCCCGGCCTGTATATCACCGGCGATATGTCCGGCAGCTTCTTTGCCAACAACTATCCCTGCCTGATGGCTGGTGTTGCCATGGGCCGCACCCTGACCTTCGCCATGAAGGCCGTCAAGCAGATGGCCGGTCTGGAATGATGTCACTCCCCGGAAAATGAACTGAAAACTGCATAAAAATGCAGCGCCGCTGAAGCCCTGAAAAGCTTCGGCGGCGCTGTTTTACGCTTCCCTCTATACACAAAAAATGTCAGGCAGTCCTCAGCACACGGCGCGGCGGGGAGCGGCCAGAGGCTCGATCACCGGCGGGTGCATCCCTTCCCGGTAGTCCAGATCCCCCTGATCCATGCCGCGGAGCAGTACCTCGGCGGTGGCAATGTTGGTGGCAATGGGTACGCTGTGCATATCGCACAGGCGGAGCAGATTCTGCTCGTTGGAGCTGCCGCTGTCGGCCCGGAGCGGGTCGCGGAAGAACAGCACCAGATCCACTTCATCGCAGGCAACACGGGCGGTGATCTGCTGAATGCCGCCCAGCTTTCCGGAGAGGTAACAGTGAACTGGCAAGCCGGTGGCCTGGTTCAACATCCGGCCGGTGGTACCGGTGGCGATGACAGTGTTCCGGGACAGGATACCACTGTAGGCGGTGCAGAACTGAAGTGCAAGTTCTTTGCGGGAATCATGTGCAAGAATGGCAATTGTCATAATTCGCTCTCTCCTTTGTACTAGTGTCGTCATGCGGACAGCTGTCTGAAATGGATTGCAGTTGTGAGAAGAACAGTTCCGGGCACATTTCAAAACGCCCCGCTGAATTTGTTCCCACACTTTCCAATATAGTTTTACCGCGGCGAAATATGGCTTGTCAAGGGGAAAATGAGAATTTTTGCCCTAATTTCGGCTAAAAGTATGACTTTGTTTTTGTACAGAATGGAGAAATGAAAAATACATCGTGATACGAACGGAAAAATAATTTTCAAAATTTTGGGATGAAAGTGTTTCCGTAACAAAAACAGTCCATCCCTGCAAAACAAAAATACAGGCCGCTGTCCTTCCACAGCGGTCTGTAAGAGAAAAACGGAAAATAGCTTTCACATTTGAACGGTTCAGCGGATCTGGCCGCTGCCGTGGATGATGTACTTGTAGCTGCACAGCTCTTCCAGCCCCATGGGGCCACGGGCGTGGAGCTTCTGGGTGGAAATGCCCATCTCGCACCCCAGCCCGAACTCCCCGCCATCCGTGAAGCGGGTGGAGCAGTTGACGTAGACTGCCGCACTGTCCACCGCCGCCGTAAAGAGGGCGGCATGGGCCTCGTCCCGGGTCAGGATGGCTTCGCTGTGGCCGGTGGAGTGCATGGCGATGTGGCCGACGGCCTCCTCCACGCTGTCCACGACCTTGACAGCCAGGATGTAGTCCAGGAACTCGGTGTCAAAATCCGCAGGGCCTGCAGGGGTGCCGGGGATGATGGCGGCGGCACGCGGGTCCAGCCGCAGCTCCACCGGGTGCAGTCCTTTTGCAGTGCGGTCAGGGCCCAGCCGCCGGGCCAGCTTGGGCAGGAACTCTGCCGCAATGTCACGGTGCACCAGGCACACCTCCTCCGCGTTGCAGACGCTGGGGCGGCTGGCCTTGGCGTTTTCGATGATGTCCAGTGCCTTATCCTGCTCGGCAGAAGCATCCACGAAGATGTGGCAGATGCCGGTGCCGGTCTGGATGCAGGGGACTTTTGCGTTTTCCACGCAGGCGCGGATGAGCCCGGCCCCGCCGCGCGGGATGAGCAGATCCACATAGCCCACCGCCGTCATCAGGGCGTTGGCCGAGGCGTGGGTGGTGTCCTCGATCAGGCAGACCGCTGTTTCGGGCAGGCCGTTTGTCCGCAGACCCTCCCGCAGAGCCGCTACAATGGCGTTGGCACTGCGCCATGCCTCCCTGCCGCACCGCAGGATGCAGGCATTGCCGCTCTTGATGGCAAGGGCGGCGGCATCGCTGGTCACGTTGGGGCGGCTCTCGTAGATGATGGCGATCACGCCCATGGGCACGGCGGTCTTTTCAATGACCAGCCCGTTGGGGCGCTCTACCCGGCGCAGAACTCTGCCCACCGGGTCGGGCAGGTCAGCCACTTCCCGGATGCCCTTTGCCATGGCGCTGATGCGTTCCGGTGTCAGGGCCAGCCGGTCCAGCATGACCTCCGAGATGTGCCCCCTGGCTGCTTCCAAATCGGCGGCATTGGCCTCCAGAATGGCCTGCTGGCGGGCAGGGGAGCAGAGCGCCTCTGCCATGCCCAGCAGGGCGGCGCGGCGCACCTCGCCCGAGGAAAGGCCCAGCGCGCTTCTGGCCGCGCGGGCGGCTTCCAGGATCTCCTGTGTCGTCATGGGTCAGCCCTCCGTTCTGCCCGCAAAGCGGGTGCCTGCGGGTCTGCCGTCTGCAATGTCGTAGAGCAGCTCCGGGTGGGAACCGTTGGCGATCACCATGTCCGCGCCCTCTGCCGTTACCATCTGGGCGGCACGGAGCTTGGTGGACATGCCGCCGGTGCCCAATGCGGAGCCTGCCCCATCTGCCAGCGCCAGCACCTCCGGAGTGATGCGCTCTACCACCGGGATGAGCTTTGCGTCCGGGTGGGTGTGGGGGTTGGCGGTGTACAGGCCGTCGATGTCGCTCAACAGCACCAGCAGATCGGCATGGATGCAGCAGGTGACGATGGCGGCCAGCGTGTCATTGTCGCCGATGGAGGTGATCTCGTCGGTGGCAACGGTGTCGTTCTCGTTGATGATGGGCAGTGCACCCAGCTCCAGCAGTCGGGTCAGGGTGTTCTGGAAATTCATCCGCCGTCCCTCGTGCTCCACATCCACGCCGGTGAGCAGGATCTGCGCCACGTTGTGGTTGTAGGCGGTGAACAGGCGGTCGTAGGTGTACATCAGCTCACATTGGCCCACAGCGGCGCAGGCCTGCTTGGTGGCCATATCACCGGGGCGGGAGGGCAGGGACAGCTTGCCCACTCCCATGCCGATGGCACCGGACGAGACGAGGATGACCTCGTGCCCTGCGTTCTTCAGGTCGCTCAGCACCTTGACCAGATCCTCCGTGTGGCGGATGTTCAGCCGCCCGGTGGAGTGTGCCAGCGTGGAGGTGCCCACTTTGACGACGATGCGCATAAACTTAACCCTTTCCCATTTCCTTTGTCTTGTCGTAGGCGGCAATCACCGCATCGGTCACCGCGCCGCGGAAGCCGTGCTCTTCCAGCACGCGCACGCCCTGAATGGTGCTGCCGCCGGGGCTGCACACCGCGTCCTTGAGCTCACCGGGGTGTTTTCCGCTTTCCAGCACCAGCTTGGCGCTGCCCAATACCATCTGGGCAGCATATTCCTGCGCCTTGGCCCGGGGCAGGCCGCAGGCCACGCCGCCGTCGGCCAGCGCTTCAATGAACTGGTACACCCAGGCCGGGCCGCAGCCGGAAACGCTGCTTGCCGCGTCGATCAGGGCCTCGGGCACAGCGTCCAGCCGCCCGGCGGGTGCCATCAGCTTCAGAAACTCCTGCTCCTCCTCCGCTGTCACATTGGCGGAGCAATATTGGATCATACCTGCCCCCACCGAAGCCGGGGTGTTGGGCATGATGCGAATCACGGGGTAATCTTCCCCCGCCATCTCCTGGATGCGCGCGATGGAAAGCCCTGCCGCCATGCTGCAAAGGATAAAGCGGCTCGGACGCTCGTTCAGGGTGAACTTAAGCGGAGCCAGCAGAGCCTCCATCATCTGGGGCTTGACCGCCAGAAAGATCAGGTCGGAGCGGCCCGCCACCTCGGCGTTCGTGGTGGTGTTGCAGCCCAGCTCTGCGGCCAGCGCCTCTGCCTTGGCGGCAGTGCGGTTGGCAAGATAAACGTTCTGTGGGTCGGCAGCCTTGCAGACGGCCCGCGCAATGGCACCGCCCATGTTCCCACAGCCTAAAAATCCGATGGTCTTGATCATACTTACTTTCCCTTCCTTTCTCACTCAGAAAGAAATAAATGGAACGCACATTCGTTCCACTCCATCCATTGTAAGCATCCGGAGCCAGAAAATCAAGAGGAAACCTCCCGGAAACCCGGCAAAAAGGCGGAGGGACGGCTGCAAAATGGAGAAGAACGTGAAAAAAATATCAAAATGAGAGATTTTGAACTTGCAAAACGGGGGGCATTTGCGTTATAGTATAAAGGAAGTATTCTTACTTCTCTGGCCCTATAGGACGGCCACCACGGTCGGCGGCACAGTGTGTGCCGCTGGGAAAGGATGGATCTCGTGTCGCAAACTACAAAAAGGGCGCTGGAGGCATCGCTGAAAAAGCTGCTGCTTCAAAAGCCGCTGAATAAGATCACCATCAATGATATCACCGAGGACTGCGGCGTGAACCGTATGACCTTCTACTACCACTTCAAGGACATCTACGACCTCGTGGATTGGATCATGGTCGAGGATGCCGCCAAGGCGCTGGAGGGCAGACAGAGCTTTGAGAACTGGACAGATGCCTTTCTGGACATCCTGCGTCAGGTGCAGGATAACAAGGTGCTGGTGATGAACGTCTACCGCTCTGTGAGCCGTGAGCAGGTGGAACAGTACTTATATAAACTGCTGGACCCCATGCTGCGGGACTTTGTGGATCGCAGTGCGCAGGGCTTTACCGTGCAGGATGCCGACAAACAGTTCGTCGTGGATTTTTATAAATACGCATTGGTTGGCATGGCACTGGAATGGATCCGCAGGGACATGAAGGAGGACCCCGTCCGGATGACCGAGCGGCTGAATGTTCTGCTTCATGGCGATCTTGAGCGGGCGCTCCGCCGCTTCCGCACCGACCGCAGCCCCGCAGATCTTGACGACTGACAATGTTTTATCAATCCGGGCACCGTGATGGGTTTTCCATCACGGTGCATTTTCTGTTATGGCTTTCCGTTGACAAAATGTTACAGTGTGGTCAGCGCAAAATGAAAGGTGAAACCTGGAAACCACAGCAAACGGAGGGAATAAAATGTATTATTCCAGCGGGAACTATGAGGCCTTTGCGCGCCCGAAAAAGCCTGCGGGAGTGGATCGGAAATCGGCCTATCTCGTGGGCACCGGTCTGGCGGCGCTGACAGCTGCCTGCTACCTGGTCCGTGACGGTCAGATGAAAGGGGAACATATCCATCTCTTTGAAAAGGGAGCCATCCCCGGAGGTGCCTGTGATGGCTGCCAGTACCCCGGCATCGGTTATGTGATGCGGGGCGGCCGGGAGATGGATGACCATTTCGAAGTCATGTGGGATCTGTTCCGCTCCATCCCGTCGCTTGAGACCGAGGGCGCAAGCGTGCTGGATGAGTACTACTGGCTGAACAAGACAGACCCCAACTACTCGCTCTGCCGCGCCACGGAAAACCGGGGGCAGAACGCCCACACCGATGGGAAGTTCGGCCTTTCGGATCAGGGCTGCATGGAACTCATCAAGCTCTTTTTTACCCCGGATGAGCAGCTCTATGATAAGCGCATCACCGATGTCTTTGACGCGGAGGTGTTCTCTTCCAACTTCTGGCTTTACTGGCGCACCATGTTCGCCTTTGAGAACTGGCACAGCGCACTGGAAATGAAGCTCTATCTGAAGCGCTACATCCACCATGTGGGCGGTCTGCCTGATCTGCGGGCACTGCGCTTTACCCGGTATAACCAGTACGAGAGCATGATCCTGCCCATGATCCGCTATCTGGAAGGGCACGGCGTGCGCTTCCACTACAATACCAAGGTCACCAATATTGAGTTTGAGCTGACCGGGGGCAAAAAGCAGGCCAGGACCATCTGCCTGCTGGTGGACGATGAAGCGGAACGGGTGGACCTGACCGAGAATGATCTGGTGTTCATCACCAACGGCGGCTGCGTGGAAAGCACCTCCATCGGCTCCCAGGATCAGCCTGCAGTGTTCAACCCCACGCTCCGGCCCGGCAACGGCTGGGATCTGTGGAAGAAGATCGCCGCGCAGGATGAGGCCTTTGGCCGCCCGGAAAAGTTCTGCTCCGATCCGGAACAGACCAACTGGATGAGCGCCACGGTCACCACGCTGGACGAACGCATCGTGCCCTACATCCAGAACATCTGCCAGCGTGACCCGTTCAGCGGCAGGACTGTCACGGGCGGCATCGTCACGGCGCGGGATTCCGGCTGGCTGCTCAGCTGGACGTTCAACCGTCAGCCCCAGTTCCGGGATCAGCCCAAGAGCCAGCTCGTGGGCTGGATCTACGGCCTGTTCAGCAACACGCCCGGCGACTACATCAAGAAGCCCATGCGGGATTGCACCGGCAAGGAGATCTGCATGGAGTGGCTGTATCATCTGGGGGTCCCCGAAAACCAGATCGAGGATCTGGCGGAGCACAGTGCCAACACCGTGCCTGTGATGATGCCCTATATCACAGCCTTCTTCATGCCCCGCACCGCAGGCGACCGCCCGGCGGTGGTGCCGGAGGGCGCGGTGAACTTTGCGTTCATCGGCCAGTTTGCCGAGACGAAGCGAGATACCATCTTCACCACCGAGTATTCCATGCGCACCGGCATGGAAGCCGTGTATACTCTGCTGGATATCGACCGGGCCGTGCCGGAGGTCTGGGGCAGCACCTACGATGTCCGCGACCTGCTGAACGCCGCTGTTCAGCTGCGGGATGGCAAACCCCTGAGTGATCTGAAAATGAACTGGATCAAAAAATTTGCACTGGGCAAAGCGGTAGAAAAGGTACAGGACACCGACCTGGGCCGTCTGTTGCTGGAGTATAAGATCATCTGAGCGCCGGGAATTCAGCCCGGCAGGCAGGGAAGAGAGCCCTGTAAAATTCTATTGAATCTGGAGGAAATAAAAATGAATACCGCATTTGATTCTCTGACGCACAAAATGCAGCGTGCTGCACTGGGCAAGACTGTGGATCTCGTGCTTTCTCATGCCGAGAAGGACCCCGCCAAGACGGTTGGACAGATCGTGGATCTTTCAAAGCAGTTCTACGGCGATTCCTTCAGCGAGGAGACCTACGCACACGCCAAGCAGACCCTGACGACCCCAACAGCAAGTGGTCGAAGCTCACAACTGTTTGCTGAACCAGCTGGACCCCAACGTGGCCCGCACCACGGCCCTGAACCTGGGCTATGAGGCCTTCTTCCGCGGTACCAAGACCATCCGCGAGAATCGTGTCAAGTATCAGTGCAACATTCCCTGGCTGATCCTGTTTGACCCCACCTCCGCCTGCAATATGCACTGCGTGGGCTGCTGGGCCGGTGAGTACGGCCACAAGAACAACCTGAGCTTTGACGATATGGATAAGATCGTCACCGAGGGCAAGGAACTGGGCGTTTATCTGTACATGCTCACCCGGCGGTGAGCCCGTTGGTGCGCAAGGCTGATATCCTCAAGCTGGCCGAGAAGCACAACGATGTGCAGTTTGCCATCTATACCAACTCCACCCTGATCGATGAACCTTTCTGCAAGGAAGTGGTTCGTCTGGGTAACATCGCCTTCATGCTGTCCATCGAGGGCACCCCGGAGACCAACGATGCCCGCCGTGGTGAGGGCCACTATGCTGCCGTTATGCGCGCGATGGATCTGCTCAAGGAGCACGGCATCCTGTTCGGCACCTCCATCTGCTACACCCGTGACAACATCGAAGCCGTTACCAGCGATGAGTTCATGCGTTTCCTCTGCGATAAGGGTGCACACTTCGGCTTCTACTTCCACTACATGCCCGTGGGCAACGAGGCAGCGCCTGAACTGATGCCCTCTCCCGAACAGCGCAAGTACATGATCAAGCGCATCCGCTATCTGCGCAGTGAAGCCTGCGATATCCCGTTCTACCCCATGGACTTCCAGAACGACGGCGAGTTTGTGGGCGGCTGCATTGCAGGCGGCCGCAACTACTTCCACATCAACTCTGCGGGTGATGCGGAACCCTGCGTGTTCATCCACTACTCCAATGCCAACATCCATGACAGCAGCATCCTGGAGATCCTGCAGAGCCCGCTGTTCATGGCCTACCACAACGGCCAGCCCTTCAATAAGAACCATCTGCGTCCCTGCCCCATGCTGGAAAACCCCGAACTGCTGGAAAAAATGGTGCACGAGACAGGTGCCCACAGCACCGACCTCCAGAGCCCGGAAAGCGTCGATCATCTGTGCGACAAGTGCAAGTCCTATGCCGCCAACTGGCAGCCGACCGCCGACGAGATCTGGTCCCACCACAAGATCCGCGAGAGCCGCTACGAAAACTATAAGGACTGGAAGCCCAATCAGCAGTGATTTGCAGGCATAAGCCCTTGAAATAGAAAAATTTCCCTCCCGATGTGCTGAGACGGCATAGGGGAGGGAAATTTTTTTGTGTAAAGCAGAAGTTGCTTATGATTTATGGCTCTCTTTAAATGTGCCATTCAGGATACAAATTCCCATAGCCAAAACAGGAAACAGCACCCTGAGCGCTAGAAATCCTTGCAGGG